>Ga0116171_10003758_pt1 | contig 13923 bp, 9 predicted proteins | sample AD_JPNHW2_MetaG_FD_89798 | JGI IMG/M metagenome (GOLD analysis project Ga0116171, IMG submission 89798) | Active sludge microbial communities of municipal wastewater-treating anaerobic digesters from Japan - AD_JPNHW2_MetaG | ecosystem: Engineered > Bioreactor > Anaerobic > Digestate | place...
CGGCGGGCGGTTTCCGGCCAGTTCTTGAGCACGTCGCCTTCGACGAGGCTGAAATTCGGGCGATCCCTGAAGATATCGCGGAGCACCGCGCAAAAGCCGCGGTCGATCTCGAACGCGGTAAGGCGAGCGCCCCGATCGAGGATGCTTGCGGTCATCGCGCCGAGGCCGGGACCTATTTCCCAAACACGCGATTCCCCGGTAATGCCGAGGGCGTCGACCAAGCGTTCCCGATGGGCCCGATTCACCATGAAATTCTGTCCGAACTTCTTTTGCATGGCCATTCCGCGCTCGTCCAAAAAGGCCTTGAGCGCGGTCGGCGAGTCATAGTCGGGCAAAGCCGGCATCGCAAGACCTCCGTTTCCGTGAAGCGGCGGAAAGCGACATAATCGCGCAACCTACCGCCACGGGTATTATACTTGCCGCGATAACGGCGGGCAATACCCGAACTTCGATAACCGGAAACCGGGCGAAAAATCGCGCGGGGTACGCGATGGCAGCGTACAGGGCGCTCAGGGCATATCCGCAAAGTCCCGAAAGGGCTGGCACGATCGCGGTGAGCGCGAGAAGACCCGCCCCAAAGAGCAGAAAGGCCGACGAAAGCGGCGCGATGACGCACGAGGCGATGAGCCCCGACGGGGCCAAGGTTCCGATAGCGATCGCGATAACCGGCGCCGTCATGAGCTGGGCGCCAAGCGAGGCCGCGAAATCAGAACCGAGACTGCGGGGAATATACCGCCCTAGGAGTTCGAGTATCCCCTCCCCAAAGGCGAAGATGCCCCAAAGCGCCGCGACCGAAAGTATGAACGCGAGGGATATCGTTTCTTGGGGGTTGAGCGCCATCTGAACGAGCGAGGTGAGCGCGAGAAGCGGGAGGAGACGGGACTCAAGGCCGAGCGATGACGCGAGAAAGGCGACGAGGGCGAAAAGGAGCGCGCGATCAAGCGACGGCGAGGCACCGGCAAACCACACGAAAAAAAGCATCGCAAGGAGGGAAAGCCGGAGCGCCGCGCGCTTTCCGGTGATTCGCCTTCCCGAGCGGACGACGACGAGGGCAAGCAGCGAAAGATGCGTCCCCGAAAGCGCGAGAACGTGGGCAAGACCGCATCGCTTAAAATCTGCCGCGAGCGCCGGATCGAGATAATCCCGGTTCCCCGAAATCAGGGCAAAGAGAAAACCGCCTGAGGCGCCCCAATCATAGAGCGTACGCGAAAGGGAAAGCCTCAGATTCGCGCGCGCGCGGTCAAAAGAGCCTTTCCAGGCTTGCGCGCGTGCGGGAACGGGATCTGAGGCGTCGACGATAAAAAGCGAAGGATCCCGCGACTGCTTAGGTAATGGCGTAAACTTGCCCTTCAAGGTCACGACGAGCCCTTGAGCGAAAGGAACCCTATTTTTTCGCGAGACGCGAAGCGAACCGGGCGACGCCTCGCGGGCAAGGTTCGAGGGAATCGCGACGACGCATTCACCTCGCGCGCGAGAGCCTACGCCGTCCCGCGTTTCCACGGAATCGAGCCTGAGCCGCGCTCGGTAAAAACGTGGGCCATAGGGCGCCGGATCCTGAAGGAGCGTGCCGGTGATCGAGACGATCGAGGTAGGTTCCGCGAGGCTTACCGGCCTTGAGTCCTCAAGCGCGATTCGCGCCGCGGCAAGCGTGCCCGCGATTATCCCGATCGCAAGCGACGCCGCGAGCAGCACGAGCCTCGTAGTCCCTTCTCGTGGCTTGAGAAATGGACGAACCGCTACAGCCCCACCTAACGCGATGAGCGCGAAAAACGCGACCACGAACGCGGCTTGCCGCGCAAGGAGCCCAAACGAGACGCCATAGAGCAAAACGGCCGCTCCGAGAGCGGCCGCATAGATAGCAGGGATAAGTATGCCCTTTTTTACCATTGAAGCCTCGCGAGCGCGTCGCGAGAGGCCTTCTTCACCGTTTCGGGATAGTCTAAGTAACCGACGTACAGGAGATAGTCAAAAGCGGTTTTATCGCCAAGGTCTCCCAATGCCTGGATCACCGCGAGCATGAGCTGCTCGTTGTATGTTTTCTTCTGCTCGGTCTCCGAGTTGAGAAGCCCGAGGAATATCGAAAGCGCCTGTGCCGCCTCTTGCGTTTGCATTGCGCCCATGCAGCGAACGACGGGTATGAGCGTGTCGACGGCCGAACGGTCGTTCTTGAAGTCGCCCTGCACGCGATAGAAGTACTTCACGACCGAAGGCGAGGCTTCCGACCATTTGAGCGCGGTGAGCTGCCCCATCGACTCAAGCGTCAGCGCCGCCAGCGTTTGCGCCTGCGCGTCGGCCGGCGGGGACACGGTATCGGTCGCGGCCTCGAACGCGGCCTTCGCGATCTTCGCGCGATCTTGCGCCGAAAGAGAGTCCTTTTTCATCGCGAACGAGAAGGCGGCGTACATGTCTTTTACGCGCTTTGTCGCGATAATGGCCAGAATGCTGTCGGTATATCCGTCGGAAATCGCGTTCAGGGACGCGCCCGAGGCAAGCACGACGTTCGAATCGATCGGGAGGGTTGCGGCCTTGAAGAGAACGGGGAAGGACGACGCGTCGGCGATCTTCCCGAGCGCCGCAGCGCAGGCGGAAAGCACCTTGGGGTCGGTTTGCGTTCCCTTCGCCGCGACGTCGAGCGCTTCGGAAAACCATCCGTTCAGGAACGCGATCTCGTCCTTTTGCCCCTTTGCGAGCGACGCCCACGCATTGAGGCACGAAACGCGAACCCTCGCGTCGCTGATAGTCTTGAAAACAGCCCGAACCGACGGGAGCGCGGAGGGATCCTGATAGCTTGATATCTTGGTTGCCGCGACGGAAGCCAAATCGACCAGTTGCGCGTCCGTTCCGAGCACGGGCCATGAATCAAGGGAGAAATTGAGGGCATCGACATACAGCGGCGTCATGTTTACGGTCGTTATCCGCGAGGCGTCGTTCAAAAGCTCGATCTTCGTGCTCATGCTCGCCCTGATGAAATTCCGCTGGTACGAAAGGATAACCGGGTCGGATGACTGCCCATAAAGCGGTAAGAGAAACGCGAGCAAGACGGCGATACCAACTACGTTTTTCATCATACAATCCTCCGGTTCAAATCATTCCGGTACTGTCTATTTCCCCGCGAAGTCGGGCATGTCCGGCAAATCGGATACCTGACCCAGGGGAAGATTATCCGCGTCTGGCGTAACGGCGGCGCTTTCCGCGTCGGCGATCCCATCCTCTTCGGTAAGCCTTATCGCGTCAAGCTCTTCCTTTTCCTCTTCGGGAAGCACGTTATACACGAAGGTCAGCACGGCGTTCCGCATGCGCGGGTTAAGCTCCCCGCTCTCGAAATGTATGCGGGATTGGTTCGTTTCCTGATTGTACTCAACGGCGCGGACATGCCCGGCCATGACGATCAGGACGTCGTGAACCATGTACTGGAGCTTAATCTGCATGCCCTTCGCGGCCTTGCCCCCGATGAGTACCATGGCGCCGTCCTCCGAAAGGTCCTCGATGAGGCATTTCATCCCCGGCTCAGGCTCGAGGGCGCTCTCAAGGGCCTCGCCGGGCTTCACGAGGTACATCTGCGCGTAAATCGAGCACTGAACCCGCACCGATTTCCACTTTTGCGACCGCACGAGGTTATCCGCGTGCGCCACGTGAATGATGGCCCTGCCGGCGGAAACCGGGTCGGGGATAACGACGGTATCGAAGACGTATCCGGCGTCGTCATGGCGCCAGAAATAGATCGAGACCGGCTTATCCGTCCACGAGATCGACGTTCCCTTTATCTTGGCGCTTGAGGGAAAATCGAGCACGAGCGACTTCGGCGTATTCCGCACGACCTTCGTGCTAAAAACACCGACGCCCCTGAGGAGGATACGGAGCCGCTGCCCTACCTCGATATCCCTTGAAGACTTTACGCCCCGTTTTTTCCGGGATTCCTCAAGCTCGAGTTTCGTTCGATACGAATAGAGGCCCGAAAGGAGCCGCTGGGTCTCGGCGTCGTTGACCGTCCCCGTCGCCTTAGTTCGCCTGACGATCTCGGCCGTACAGCGGTCAAGCGCGGAAACCGACCAAAAAAGCGCGCTCGGGTCTTCAAGGCCGGTGGTCGCGGCTATCTTCCCGAGAAACGAGATGTCCGCTGGCTTAAATCCCGAATCGAGGCCCGTGGTATAGAAATGGATATAGTTCTTGATTGCGCTGCCTTTATCGGTCATGAGAAGGGCGATAATCGCAAGGAAGGGAATCGCTATCAGGCAAATAAGAAGTATCATTTATTTGATTTTAACATATTGATCTTGATCGGTATAGCTTTAAAAGTTCGGCGACGTCCCCGCCGCCGAACCGCAAAGCCCCATGAAGTAACTTGATGCTCAGGTCCTAGCACAATCCCGCGACGGCGGAACCGAGCGTTACCGCGTTGTCCATCGTCACGATCTCGTACCAAATGCCGCGTTCCTCGGTGAGCGCCTTATTGAGGTATCCCGTGACGCGCTCGCGGAGGTTATGGGTCTTGAGGAAGGTCGTTCCCTCGCAGAGGACGCTGACCGGGCGAGCGGGGTTTCCGCCCTTCCCGCTCTTGATGATCGCGGCGGCGATATTAGCCGCCGCGAGGCGCGCGGACCGCTCGACGAAGGCGTCGAGTATGCGGAACGCGGTTTCGCGGTCGGCTTCGGTTCCCTTCGCGAGGATCGCGCCGAGCTTCGTGTCGGTTCGGTACGGTCCGTAGAAAAACTGATCCATGTCCTTGAGCTCAAGCGAATGAAGCTCAGAGAGCGCCTTCGTAACGGTTGCGGAGAACAATCCTTCCTCCGCGGCCGTGGTAAGCGCGATCTTTCCGAGGGGCCCCAGGTACGCGCCCGAGCACATCTTTTCATAGCCGAAGAGCCCCGGCGCTACGGTTGTCTTATCGAGGATGGCGTCGAACTCGCACCGGGCGATCTTATTGCACTTGCCCGACTCGCACACGACGATCTGCGCCGAAGGAACCGCATGCTTTGCGGACGAGAGCTTCGCGATCTTTCCATACTCAATGTACGCGGCGTTCATGCCGGTGCCGAGGATAAAACCGACGTACGAATCGTAGGCCTTGCCGCCGGTTGCCGCGGAGGCTCCTGCTAGGAGCGCGGCGACGGTGTCGTTGAGGAGCACGACCTTTTTGGGGCGCTTCCATCCGCGCTCGACGAGCGCGTCGGCGAGGCTCGCGCCGACGAGGGAACCGATCACTTCCTTCGCCTTGATTTCCTTGGAGAACTGGATGACCTTGCCGTCGCCCTCGGGCGTTATCGACATGGGATAGGAGAAGCAGAAACCGATGCGATCTGCCTTATTCTTGAGATGATCGAGATTCGCCGCGATGGTCTCGAAGAATTCCTTCTTCCCGTACTCGCGGTCGGTCGCGGGCATGGCGGTCTTTTTCATATCGGAGATTTCGGGTTTACCGTCCGCGTCGAAGGTGACGAGGCACGAGCGGAAATTGGTGCCGCCGGCGTCGATTACGATAACGGTTTCGTTTTTCGGGGAAGACTCGGGAGGAACCGCCCAGGTGGGGATCATGTCGAGCGCCGGCCCTTGTCCCGGCGGGTTCGACGGATCGCGAACGAGGCCTTCCTCCATATCGTACATCAGGGCGTGTATCGCGGCGTTGACGTCGGGTCCGCCGACGGAAAAATCGTGGCGGCCGAGGAAGGCAGTAACGGCATATTTGGGATTCATAGCGCACCTCTTGAGCGGTTAGTTGATTGCTCAAAAGTATACCATGAATCGACTTTTTGTGCCAGTGAACCGGTTTATTTCGGCTCTGACCTTATCGCTGCCCGGAAAGCTGCAGGTAGACTTGGTCGGCGAGCCCGAAACCGGCGGATTTCGTGACATCGCGGGAAAGCTCATCGTAGAGCATATCGTCGTACATCTTGCCCGCGAAGTCGTTCCTTCCCGAGAGCTCTGATTTTTGCACGGTTTCGCGCATCGACGAAAGCATCATCTTGACGAAGTAGGACTCGAGTTCGAGCGCCTGCTCGTAGAGCTTCGACGACTTATCGATCTTGCCCTTGAAGCCTGAGTTCGCGGCGGCGCCTTGAGGTTTCGCGGCGCGGTCGTACGGGGTCGCGTGATCAAGCGCAAAGGAACTGATAAAGTCGCCGGGAAGCCTGGGGTCGCTTTTGACCTCGGAGGACGAAAGGGACGCGTCATGTTTTTTTCCCGAGCTCGTGTCGAGTCCGGCGTTGATCCCGTCCACGAGAGAGGAAAAGCGCCGCTCGGTCTCTTTCGCCTTCGCGTTTCCCGCGAGCATCCCAAACGTCGAGGAAAGGCCCGCGCCCGACACCGCGTCAGAAAGCATCGTCATACGCTAATCACCTTATCTCTTTAGGCTCGCGGCGGTCTGGAGCATGTTATCGCTCGTCTGGATCGCCTTCGAGTTAAACTCGTACGCGCGCTGCGCGACGATCATGTTCACCATCTCGCTGACCGTTGAGACGTTCGACATCTCGAGGAACTTATGGATCGACTTTCCGAACCCGTCGAAGCCGGGACGACCGGCGAAGGACGCGCCAGAGGCCGGGGTTTGCTTATAGAGGTTTTCGCCGACGGTCGAGAGTCCCTCGGGGTTTTGGAACCGATAGAGCTCGATCATGCCGACGTTTACCGGGGTGTCGAGGTCGTTGACCCGAACCGTGACGCGGCCGTCCTGGCTGATCGCGATGGTGTCCTGCCGATAGCCCTCGGGAAAGGTAATCTCGGGGAGGACTTTAAGGCCGTTCGAGGTGACGAGCTGCCTGTCGGCGTCGATCTTAAACGAACCGTCGCGGGTATACGCGTAGGAACCGTCGTACTGGAGCACGCGGAAGAACCCTTCGCCCTGGATCGCTATGTCGGAGATGTTTCCCGTGTTCTGGAGCGATCCCTGATCGAACATGCGGAGGGTCGAGCCGACCTTCACGCCGTGTCCCATCTGCACGCCCACCGGGGTGATCGTGTCCTCCGTCGCCGGCGTTCCCGCCGTGCGCACGGTCTGGTAGATGAGATCCTCGAACTCGACGCGCTGCTTCTTGAAGCCGGTCGTGTTGACGTTCGAGAGGTTATTCGCCACGGTATCGATATTGGCCTGCTGACCGTTCATTCCGGTCGCCGCCGTCCAAAGACTTCTGACCATTTATCGGTCTCCTTTATTTGAGCTTCACGACCTCGCCCCAGAGCTTGGCCATCATCGTATCCTCCGATTGGATCGACTTCTGGTTCGCCTCATAGGCGCGGTTTACCTCGATCATCTGCACCATCTCGTTGACGACGTTGACGTTCGATGCTTCGATGTATCCTTGCGCTATCGTCGGCCGTCCGGGGCCTTCCGCCGCGACCGCGGGGCCCGACACGGGCGTGTCCGCGTAGAGGCTCGAGCCTTCCTTCTTGATGAAGCGGTCGTTCTCGAAGGTGACGAGCTTGAGCCGGTCAAGGAGCACGGGATTCGCGTCCGTGTTGTTGATCGGGCGAACCCACACCTCGCCGTTCTTGTTGACGGTGTACTTCGTGTCCTGAAGGTTGATGCGGCCGTGCTCGCCAAGGACGGGAAAGCCCTCTTTGGTCATGAGATAGCCCTCGACGCCGACGGTGAAATTCCCGTTCCGGGTATAGCGCTCGCCGCGCGGGGTCTCAATAGAGAAAAAGCCTTTGCCCTCGAGGGCGAAGTCGGCAGCGCCGCCGGTGGGCTTGAATGACCCTTGCTCGAAGTCTGTAAAGAGCTCGTTGAGCTCGACGCCGAGTCCGATCTTCCCGATGACGGGGGCGGCGTCCGCGGAGCCGAAGGGATTCCGGTACACGCCGTCGTCGTCCATCCTTCTGAGCAGAAGCTCGGGAAAGTTTTTGCTGACGGTAATATCCCGCTTGTAGCTCGTCGTGTCGACGTTCGCGAGATTGTTGGAGATCGCGTCAAGGCGCTGCTGCTGGGCGTTCATGCCGCTCGCGCCTGTATACCATCCTCTGACCATAGAAGGCTCCTTCTAGAGACAGTATCGGCTGGGATTGCGTGGGGACTTAGCGCATCGTGGAAAAAAAAGTTGATCTACCGGATCGGCGCGAAGGGATCCTCCGGCCATTTGTGCTTGGGGTAGCGTCCTTTCATCTCTTTCCTGACCTCTGGCCAGGTATTCTTCCAAAAGCTCGCGAGGTCGCTCGTAATCTGGAGCGGGCGGCGCGCCGGGGAAAGGAGCTTGAGAAGAACGGGAATTCCGAGGACGCGCGGCGTTTCGGCGCACCCGAAGAGATCCTGCACGCGTATCTCAAGCACGGGTTTTGGCCCTTCGCCCGGAACCGGTTCCTCGAACGTGATCGCCCGCGCGATGCCGTTTGGAAGTTCGAGGCGCTCGGGGATTTCCCGGTCGATGAGCTGCCCGTTTGCGCGGTAGCGAAGCGCGTCGAGTAGCCCCGTCTCGTCTATTCTGCCGTTTGCCGGGATAAAGGGCGCGAGCCAGTCCTCAAGGGAATCGAGGAGCGCCTTTTCGGATAGGTTTATCGGTTGGCCAGTATACCGACCGGTAGGTATACTGGCTGCATAATAGAACCTCGCACGGGCAAGGAAGGCCTCCGATTCACGTTTCCAGGGTAACACCGGAAGCCCTTCGTTTCTGATGGCGGATAGAACCGCGCCGATGACGTCGCTCGGCGCGGGCTCGAGCGGACGTTCGGCAAGGACGATCTTTCCGTACGCCCGTATCTCGGTTTTCCGAACCTTGCTTCCGGGCGAGTACTGCCCGTCGGAAAAGGATACGACCGTTTCTGTCGATGCGTGACGATCTAGCCAAGTCTCGGCTTGGGACTCATCGAGCGTCTCGAAGGAGTAGATCCGCCCTTCCCGTTCGCCTGCGTCTACCTCGGGCGCGACGATCCATTTTGGATACCGCGATTGCCCATTCCGTATCTCTCGGGGAAGCGAAGCGAGGCGTCCCGAGGGAAAGCGATATACCCCGTCGCCTACGTGACAGGCGATCCGGTCGGGAAATCCCGCGAGCAATGCCATCGGGGAAGATGCGTCATTCGAGCCATGGGAGCCATTTACGACACGTGCGGAAGCGGTATGTTCATCACCGTCGCCGGCACGGAGCCGCTCAAGCCGCCTCGAGAGATCGTCGGCGAAGCGCTCGGCCTCGCGCGGGCTTTCCCCGCGAAGCGAATACCGCACGGCAAGAGGGACGCTTCCCGCAAGCGCGACCGCGGCGATCCGGGGGTGCACGCCGAGCGTCGTCATCGCCCGGCCCCGCTCCGTAATGCGCCCGTCTTGATCGAGCGCGTCCTGCCACTCGAGAAGCGCGCGAGCCTGGTTCCAGGCGGCCTCTGAGGGCCGATCGAGCCAGGAAAGCCCGTCGATGGAGCTCACGCCCCAGAGCGCGCATTCGAGGACGACCGAAAGAAGATCCGTCCGCAGGATTTCTGGAGGGGGATTCGATACCCGCACGTCGCGCTCCGCCCAGAGCCTGACGCACCGCCCGGGCCCCAATCGTCCCGCGCGTCCCGCGCGCTGCTCTGCCGAGAACGCGCTTTCATAGCCGGTCTGAAGCGCGCTCATGCCGGTGCGGAGGTCGACTCTGCCCATGCGCGAGAGTCCTGAGTCTACGACGGTCGTGACGCCGGGCACGGTGAGGCTCGTCTCAGCGATCGATGACGAGAGGATCACGCGGCGCGTCCCAGGAAGCGGTTCTTGGAGCGCCTTTTTCTGCTCGGCGAGCGGAACCGAGCTATGGAGGACGAGCACCTCGGCGGGGCAATCCGCCAAGAGCCGCTCGGTGCGCCTGATCTCGGCGATGCCGGGAAGAAACGCGAGAATCCCTCCGGCATCTTTTCTCGATAGCTCGCGGACGATAGCGGCGGCGCATTGCTCTTCGACGGACGGGATCCTCCCGCCGTTTCGCGCCTCACCGGGGGCATACTCGATCGCGACCGGCCACCTCCTTCCGGGAACCGCGCACACGGGCGCGTCGAGCCATGCGGCGATTCTCTCCGTATCGATCGTCGCGGACATGACGAGGACGAAAAGGTCGTCCCGGAGGGTCACCGTTTCGCGAAGGAACGCGAGGGCGAGGTCAGCGTGGACCGAGCGCTCGTGGAACTCGTCGAGGATCACGACCGAAACGCCCTCGAGCGAGGGATCGCCCTGAAGCCTTCGGGTAAGGATCGCTTCGGTGACAACCTCAATACGGGTTTCGCGGGAAACGCGGGACTCTAGGTGAAGCCGATAGCCCGCCGTTTTCCCAACGTCCTCGCCGAGGAGCTCGGCGACGCGCGAGGCGACGGCAACCGTCGCGATGCGCCTCGGTTCGAGCATGACGATAGAGCCCTTCACGCGGGGAAGGAGCGCAACGGGAACGGCGGTCGATTTTCCCGCGGCCGTTTCGGCCGTGAGCACGAGGAAACGCGACGGCGATGTGAAAAGCGCGTCGGCGATCGAGTCGAGATAGGGATATATCGGGAGGTCTTTCATTCGGCCGTTCCGTTCGCGAGCGCGAGCTTTCTACCGATGCGCGCCGCGCGTGCATCGTCCCCGAGCCCCTGCGCGAGTTCAAGCGCCCTCTCGAGATCCCCGAGCCGGTGCTCGCAGTCGATCGCGAGGAGCCGCGCGGCGATCATGTCGCCCCCGGCTGCGAGCGGCTCGAGAAACCCTGCTGCCCGTTCGTACTCGCCCCGTGACCTGAGATCGAGCGCGCGCACGAGGCCGGCGCGTCCCGTGCCTGAGTCTATCGCGGAATCGAGCGCGAAAAGGATGCGCGCGAGGGATGCGGTATCCGTTTGATTGTGGTCGCCGACGGCGCAAAGCCGATCAGCCTCGCCGGTCTTGAGAAACTCGAACCACGCGTCGGGGGCCTCGCTTCCGGGAAGGTCGTCCTCGCGCTCAAAGCCGAGAATTCCCGCCTCGACGTCGGACATCCTGCACGAGCCGAGGTCGGCCTTCCAGAGCCTGCGCGCGGGGAAAAGGAGATCGAGATGGATCGTATCGGGTGAAAGGAACGCGGGGCGCATGCCGTTCATGAGGTAGCGCGTCTGGAGTATCTGCGCGTCGAAACACTTTCCGTTGTATGAGACGAGCGCGTCGCCTGAGCCGATGAGCGCGGCGAAGCGCGAGAGAAACTCGGGCTCTCCGGGATAATCGGCGAGAAGGAGCTGCGTGACCGAAAGCGTGCCCGGTTCGGTAAACCGCGCGACGCCCGCCATGAACGCGACGGTGCCCGCCCCGTGCGAAAGCCCGGTTGTCTCGAGGTCGAAGAAAGCGAGCGAGGGCATTTTTCGCGCGGAGCGTCGTGCCTTCGCGGTGGTTTCTGCGCTGAGCGCCGCATTAAGCGATTCCCGCTCGCGGGGAAAAAGTAACGGAAGATGGGGCGAGAGCGCATCGCGGAATTCCTTGACGGAGAATGAAGCCCGCCGCTCGAATAGATAAGGCGCGGTCTTCTCCCACCCCGGAATATCGGCAACCGTCTGCGTGGATAGGCGCGAAGCGTCGCTCGTGTCGGTTTTGCCGTTCCTGCCGAGCGCGCGCGATTTACTAGTCGATTCCGCAACGTCCGCGTTTTGTCGCTGCCGCTGCGCTTCGCGGATACGGCCGAGGCGGCCCGAAAGTCCCTGGCGCGCCATCAGGCCATAACCCTCCGCGAAAGGAGCGCCATGATCCGCGAGGCGACAGCCTTGATTTCCGCGCCCGTCGCGCTCACGCCGATGCATGATGGGCAGCCCGCGTCGCAGGTACACTGCGCGGTGCGCTCGCTCGCCGCCTGAAAGATCTCAGCGACCCGGACCGCGAGCGCCTCGGAAAGCCCCGAGCCGCCGGGCGCCGAATCGTAGACGTAGAGCGCGGGGCAGCCGAAATGGGGGTCGCGGACGCGCGGCGCGACGCCGATGTCCCGTCTATCGCAAAGCAGGAAAAAGGGCGCGACCGACTTGATGAGCTGCCCGATGCCCGAAAGCACCTCGCCCTGCGCGGCCTCGTCGAGCGCGGTGAACTCCTCGGGAAGGCTCCAGCCCTCGCCGCCCGAGATCCCGTCGAGGAGGAGCATCATCCCGCGGGTCTCGCGCTCCTCGGCGTCGAGCGCGATCTCGCCGAAGCCAAGGTTCTCCTGGGTATGGAAGCGAATCTTCTTGAACTTCGTGACCTGACTCCGCACGAGGAGATCGCCGACGATGATACTCGTCCCCTCAGGCGCGCCCGGAACCGTCTCGTCCTCTGAGAGGACGGTGATGTCCGTCTTCACCACCGCGTCGGTAAAGTAGTTCACCTCGGATTCCTCGACCTCGGCCCGGCGGTTCGGGATATCAAGCGAGGTCACGACGTATTGGCGGCCGAGGTGTATGTAGATCGCGTTTGGGAAGATGAGCTCCTTCGCCGAGGGCCGGTCCATCTCGCCGATGACTATGTTTCGTCCCTTCGTCATGTCGACGATCACGACGTTGTCGGTCGTCGCCGACCGAAGACTCACCGCTTCTGCGGGATAGGCCCGATCGGACCAATGCCAGCGGCCCGCCGCGTGGCGGAGCATCCCATCCTCCTCAAGGAAGGAGAGGATTTCCCCGGTCGCATCGCGGGGAAAGGAGCCGAAGGTATCGTCGGAGAACGGAAGCTCGAAGGCCGCGCACTTGACGTGATCGGCGAGCACGTAGGGGTTATCGGGATCGATCTGCGCGGTTTCCTGGGGCCGGGCGAAAAAGTAGTCGGGATGCGCGATGATGAATTGGTCGAGCGGCGACGATGAGGCGATGAAGATCGCGACCGACTCGGTCTGCCGCCTTCCGGCGCGCCCGGCCTGCTGCCAAAAGGACGAAAAGGAACCGGGGAAGCCCGCGACGACCGCCGCGTCGAGCCCGCCGATGTCGATGCCGAGCTCGAGCGCGTTCGTCGACACGACGCCCTGTATCGTGCCCTCGCGAAGACCCTTCTCGATCTTACGCCGCTCGAGCGGGAGGAGGCCTCCCCGATACGGCACGACGGTGATCCCGTGGTTGTTATTGTACATGTTCCTGAGCGAGTCGTTTACGTAGGACGCGATCACCTCGGTGCGAACGCGCGAGTGCGCGAAGAGGATCGTCTTGACGTTCGCCTTGAGGAGGCACAAGGCCCAGCGCTGACTCTCGTTCATGACGCTCCGCCTGATGCCCTGGACCGCGTCGACGAGCGGCGGGTTATAGAGGACGACCGTCTTCTTTCCCGAAGGCGCACCCGAGCGCTCGACGAGCGTCACCGGAGAGCCGATCAGGCGCTCGGCGAGTTCCCGGGGGTTTCCGATGGTCGCCGAGCACAGGATAAAGGTCGGGTTCGCGCCGTAAAAGCGCGCGACGCGAAGCATCCGCCTCAGGAGGTTTGCCATGTGGCTCCCGAAGATGCCGCGGTAGGAATGCATCTCGTCGATGACGATGTACCGGAGGTTCGAGAAGAACCTTATCCATTTCGTGTGGTTGGGGAGTATCCCCGAGTGCATCATGTCGGGATTAGAGATGATGATGCGTCCCTTATCGCGCGCGTCTGCGCGGACCGACTGTGGGGTGTCCCCGTCGTAGATGCACACGCGCAGGGGAATGCGCGGGGCGACGTCGTTTCGGGGCTCGTCGCTCGCCTCGCCTTCCCCAGGACTGCCGCCTTCGACGTTGCCGACCATCCCGTTGATCTCGTTTTGCTGGTCCTGGCTCAGGGCCTTCGTCGGGAATAGGTAGAGCGCGCGGCCGTCGGGATCCTCAAGGAGGGTCTGCATGACCGGAAGGTTGTAGCAAAGGGTCTTGCCCGAGGCGGTCGGGGTGACGATGACGGAATGGGCGCCCGATCGCGCGGCTCGATAGGCCTCTGCCTGATGGGAATAGAGCCGATCCATTCCCCGCGCGCGGCATGCCGCGGCAAGGCGCGGATCAAGATCCTCGGGAAGCGGCGCATACGTTCCTTCCCGTTCGGGGAAAACTTTCACATCGGAGATAAAGGGCGCAAAC
>Ga0116171_10003760_pt1 | contig 13920 bp, 10 predicted proteins | sample AD_JPNHW2_MetaG_FD_89798 | JGI IMG/M metagenome (GOLD analysis project Ga0116171, IMG submission 89798) | Active sludge microbial communities of municipal wastewater-treating anaerobic digesters from Japan - AD_JPNHW2_MetaG | ecosystem: Engineered > Bioreactor > Anaerobic > Digestate | place...
ACCAAAGTATCGTTAAACCTGGGGTCAGGAAGAATAATCCGCTTTTTTGGAGTTGCTTTTCTCATTTTATATTAACAAATTCTTTAATTTACAATTATTTTGTTGCTGCTTTTTTTGCTTTAGGCCGTTTGGTGCCATATTTCGAGCGACGCTGGTTGCGACCATCAACACCCGATGTATCCAATGCGCCACGGATGATATGATAACGTACACCTGGAAGGTCTTTTACCCTGCCGCCCCTGATAAGAACGATAGAGTGTTCCTGAAGGTTATGACCTTCTCCCGGAATGTAAGCATTTACTTCCTTACTATTAGTAAGCTTTACCCTGGCAACTTTACGCATCGCCGAGTTAGGCTTCTTAGGAGTAGTGGTGTAAACTCTGGTACAAACACCACGTCTCTGCGGGCATGAATCCAATGCTCTGGATTTGCTTTTATCTGTCAATTTTTTGCGTCCTTTACGAACTAATTGCTGTATTGTAGGCATATCAACCGTTTTTAACTATAACTCTCCCTAAGTTTTTTTGGGACTGCAAAGGTAAATATTAATTTCATATTATCAAGCACTTTGAAAAAAAATTATTTTTAATTTATTTTTAAACCCGCCAATTTTATAACAATATGCATTTATATTCTTGTTTTACAAGCACATAGGCTGTGAGAATATTTTTTTCCTACATTCATCTTTATTTTTTGTTGTACGGGTGCTGATGTTATTTTTGACAGTTCCGGGAAGACAACCCGCCAGCCAGGTCGCTATCCAGCCTTAACTTTGCTAACGGTATGGCTAAGTGACCTGCGATTTCCGTCACCTTGAGCAGTTGTTCCAATCAGATTTACATTTATTCCTAAAACTGAGAACAACTTGTCGAAATGTGTCCTGGTATTAATCCTTCCCCGCAGCCAATCTTTCCTGCTCATTGCAGGGAAGGCAGGCAGGGAAGTGTGACTTAGTAATTAGCTCTCCTCGCAGGCCACTCTTCAACAATCCTGACAAATCGGGCTGCTCAGAGTAACCTGCAAAGTCGTATCGTAGTCAACCCGACCCACATTGATTTTTCCATTTTTTCAATATAAAACTAAAACATTTATTACTTTTGTTAAAACATCAAGCCAATGAATAGAAATGCTTTGTTCCCGGGTTCCTTCGATCCAATCACCAAAGGACATGAATCCGTGGTGTTGCGCAGCCTGGACCTGTTCGACAATATTACCGTAGCCATCGGTATTAACGCCGAAAAAAAATACTTGTTTCCGCTTGAACAACGACTGCAATGGCTTACCGAAGTTTTTACCCCCTATCCCCAGATTAGCATTACCTCCTATAAAGGGCTGACTACCGACTTCTGCAAAAAAAACGATATTACCCATATTTTGCGTGGATTAAGAACCGCTGCCGATTTTGAATTTGAAAGAGGGATCGGGCAAATGAATAAAAAAATATATCCCGCCATAGAAACTGTTTTTTTGCTGGCTCTGCCTGAAAACAACTCCATATGTTCTTCGATTATCAGGGACATTTACCGTAATGGAGGCGATATCAGCCAGTTTATTCCGGATAAAATACAAATACCGCCGATAAAATAAATTTTTAGTTTGCTGCGTTACGTAATAAACATTTTTATGAAATACAGAATCCTTCAGGTATCTTTTATAGTGCTCAGCATGGTTTTTTGTATTTCAGCCAAAAATGTATCCGGACAAGGTGTAAGCATAAAAGGAAGTGCAAAAGGAGCTGAAGGAAAGACTATCATTCTTAAATATTATACTGATTATTTTACACTCAACGAAGAGTTATTAACGAAAAGCACCATCGATTCGTCGGGTTTTTTTGAAATCAAATGCCATATCCCCTCAACAGTTCTTGCCGTTATTCATATTGAATATTATTCGGGAGAGATTTATCTTGAACAAAATAAATCCTATCAGGTGGAAATAAAAAACCTGGTTTTTAACGATAAACTAGATAAAGTCAACTATTATCTGAACCCTTTCAATTGCTATATCAGACTACTCAGTGAAGACAAAAACGAGCTGAACCTGCTTACTCAAAAATTAAATATTATGTATAATACTTTCGTCAAAGAAAACTTATACATTTTGAAAACAAAATCCATCTATGCGCGCGTTGATACTTTTATGATGGCCGCAAACGACACTTTTCGTGAAACTAAAAACGTTTATTTCAATAATTACCTGAATTACCGGTTGGCGTCATTAAAACTACTGACAAACTATTCGGATTCATACAAATTGATGATTGACTACTTGTACCAAAAACCAATTTTGTATGACAATATCGAGTATATGACTTTTATGGAGGGGTACTTAGAAAACTATTTTCAGAATTTAAACAGTCCGGTTTTGCTCAAAGATCTTTATATTCCGATAAATAAAAATAAAAGTTATGCTGAATTTATGGATATACTGGGGAAGGACACTTTGTTTGTTAATGAAAAATTACGTGAGATAATTGCGCTTAACACCTTAAATTTAATTTATGCTTCAAGCAATTTTAATAAGAAAAACATCACCGACATATTAAAAAATATTGCCTCGTCAAGTAAATTTGAAACTCACAGGATAATAGCCCGGAGTATGGTTTCATATTTTTCCCGTTTTGAAAGAGGGACACCTGCCATGGACTTCACCTTGAAAAGTTCGGATAATTCAATGGTAACCCTGAGTGACTTCAGGGGGAAATATGTTTATCTGAATTTTTACACCTCGTGGTGCCAATCCTGTAATGAAGAAATGGAAGTTATGAAAAACCTGCGTCAGAACTTTTATGATGATGTGGTTTTTATCAGTATTTCTGCTGACCGTGAGTTTATGAATATGTATTATTTCAAACGGGAGCATAAATACAATTGGCTGTTCCTTCATTTCGGCAATGAGTATGATTTACTGGAGTCATACGGAGTGTATACTTACCCAAGTTTTGTGCTGATAAATAAAACCGGTAATTTAATTCAATGCCCTGCTTTGAAACCCAGTGAAAATATAGAGCTTTATCTGACTAACCTCATCAACAACGATAAGGCCAAGCCTTAACATTAACCCTATACTATATTTTAAAAGGTCCGATAGCGCATTCGCACTTTGAACGCCAACAGCTACCACATCGGCATAAACATTACAAAATCCAAATTACGCTTTGGACTCAATTAGATTACGCAATGGTGCAGCCCAATGACTTGTTAGTATTTTGATTATAAAAAAATTATGCCGGCACAAAATGCACCGGCATAATTTCAATCCTTAACAAACAAATATTTAGCGACTGTTATTGTAAAGTGATTTTTTTAACAGTTCTGGCTCCTGATGGATCAGTAAGTTCAACAAAATACATACCTCTGTCGGCTGTTGCCATATTGATATGGATTTCTTTTTGCGACGAACGTGTTTGATACACGCTGTTGCCAAGAATATCATAAACCCGCACTGACATGGTCTTACCTGACAGATTGTTTATTGAAAACTGTCCGTTTGAGGGGTTGGGATAAATGTTTACCATATCCTTATTAACAGTAGTAATACCCACAGCCATTCCTGTAAGCGTAATATTGGTATTTATGTCAGTAATCAACGAAGCAGCAGTCAGTTTTATCTTGGCAGGTGTTCTGTTGATGGTCCAGGTTGACAGGGTGGTGTCATATGTTCCGGTGAAAGAAAGCAGGGTATCCTGCAATGTAGTACAGGGAGCATAAAAAGAATTTGTACCTGACCCAAACAATCCTACTGATTCGCTGTAATGATCATTGGTAGGCACCTTGTATCCCTTTTCGGGCGGGCCGGCTACATAAGCCGTTCCTATACCGGTTCCGAAAAACAGGGCATCCACAGGAATACTTGTAGAATCTATGGTTGTGCCAAAGAAGACACCCACACCATCGGCATTGCTACCACCATTACCAAACACGCCGGTGGCATTAAGATTGCCAAAATCATCACCGGTAGTGGTAACATTATTAATAGTACGTATCCATGTAAGACCACTCAAATCCGTTGACCCGGGGCCATCTATTCTCATCTTGTCGCCACCCACATAAAACACATCGCCGGTGCTGACGGTGCCACTTGTAAGGTTATACTTATAGCTTATATTTAGCCCGTTGGCCCAGCCTTTAACGGTAGCCGAACCATTATTCAATACCACAACAGAATATGGGGTTGAGGCAAAATTAATGTTTTGGGTTGCCATAAGCTGAACATACTCATAGGCCGAATCTGAACCAACCGGGTTGGGCATCATTGCAGAGATAATGATCTGAGAAGAGGCCTGAAAACCTGTCAGAATGAAAATGCTTAAAAGCATGGTGTAATAAAATTTTTTCATAAGAGTTTTTTTTGCAAATATATAACAATTTTTTAAATTAAAGGGTGATTTCTCACCCTTTATCTTTATTTATCTTTTACTTCTTCAAAATCAACGTCAGTAACGTTATCGCTTCCACCGCCTGGGTTTTGCTGCTGCTGTTGCTGCTGTTGTCCAGGGTCGTTAGGTGCACCCTGCCCCTGTTGCGTGGCATTATACATTTCCTGGCTGGCAGCCTGCCATGCAGAGTTGATCTTTGCCAGTGCTGCATCAATGGCCTGAAGGTTTTTGCTCTGGTGCGCATCTTTGAGCTCTTTCAACGCGCTTTCGATAGGAGCTTTTTTATCTGCCGGGATTTTATCGCCGTATTCTTTAAGCTGTTTTTCGGTAGTAAAAATCATCGAGTCGGCTGCATTAATTTTATCGGCTGTTTCTTTGGCAGTTTTGTCGGCTTCGGCGTTGGCTGCAGCTTCGTCCTTCATACGTTTTATCTCCTGGTCGTTCAGGCCTGATGAAGCTTCGATGCGGATTTGCTGTGATTTGCCGGTAGCCTTGTCTTTTGCCGACACATTGAGAATGCCGTTTGCATCAATATCGAAAGTAACTTCAATTTGTGGAATACCGCGAGGTGCAGGTGGAATGCCGTCCAGATGGAAACGCCCGATACTCTTGTTGCCGGAGGCCATAGGTCTTTCACCCTGAAGTATATGGATTTCAACGGATGTCTGGCTATCGGATGCCGTAGAAAAAGTTTCGGATTTTTTTATAGGTATGGTGGTGTTTGATTCGATAAGTTTTGTCATCACACCACCAAGGGTTTCGATACCGAGCGACAAGGGAGTAACATCGAGGAGTAACACATCTTTTACTTCTCCCGTGAGTACTCCGCCCTGTATGGCTGCTCCAACTGCCACCACTTCGTCGGGGTTTACACCTTTGGAGGGTACTTTTCCAAAAAATTCTTCCACCATCTTCTGAATTTTTGGGATACGTGTAGATCCTCCCACCAATATTACCTCGTCGACGTCAGAAGCTTTCAGATTGGCGTCGGCCAAGGCTTTCCGGCAGGGTTCGATGGTGGCCCTGAACTGTTCGTCGCACAATTGTTCAAATTTGGCACGGGTAAGTTTCTTTACAAGGTGCTTGGGTACACCATCAACTGAAGTGATGTAAGGTAAATTGATATCGGTTTCTGTAGAGCTGGAAAGTTCGATTTTGGCTTTTTCGGCTGCTTCTTTGAGACGTTGCAGAGCCATAGGGTCTTTACGCAAGTCAATATTTTCTTCATTTTTGAATTCCTGTGCCAGCCATTCAATAACATTATGGTCAAAATCATCACCACCCAAATGGGTATCTCCATTTGTTGACTTTACTTCAAAAACACCATCACCTAATTCGAGTATAGAGATATCAAAAGTACCTCCGCCAAGGTCATAAACGGCTACTTTCAAGTCTACGGTTTTTTTATCAAGTCCGTAAGCCAGAGCTGCCGCAGTAGGCTCATTGATGATACGCTTTACATTCAGCCCTGCAATTTCGCCGGCTTCTTTGGTAGCCTGACGCTGCGAATCGCTAAAATAAGCAGGAACAGTGATAACAGCATCCGTAACTTCCTGCCCGAGGTAATCTTCAGCCGTTTTTTTCATTTTCTGCAGCACCATGGCAGAAATTTCCTGCGGAGTGTATAACCTGTCAACGATCTTTACCCGAGGGGTATTATTTTCGCCACGTTCCACTTTGAAAGAAACACGGTTTATCTCTTTTGACATACGGTCGAATGTTTCGCCCATAAAACGTTTGATTGAGTAAACGGTATTTTGCGGATTGGTGATAGCCTGACGTTTGGCAGGATCGCCGATCTTGCGTTCACCATTAGCTGTAAAAGCAACGATCGAAGGGGTGGTACGCTTTCCTTCACTGTTAGGAATTACAACAGGTTCGTTACCTTCCATTACGGCCACACATGAGTTGGTGGTACCTAAATCTATTCCAATAATTTTTCCCATTTTATTTTTTCCTTTCTGATTTGTTCAATTTGGTTTCGACAGCAATAGTCAAGCTTTATGCCAATACAACTTAATCATTTTTTCGGGAAAATATGTCATAATTTCCTCCTAAAGCGTAAAAACCATGACACATAATAATGACAAAACGACAGAAAAAAAAGCAAATCGGCCTAGTGGGTTTGCGAAATCAAAAGCAATAGTTTTTCAGCCTTTTGTTTCAATGCGGCATTGGAACATGTATAATTGTTAAAAATCAAGGCAAATGCAAGTTTCTTGCCGGCAGTATTGGTAACATAACCAGCATAAGATTTAATCTTATCCATGTTGCCGGTTTTTGCGATGAGGTTTCTTTCGGCCACAGTATTTTTGAGTATAGATGCCATTCCCCCGGATTGTCCTGCCACCGGAAGCGACAAACAAAAAATCTTATAAGACTTTTCTTTGGTAATCACGCGCAGCATTTCTGTCAGTTGCCGCGTGCTTATTTTATTTTTTCGCGATAATCCGCAGGCATCTTCCATCTCGAACCCGCTAAGATTTACGTTTTTTGACAACCAAAAATTTTTAACAGCTTCTATCCCGGCCTTCTCCGAACCGTCGCTTTTCTTTTTTATTCCACAGGCTTTTAACATAGCTTCGGCAAAAAGATTGATGCTTTTCAAATTGGTTGGAATAATAATTTCACTGATTGGCGGTGAAATATGTTTAGCAATTATATTTCGTGCAGCAGTATCGCTTTGATTTTTCCACTTCATCTCCCTGTCGGTGGTGAATGACTTTTCAATTTTGACACCTTGATTATTCAGGTATGAGGCAAACTGTTGAACAAAATATCGCGGCGGGTCGGGTATAGACCCATCCACATCAAAATCCGATTTTCCCAGCGGTACTGTACCTTCCAACATCCTGAGCGGCGTATATGGTTGTCCGTAAATAATCACATTATCTCCAGTGCCCGGCCCGGCCGTTGTAACATTATTAATAAAAGTCAGTTCATCCATCACCGGTTTCATTCTGGCAAGTTCTGCCCGGCTGCCAACAGTGGTTCCTGCATCAAAATACAAGCGGTAACAATTTTCATAAATATTTATACCATAAGCCCCGGAAGCAAAATAATTTCCAATGTCTTCCCAGAGCCAACTGCCCGCCGCCGGATTTTCCCCGAAAACCGAAGCGTCGCCAACGATGTAGCCATTGATTCGTCGTATATTATTTTGTCGCATTGCATGATAAAACTCTTTGAAAACGGTATCGGAACTGACAGAACTGTTGAAACGGCCTGAGCCTATAGTAGGATCGCCACCTCCGGTAATAAAAAGGTTGCCATGCAGGGTTCCCATTGTGTCGACAGTTCCCGAGTATTCCAACCTGGTTTCAAAAGCGTAGGAAGCCCCCAACAACGAAAGTGCGGCTCCAGTGGTTACAATTTTCATGACCGAGGCCGGCTCCAGTACCACATCGGCATTATGGCTGCATACAGGATTTCCGGTTTCGGTTTCGGCCACATAAAGGCTCCAGGAAGCATTTTTTAAACCCGTGTCTTTTTTCAATGCCTCTATTTCTGAATTTAAGGCGCCAACCCCATTGTTGTTATTTTGAGCAAAAACCGGTAAAGCAAATAAAAAAGAAATTATACCATTATATATATACCTGTTCATGAAAAGGTTTTTCACAAAAGTAATAAAAGCGCCAAAATCATCATTAAGGTTTTACACTCTATACAAATACAATCATTTATCTGAAGAAAACTTTTTGAAATGGTCATTTTGTCAGTACCATGTCAATGGCATACACTTTGGAGAAAACCGACAAACCATAATAAATACTACTATGCAAAAAGGAAAGATAAATGTCCAAACAGAAAACATTTTCCCTGTCATTAAAAAGTTTTTATACTCCGATCACGATATTTTTCTGAGGGAGCTTATATCGAATGCAGTTGATGCTACACAAAAACTGAAAATGCTGTCATCTGTCGGAAAGTTTAAAGAAGAACTCGGAGACCTGACCATACAAGTGAGCGTTGACGAAAAGAAAAAAACCCTGACAGTAAAAGACCGTGGCATCGGTATGACGGCAGAAGAACTGGATAAATACATCAACCAGATAGCATTTTCGAGTGCGGAAGAGTTTCTGAAGACTTATGCCGGAAAAAGCGAAGCCGATCAGCAAGCCCTTATCGGGCATTTTGGATTAGGATTTTATTCGGCCTTTATGGTATCAAAAAAAGTGGAAATACGCACTAAAACGTATCAGACCGAAGGAGACACAAAACCCATGAAATGGGTGTGCGATGGCAGTCCCGATTACACTATGACCGAACTAAAGAACCAGGACCGCGGCACTGAAATTATTCTTTATCTTGCTGATGATTCGGAAGAATACAACCAGGAATCGCGCATATTAGAGATTTTGAAAAAATACTGCAAGTTCCTGCCCGTACCAATTCAGTTTGGCACAGAAAAAACCTGGGAAAAGGTTGAAGGCGAAAAAGATGAAAAAGGCAATGATAAAAGTATAGAAATTGAAAAGCCCCGTATCATCAACAATACAAATCCTGCATGGACAAAAAAGCCATCGGAACTAAAAGAAGAAGACTATAATTCTTTTTACCACGAACTGTACCCGATGAATTTTGAAGAGCCCATGTTTCACATCCATCTTAATGTGGATTTTCCGTTCAAACTAACGGGCATACTATATTTCCCCAAGGTGAAACGCAATTTCGAAATACAACGCGACAAAATACAATTGTATTGCAACCAGGTATTTGTGACCGATTCCGTTGAAGGCATTGTGCCCGATTTCCTCACCCTGCTGCACGGCGTCATTGACTCTCCCGACATTCCCCTGAATGTTTCAAGATCCTATTTACAGACCGATCCCAGCGTGAAGAAAATTTCTTCGCACATTATGAAAAAGGTCGCCGACAAATTAGAAGAGTTGTTCAAAACCAAACGGGACGATTTTGAAAAAAAATGGGACGACCTGAAGATTTTCATCATTTATGGCATGGTTACCGACGAGAAGTTTTATGAACGTGCTGAAAAGTTTTTCCTGTTTAAAAACACCGAAGAAAAATATTTCACTTTCGAAGAATACAAAAAACATATCGAAGCACTGCAAACCAATAAAGATAAAAAAATTGTTTACCTGTATACATCCGACAAAGAAGAACAGTACGGCTTTATCAGCAGTGCCCGTCAGCGCGGATACGATGTACTGATTATGGACAGCCCGCTGGATATGCACTTTATTAATATGATTGAACACAAATTGGAGAATTCAACCTTTGCCCGGGTCGATTCTGACACCATTGACAAATTGGTTTTAAAGGAAGAATCTACCATTTCCAAGATCAATGAAGACGAAAAAAACAAACTGAAAGAAATCATTGAACGCAATGTCCCCAAAGACAAGTTTCAAGTAAATTTCGAAGCACTGCCATCGGATGAAATGCCATTTATTATTGTGCAACCTGAATTTATGCGGCGCATGAAAGACATGGCTGCAATTGGCGGCGGCATGCCTTTTATGGGTTCGTATCCTGAAATTTACAACCTGGTGGTTAATTCCAATAATGATTTTATGCTGAAAGTGCTCAACGAAGCCGATGAAACAAAACAAAACGATTTGGTAAAACAGTTTTTTGATCTGGCAAAACTCTCGAAAAACCTTTTGAAAGGCGAGGAACTGACAGGGTTTATAAAAAGAAGCATAACACTGATACATTAATAAACTGTCAGCAACATTTTGCCGGATAGACAAAAAACACTGACACTTATTGCTATACGCAGCATGTCTTGATCACAGACCATCCCTCAAATATTTGGGCATTAATTATTAAAAAAAACGCCGGATAATCCGGCGTTTTTTTATCTTGCCAAGTTAATTAAGTATTTATTTGCTCAAAAGGAAATTTAAGTATTTTTGTGATAAATTATAAACAGATGAAACCTAAAGTTCTTTTTCTTTTATTACTTATCTTCACCGTACTTTCATCCGCAGCCCAAAACACCGATGCCTTGCTTATCAGCGGATTTAACAACCTCCAGAACAATAAAATCAACGAAGCCATTGAAGATTATACCAAGGTCATCGCTTTACAGCCTGATTATGCCGATGCCTATTTCAACCGTGCCATCGCTTATGTAATACAGGAAAAATACAAGGAAGCCATCAACGATTATACCCGGGTGATTGTACTAAAAGCCGATGATGAAAACGCCCTGCTTAACCGCGGCATGCTTTACGCAGAACTGAAAAAAAACACCGCTGCCCTGGCCGATTTCAATAAAGCGCTGGAGATAAGTCCTTATTTTACAAATGCATACTACCAAAGGGGAATAATATACCAGAACATGGAGAAAGATTCTGCCGCCATGAAGGATTTTTTTAGTTTTATATCACTGGCGCCTCAATCTGTAGCCGGATACGAAGCCCTGGGAGCACTTTATGACAGGATGGAAGAATATGAGGCGGCAATTCAAACATACTCCAAACTTCTCGTCCTCGATTCAACCAACCATAAAGCATATTTTAACAGGGCTTATGATTACGACCTGATTGCAAAAACAGAAAAAGCCATTGCCGACTATTCGCAGGCTATACGATATAATGAAAAGTACAGTGACGCCTATTTTAACCGCGGCTATATTTATAGCGACCTCAACGAGTTCGACAAAGCCATTGCCGATTATGACAAAGTGATTGAATTGGAGCCCGACAGTCCCGACGCATATTTTAACAGAGGAATTGCAAAGATCAATGCGGGACGGAAACACGATGGGTGCTCCGACATAAACAAAGCCGCTTCACTAGGCGATAAAACAGCCAAAAAATATTGTTCTGCAAACTGTAAATAATGCTAAAAAAAGTTTCCGGTATATTCTTACAAATCTTCAATTTTTATTATGAAGGATTCTGTAGTATGACTGTAGGAAAAAAATTGTGGGCCATAATCATTATTAAACTTTTTATCATGTTTGTCGTGCTAAAGATGTTTTTCTTTCCGGATTTTTTAAAAACCAGATTTGACAACGACGCCCAAAGGAGCGATTATGTGTTTGAACGATTAACTTCACCAACAAATAAATAACTTTCCATGATTACAGACATTGATATAGCATTGGTTGACTGGTCGCGTGCACAATTTGCACTGACGGCCATTTACCATTGGTTTTTTGTGCCTCTTACGCTTGGATTATCGTTTATGATAGCCATCATGGAAACCATTTATGTAAGGACAGGGAATGAAGAATGGAAACGTATCACCAAATTCTGGATGAAATTATTCGGGGTTAATTTTGCTATTGGTGTGGCCACGGGTATCATTCTGGAATTTGAATTTGGCACCAATTGGTCTAATTATTCATGGTTTGTAGGCGACATTTTTGGTGCCCCGCTGGCCATCGAAGGCATCTTGGCATTTTTTCTGGAATCCACATTTATTGCTGTAATGTTTTTCGGATGGAAGAAGGTGAGCAAAAAATTCCACCTGTTATCCTCCTGGCTGGTGGCTTTTGGATCAAACCTGTCGGCATTATGGATTTTGGTTGCCAATTCGTGGATGCAATATCCTGTAGGAATGGAGCTCAACCCCGACACCGTCCGAAGCGAAATGATTGGCTTTTGGGATGTGTTACTTTCGCCGGTAGCCGTCAACAAATTTCTGCACACCATCAGTTCTTCGTATGTGGTAGCTGCCTTGTTCATTATTGGTGTAAGTTCATGGTATTTGCTAAAAAAACGCGAGCTGTTGCTGGCCAGCAGGAGTATCGTTCTTGCCTCGGTATTTGGATTGTTATCCGCTCTATTTACCGCCATCACCGGCGATGGTTCGGCTTACATGGTTGCTCAAAAACAGCCGGCCAAATTAGCCGCCATGGAAGGCCTTTATCAGGGTAAATCCGGCGCAGGCCTTATTATTTTCGGAGTACCAAAAGCTGATGCCCACAAAAACAGGGAAGATAATTTTCACTTTAAGTTTGAAGTCCCCAAAGTTCTATCACTACTGGGCTACCGCAGCGTTGACGCCTTTGTGCCAGGCATCAAAGACCTGACTGACGGAAACAAGGAGCAGCAAATCATGTCCGCGTCCGAAAAAATGGAAAAAGGACGACTGGCCTTAACATCACTCCGGTCATTTAAAGAGTTTAAAAAACAAAATAATCAAGCCAAAGCCGATTCTGCCCTGAGCATTTTCAGGGCCAATGCGCAGTATATGGGTTACGGATACCTTAATAATCCAGACAGTATTATACCCAATGTACCACTGACATTCTACAGCTTTCATATCATGGTAGGTTTAGGTGCCTTGTTTATTTTATTATTTATGACAACACTTTACCTGTCGTTAAAAAACAAGTTGTGCAATAAAAAGCTGTTGCTGAAATTGCTGATATTATCTTTGCCATTGGGTTATGTAGCTTCCGAAAGCGGATGGATAGTTGCCGAAGTCGGCCGTCAACCATGGGCCATACAGGACCTGATGCCGGTTTCAGTCGCCACTACACATATAGATGCAACCGCGGTAATGACGACATTCATACTCTTTGCGGTATTGTTTACGGTTTTGCTTATAGCTGAAATAAAAATCATGCTTACACAAATAAAAATCGGCCCGGAAGGAGGTAAAAATGTTTGAAAGTTGTACCTATCTTTTCCTGCAGCAATATTGGTGGATAATAGTTTCGCTGCTGGCGGCATTTTTTATTTTTCTCACTTTTGTCCAGGGCGGACAAACCCTCTTTGGTGCGCTATCAACAAATGAAGATGAAAAAACTATGCTTATTAATGCCATCGGCCGCAAATGGGAATTTACTTTCACTACACTGGTAACTTTTGGAGGAGCTATGTTTGCTGCCTTTCCCAAGTTTTATTCTACCAGTTTCGGCGGTGCATATTGGTTGTGGATCGCCATATTGTTCTGTTTTGTGATTCAGGCGGTTTCCTATGAATTCAGAAAAAAACCAGGCAATGTGTTAGGGGCAAAAACTTACGAAATCTTTTTATATATAAACGGCAGCATAGGAATTTTTCTTATTGGCGTAGCTGTAGGGACATTTTTTACAGGATCAGATTTTGTCCTGAATGAATTTAATCAGGTGGCATGGTTAAACAAAACCCGCGGGCTGGAGGCCGTATTTAATTTTCAGAATGTGGCCCTTGGGCTAACAGTATTTTCGCTTTCCCGGATATTAGGCGCACAGTATTTTATTAATAGTATTGATAATGATAATATTGCCACCCGAAGCCGCAGGCAGGTTGGCTATAACACGCTGTTGTTTCTGGTGTTCTTCCTGATATTTGTTTTTATGTTGCTTTTAAATGATGGTTTCTCATACACGCAAGATAACGGATTAGTCAGTAAGGCTTCCAATAAGTATTTCCATAATCTTATAGAGATGCCCGTAGTGATGTTGCTGTTCATTATGGGTGTCCTTTTGGTATTATCGGGGATACTAATCACCTGGTTCAAAAAAAGCACCAAAGGAATATGGTTTTCCGGTTCAGGAACCATACTAACCGTATTGGCGTTGTTACTGCTCGCAGGCTTCAACAACACCTGCTTCTACCCGTCGGTAACTTACCTGC
>Ga0116171_10003761_pt1 | contig 13919 bp, 4 predicted proteins | sample AD_JPNHW2_MetaG_FD_89798 | JGI IMG/M metagenome (GOLD analysis project Ga0116171, IMG submission 89798) | Active sludge microbial communities of municipal wastewater-treating anaerobic digesters from Japan - AD_JPNHW2_MetaG | ecosystem: Engineered > Bioreactor > Anaerobic > Digestate | place...
AACCGAGGCGCTCTACAGCGCGCCGAGCCTGGAGCGCGGGCTGGCCGTTCTCGAATACCTGGCGCACCATCCGGGTGGCAAAGGCCAGGTCGAAATTGCGCAGGCGCTGAAATGTCCGGTCTCCAGCGTGTTCCGCATCACGCTCACGCTGGAAAAATCCGGCTATCTGGAGCGTGATCCGGAAACCAAGGTGTTCCGCCACACGCAGAAGATGCTCATGTTGGGGCAACAGGCGCTTTCGGAGACGGATCTGATCGGCTGCTGCATGCCGGTGATGCGCGAACTTCGCGACGAGGTGGAGGATACGGTGCTGCTCGGCGTGTTGAACGGGACGGAGATCATTGTGTTGGAGCAGGCGCTGGGGTCGCACCTGTTCCGCTTTTCGGTGAACGCCGGCCACCGCATCCGGGCCTACTGTTCCGCGCCGGGCAAGGCGATCATCGCCTATCTGCCGGAGAAGCGGCGCGAGCAGGTGATCTCGCAAACCGAGTTTGTGCGCTTCAACGCCAACACGATCGTCACGCCTCAGGCTTTCCGCAAGGAACTGCAGCGTGTGGTGAAACTGGGCTATGCAACGGACAACGGTGAAGAGTATACGGGCATCTATTGCGTCGGCGCGCCGGTGTTCGACCGCAGCGGTTATCCGATTGCCTCGGTGTGGGTCACCGGGCCTGACACGCGCGTGAAGCCGGAAATGGTGCCCGGAATCGGAGAGACGGTCAGAGCCGGGGCGGCAAAAATTTCACGGCTGATGGGGCATCGGGTCGAGGCCAAATGACGGTGCCGGCACCATTCAAACGGGCAGGCAAAAAGGAGATGCAATGAGTTCGATCCGGATGAATCAAGAAGTCGGTTGTACGGGAAGCTGTTGCTGCGGTGGCGGGTCAAGCAGAAGGGATTTTCTCCGGGTGACGGGGACCGGCTCGCTGGCGTTGCTGGCATCCCGCTTGCCGGTGATGGCGGGCCCCTTCGAGGCCGTGGATTTCGATTCGCTGGTGCCGGCGGACAAGAAGTTGGACCCGGCCTGGGTCAAGTCGCTCGCCGAGCGCGGCGCGCCGACCGTGTACCGCGGCGCGGAGCTGAAGTACATCGGCATGCCGGTGGGCGGCCTCTGCGCAGGCCAACTCTATCTGGGAGGAGACGGCCGGCTGTGGTGCTGGGACATTTTCAACCAGGCGGTTCAAACCGGCGACGGGCATTATGCCAAACCGCCCGAGGCCGCCTCGCCGCTCGAACAGTCGTTTTCGCTCATGATCGGGGACAAGACCTTTCCGTTGGACAGCACCGGGTTCGCGGACGTCTCATTTCTTGGACAATACCCCGTCGGCACGGTCACCTACAAGGATGCCGGCATCCCTTTAGTGACGACGCTCGAGGCCTTTTCGCCTTTCATCCCGCTCAATACGGATGACTCTAGCCTTCCCGCAACGGTCTTGCGTTTCACGCTCCGCAACACCTCGGACGCGAAAGTCGAGGCGACGCTTTCCGGAACGCTCGAAAACGCCGTCTGCCTGTATCACCGCGAGGCGGATGCGATCCGGCGCAACCGGATCGTGCCCGGAAACGGGTTCACGTTCCTTGAATGTTCTGCGGAGCGTTCCGATACCGTTGCGGCGCTGCCGCGTCCCGACATCCTTTTCGAAAGCTGGCGTCAAGGCGCCTATGACGGTTGGACCGCCGAAGGGACCGCGTTCGGTTCCGGGCCGGTCAAAAAGGCGGCGGCGCCGAGCTATCAGGGGGATCTCGGGGGAGACACGGAGTATCTTGTCAATTCGCATGCGGCGGCTCCGGGCGATGACGTCGGGGCCCGCGACAACGCCACGGGTCGGCTCGTCAGCCGGCCTTTCACGATCGAGCGCGATTATATCCGCTTCTGGATCGGAGGGGGCAGCCACAAGGGGAAGACCTGCCTGAACCTGCTTGTCGACGGCAAAGCCGTGCGGACGGCGACCGGAAAAGACAACAACCGGATGTCCATGCAGTCGTTCGCCGTGCGCGACCTGAAGGGACGTCAGGCGGTGATCGAAGTCGTCGATGCCCAAGCCGGCGCCTGGGGGAACGTCGGGGTGGGGCGGATTGTCTTCACCGATCAGGTCTCCAGCGAGGGGACGTTCGAGGAGCTGTCCGACAACGGCACGATGGGCCTCGCGCTGCTTGGCGCAGCGGCCGACGCCTCGTCCGGTGCGGCCACTGCGCCGCTGGCCGACAAACTCGTCGGGCGGCTCGGGCGGAAGTTGTCAATCGAGGCGGGACAATCGGCCACCGTCACGTTTTTGGTGACGTGGTTCTTTCCCAATCTGAGCCGTCTCCCCGCTGTTCCCGTGCAGGGCCGTTACTACGCGAGCCGCTTCGATTCCGCGCTGGCCGTGGCCCGGTATGCCGCAGAGAATATCGACCGGCTGACCGCGCAGACTTTCCTGTGGCGGGACACGTGGTACGACTCGACCCTGCCGGTCTGGTTCTTGGACCGGACGTTCTTGAACGCATCGATACTGGCGAGCTCGACCTGCTATCGCTTTGAAGACGGGCGCTTCTGGGCCTGGGAGGGGGTGGGCTGCTGTGCGGGCACGTGCGCGCATGTCTGGCATTACGCCCAGTCGATGGGCCGCCTGTTTCCGGAACTTGAGCGCATTCTGCGCGAGCGGACGGATTTCGGGCTGGCGATGATGCCGGACGGCGCGATCCGTTTCCGGGGAGAAAACAATGCCGGTCCTGCCATCGACGCGCAGGCCGGCACAATCCTGCGCTCGCTGCGGGAACATCAGATGTGTGCCGATGACGCATTCTTGCGGCGCGTCTGGCCCGGTGTCAAGCGGGCGACCAAATGGCTCATCGCTCAGGACGCCGACGGGGACGGTATCCTCGAAGGGGCGCAGCACAACACGCTGGACACCGACTGGTACGGACCTGTGGCCTGGCTGAGCGGGTTGTACTTGGCGGCGCTGCAGGCCGCCGCGGAGATGGCGGACGAGATGAAGGACAGAGCCTTCGCGCAGAAGTGCCGGACGATTCTGCAACGCGGCCAGACAAAAATCGTTGCGGAACTGTTCGACGGGGAATATTTCTACAACAAGGTGGATCCGCGCCACTTGGACTCCGTCAACTCCGGAACGGGCTGCGAGATCGACCAGGTGCTGGGACAGGGGTGGGCCTTCCAGGTCGGCTTGCCCCGCGTGCTGCCGGAAAAAGAAACGCGCACGGCGCTCAAGTCGCTGTGGCGCTACAACTTCTCGCCGGACGTCGGACCGTATCGCGAGAAAAACAAGCCCGGGCGCTGGTACGCGGTCGCCGGCGAGGCCGGGCTGCTGATGTGCACCTTCCCGCGCAAGGATTGGGACTACGAGAAGGCCAAGGGCGGCGCGGGAAAGGGCGCCTGGGCGGCGATGTACTTCAATGAATGCATGAACGGCTTCGAACACCAGGTGGCCGGACACATGATCTGGGAGGGGATGGCGCAGGAGGGCTTGGCTGTCGAACGCGCCGTTCACGACCGCTACCACGCTTCCAAACGCAATCCGTGGAACGAGGTGGAGTGCGGCGATCACTACGCCCGCTCGATGGCCAGCTACGGCGTGTTCCTCGCGGCCTGCGGGTTTGCCTATCACGGCCCGAAGGGAGAGATCGGCTTTGCCCCGCGGCTGGCGCCCGAGAATTTCAAGGCGGCGTTCACCGCCGCGGAAGGGTGGGGCAGCTTCAGCCAGAAGTCAGAGGCCGGAGGTCAGCGTCTGGAGATCGCGGTCAAGTGGGGCAAGGTTCATCTTCGAAGCGTCAGCATCGACCGCGAAGCCAAGCCGAAATCGGTCGCGGTCAAAGTTGAAGGTAAGAATGCGGGGGTCTCAATGTCTCATCAGGAAGGCCGGACAACGATCTCCCTCAACGACGGCCTCACGCTGGCCGCAGGTCAATCGCTCGAAATTACGCTTGTTTAAATGGAAATCGCAATGAAACCGTTCGAATATCAGAATCCTGTGAAAGTCATTTTCGGCGCGGGCACGTTCGCCCGCGCAGGCGAGGAGGCGGCCCGGCTGGGCAAGAATGCCCTGGTCGTCTCTTATGCGGAGCATGCGCATCTCGACGATGTGCTCGAACGCGCCTGCGCAAACCTGTCAGCCGCAGGCGTCGCGGCGACGCCGTTCTATGAGGTTGCGCCGAACCCCGAGATCGGCATGGTCGCCCGCGGCGTCGCCGCGGCCAAGGCGGCCCGTGCGGACCTGGTGGTCGGCATCGGCGGGGGCAGCGCGATGGACGCGGCCAAGGCGATCGCAGCGGGCGTCTGCTACGCGGGCGGCGACCTGTGGAACATGGTCTACAGCCGGCACGACGATGTGCGGGCCGTGCCGCCCGACGCCGCGCTGCCGACGCTGATGATACCCACCTTGCCGGCGACGGGCAGCGAGATGAACATGTGCGCCGTGGTGACGAACGCGCGGCTGGCCGAGAAGTCCTATATCTGGAGCCCCTGCCTGTTTCCAAAAACGGCGGTACTCGATCCCGAGTTGACTTACAGCCTTCCCCCGTTCCAGACGGCCTGCGGGGCGATCGACACGATTTCGCACGTTCTGGAAATCTATCTCAACGGGCAAGACAAGTCTGACCTGTTGCACGCGTGGCAGGAGGGGCTGATGCGGACGGTCATGCAGAATTTGCCGTCCGCGATCGCGCAGCCGGATGCTGCAGACGCCCGCGCCGAACTGATGTGGTGCGCGACGTGTGCGCTCAACGGCTGGGCGTCGCCCGGCGACGCGTGGACGCCGATGCATCAGGTGGGGCATGTGCTTACGACGCGCCACCAGGTCAATCACGGCACATCGCTGGCGCTGATCATGCCCGCGTGGATGACGCATTTCAGAAACGTGAAGCCGGACCGTTATGAGGCCTTCGCCCGCCACGTCATGCGGGTCGATCCGCACGGCAAGACGCGGGAACAGATCATCGACGCGGGCATCGAGGCATTTCGCGGCTTCATCGAGAACTCGGGTGTGCCGACGCGCCTGTCCAAGGTCGGCGTGAAGCCGGCGGATCTGGCCGCGATCGTGGCGGACGTCAAGAAGGTCAGCTTCAACGCCGACGGGATGCTGGCGTGCAATCCGGCCGTGGGCGAGGCGGAGCTTGCGGCGATTCTGGCAAGCGCGTTGTGAGGAGCGAAAGCGGTGAGAATGACGGCAAAAGAAATCGCGGGGATGAGTGCGATTGTTGATGACATCACAGAGAAGGCGCATCACCTTGATCTATTTGAAAAGTACAGTTCTGTTGGAGTGTGTAGGTACGAGGAAGGTGAGCCATTTGCTCGGATATATGCAAGTAACGGTTCTTTTTTGGCACCGCAGGCTACTAGATTCCCGCGAAACGACAGGTCAAATGCGCATGATAAAATGGCGTACTTTACAGCTGGCTTGTCGATTGCCGATCCAAGAAGAAGCATGGATCTGAGAGCTGTCAGATGGATTACCGATAATAATGTCGCTGATGTCTGCGACAAATACATTAAAGAGAGATCAGACTGGCTGGCGACGCTTTCCAATCCTCAACTGGTTAAGTTGCTTAGGGCTGAGTGGTATCTTGATACAAACAGGTCACGTAAAAACGAAGCTTTTTTAAAGCGAGATGTTATAACTGAGAAAGAAGTGGGGCGACGTTTTGATCTATGTGATTCGGCAGAGATGTACTGTAAGTTGTGGGATGCGTGTGCCAGATCGCCTGTCTTAGGGAGGCTGGACGAGCGCGAAATATTTTTAACGAACTGTTTAATGCTGTTGGTAAATAACTTATCAGCATGGTGTTCGGAACTACCGAATTCGGTTTCGTCGAAAATTGATGAACGGTTGAAAAAAATTTGGGCGTCTTATATTTTTCGCTCCAAAAGGAACTGGCTATTGCAAGCAAACGTTGGCGAAGCGCAGGTGTGGCTGGATAAATGTAAAAAATTCCTTTCGTGCGCAGATTGGGGGCTTTCAGAAAAAAAACGACATGACTGTTTACGAGAAATGCTGAACAATTTCTTCAGCAAAGAAGATAGTGAAATTCAAGCATATGGTATCGATTATTTTATAACTTTACTTAACGAAATTGATGATTCCGCCACTAAGCAAGGCTTGAGTGATAGATTTCAGTCGATTTTCGTAACGCCCGTGCCAAGTGATGAGTGGACATTGCGTTGGGAGCGATGTCGTCTCTACATCGACAAGGTAGCAAACAATAACGATCAGGTTAGCAGTATACAATGGCTTGATGCCGAATTGAGAAGAATGGCCGCCGCTTCAAGTGCCGATGTGTTGTCTCACAGCGTCGATAAAACCGTCCGGTTCTTGTCTGACCTGCCAGCAGACAATCTTGCGTTGTTTTCGAACCATATTGAGGCGTTATTGATCGCGAATGCGTTAGCTGTAGACTTGGAATCGAATGGCGTGCGAGTGTTCCAGATGGGTGTCGCCGATACGCATAATAGAGGGGGGCGTTTTTGGGATTTATCCCGAATGCCACCAAATAGTGAGCCTTTAGTCATAGCCCAATTGGTGAAAGAATTGGCCGGTAAATGGCTAGTGGGTCACAACGTCATCGATTTTGATCTGCCGATGCTATTCGGGCTGGCTAAGGACAATGACAAACAGATATTCGATGCTAAAACGCGGCCGGTATGGGACACAATGTTAGCCAGCATGGTTATAACACCATGGAAACCCACACACGCACTCTTAAGCGCGAATCATCGCGCGGACCTCGATGCACAAGCAGCTTTGGATTTGTTCAAGAAACAGGTCGAAACACTGGGGTTGAATTGTGCTGAACTTATTTTAGGACGAGAGCCATATACGTTAGCCAAGTGGTTCACGATTCTTGAAACCGTGGAAATTAAGGAGCTACCCAAAGTTCCTGAATTCTTGATTGATATTCCGGCCCATACTTACGTCGTCATCCCAAAGGCTTGGCTGTCTCGGGTCGCATGGCTGCCGGAAGTCGGTTACCAATTTCCTTCAGGGCACATCGATGAGCAAGACCGTATGATCGCTGCTGCTGACGTTAAACGTTGGCAGGATGAAAATGGAGGCACTGATGCATGCCATCTGGCTTTGTTCAGTCTTTTGGCAAGGTGTGAGGGCGCAAAAATCAGGATTCGTGTCGGCAACCTGCCTTTATGGTTGCAGCGCAAGTGTGAGGGATGTATACGCTCCGTATCCAAGGTGAGTGAGGATGATCCGAGTTCATTCCGGTGGGTCGTTTCTACCTATGAATCATATTGCAAAACGGGTATTGAAGTGCCTCCGCATGGCGGTTCCGTCAACTGGGTGGCGCCGCAAATGGCCAGCCTGGTAAAGGCAGTGCAAAGCGCGCATATCGTCAGTGAGCAGGAAGCCCTTGGAGTTTGCGGTAAGCATAGCGAAGTGGTGCGACAACCGGGGAGTGACCACCGTTTGATAGACTGCGGTTTGGACAAGAGCGGTGAGACTGTCTGGCTGGAATGGCACCCGGGGAGGGCCCAGTGGTTGTCATGGCGGTCAAAGGCTTTTTGTGACGCGCTTGCGGATCAGAAAACGGATGCCAACCTGAGCTTCATTCGTCCGAGCTGGCTGGATATGGGGCGATATGGAGAAGTTGTAGGAGTCGACTCATTATGGCCGACCACAGCCTGCCGTTACCCGTATTGGCGCGACACTCTCCCGAAAGTCATTTCGCTGCTTGCTCGCAAAGAAGGGAAATGCCACATTCTGGTTCTCGTCTCTGCAAAAACGCCAGAAAGGGGAGTCATCGAAGACCTTTTGGTGGATTTGGGGAAAGCATGGCCCGCGAGCACAGCGAAAGCGGAAATTCTGCGCAAAGCGAAAGACGAGTCGTGCTGTGTTGTCGTGGATCAGGAGCAGGTTGCTGAGTGGCTTCAGCTTTCGACAGACGAAAGTCACCTCACGTTTGAATTTGTCATCGAGTCCTTGCCAATTGAGTTGTGGCTGACCTGTTGCAAGGCGGAAGAACAGGACCGTAGTGCAGAAGTTGATTATGATGATGATGATGACCGCTCAAGAGCGGACGACGAGAAGATACCCTCGTCAGACGAAGAAGACAGCGACACAAAGGGTATCGGCTCAGATTTGAACGAAACCGATGACACCCGAACGCATGGCAGCGGTCTCTATCATTTTTCTGAAGCTGACATTGAGCGAGCGATAACGTCTTATCTGGCCATCTGGTTGCAGAGCGAGTTTTGTGACCATGTGCCGGTCATTCTTGATTCGCGTCTCAACATAATCCGTACGAAGCAATTGAGTCGAGTAGGTAAACAAGAAGAGGTCGAATTGCTGCCGCTAAGTCCTGAAGCCGAACAGGCCTTTGAGGATCGGAAGGTGTCTCTTGGCGGTCGTAAAGAAAACACATGTCTGCCAGAGCGTGCAGCTCTCTTCCAAGAATATGAGCGGTTCCTTGGGCAATATTGGAAAAGACCGGATAACAGTCCTGCCGAATTTCGTGAGACCCAAATGCCGGCGGTTTTGGCCATTGCCGAAGGCCGACACGTGCTTGTACGGCTGCCCACAGGTGAAGGGAAGTCGGTTGTGTTCCAAGTGCCCGCTCTGATAAATGCGTCCCATACTGGCAAACTGACGGTGGTCGTTACTCCGCTCAGGGCACTCATGAAGGACCAGGTCGAGAATTTAAGGAAGAAAGGTCTCGGGCTGCTGACGGTTGATTACTTAAGCGGAGACCGTGATCCATGGGAGACGGCGGAGGTTTATCAGCATATTCTGGATGGATGCATTGAATTGCTCTTTGTCGCTCCCGAACGTTTTCGCGTGAACCGTTTCCGCGATGTGCTTGCCCGCCGGGTCGCAATGGACAACGGGCTTGGGTTCGCGGTTATCGACGAGGCGCATTGCATTAGTCAATGGGGCTATGAGTTCCGACCCGATTATCTGTATGCGATATCAGAGATAAATAAGAGTTTTCTAAAACCTGAGTTATCGACTCAGTTGCTTCTTCTCTCCGCAACTGTGACCAAGAACACCCAGCAGATACTGGCAGAAGTAACAGGGCTGAGCGGCGAGGGCGAGAGTGCTCTTGTCAAGTGTCCAGACGGTTATAATTTTCCAATCAAAGACCATCTGCAAATAGAACCTAAAGAGGTGGATGTCGGGTTATACGGCAAAGAGTGGGAATCAAATATCGAATTCAGATTGCCGAAGCTCACTGAAGTCATCAAGAAGTCTAACCCTGAAGTCAGCACGGTTCTGATTTTTGTCACTAGGCGGGCTCATGCCGAGCATTTGCGCGACCGCCTTCGTCAGGAAGTCGGCCTCAGCGCTTTCAATATCGAGGCTTTTCATGCAGGGATGCCCTCTGATGAACGGCAGCGCATACTGGAAAGCCTCGATCCGCGAAAGAATGAGCCTGCGGTAAGAACAAGCGTTTTGATCTCAACCAAAGCGTTCGGTATGGGAATGGATATCCCGAATATCCACTGGGCGGTTCATTTGTCTCCTCCTTCGTTTCTTGAGGACTACCTGCAAGAAATCGGGCGCTGCGGCCGAGATGAGGCATGGTTGAAAAGAGCCGGACTCGAGAAGCTAATCTGCAACCTGCTATGGAATCCGACCGACTTTGAACGTAACCACGAGAATGTAAAACGCGGCCTCATTGAAGCTGAGTCCCTCCGCAAGCTGTGGGATGAGATTACCAGACGAAAGATCGTGGCGGATGACGGCAGCCTGTTGTGCGTGTTACCGACAGACGCGCCCGAACTGAAGAATGATGCTCCACCCGATAAGTTGGGTCGGGCGCTTTCTTGGCTGGAGAACGAACCCTCGTCTCGGGTGGAGATTATCGGTAAACTGCCCGATATGCTGCGCATGAAGGTCTGGCACGACCGACTTGTCGTGGCTGCTCAAGGCGAAAGTGATGTGGCATCTGTGGCAGAAGCCCTGTTGCTTGTATTCCGGCAGATCCCAGATCAAGACAAGGTGCGACACGCTCCGGAGCGTGTTCAGGACGGAGTTTGCTCACTGTCGAACGAGCCCAAGACGAGTGCTCCAGTAGCCGTTGACGGTGGAGGGCTGTTGAGTATTATTCGCCGTTTTGTCGGTTTTTTCATTCGTTCGAGTAGTAACTCCAAGACGGTTCCCGCACCTGTTGTTACGGTAGCGGATACGGCCGTTTCCGCGGTTATGCATCAACCTGTCCATGGCGACGAAGTCTCCAACGTTGAACTCAATATGGGCGAGGTGTTCAGGAGATCGGGGCTCTCATCACCAGATGCCATGTGGCGTGCATTGTGTGCACTCTTACAGAACAGAGCAATCGTGTTTGAGCGCACCCTTATATTCAAGCGCATGGAGCAGTGCGATTACCAGACACCCCTTCTCGAGGGCTTTCAGCGTACCGTGGAAGCGCTCTGCCAGAATCGGTCTGATATCGCTTGTGATAATCTGTCCGAGTTGCTTCCCGAACTAAATATCCATCCGATTGCAGGGCAAGAGGTTCCCAACGCTCAGTGCATGACACGTTCAGTCTGCTGGGCAGCGGTCAAATTTCTGCGCCGAGCGGGCGTGCGAATTCGAGAAATGTCTGACCCGCAAGGGACTCGCGTGCTTCGCTATAGCGTATCGGAGCGTATTAGAGGCGTTATTGACGGGCAGTTGGACACATGCATGCGCCTTACCCGAGACTGCTCGCAACTCATTCGTAACGCGAGTGCGGCAGAGAAAGTGAAAGATGGGAAACAGGTCAATCTCGATGAACTCGTGCGTTTGATCAACAACAGCGGTCGGTTAACTGATTTACGAGCAGCCATCGGTCTGATCGAAGATTTGAAGCTATGGAAGACAGAGCAGGAACTGCTACCACAGAGCTATTTGCTGCGCTTGCTGACTGACGAACCACTGGCGATTCCGAAGGCAGAAACGGTACCCCATGAAGAACCGGAAACAGTGGCAGGTCTGCAAGAGGGTCAGATTGCCAACGACAGGAAGATGTTCGAGCGGCTTAGCCAAATCAACCGCTTCTCAGAACTCCGTTCATTCGCCATGGAGCTGTTCTGCCTCTTGCCGGATGACCAATCGAGAAACACCTTCATCGACGCCTATTTTGAAGAGGCAACGGATCCGGAAGCTCTTCATCAAGTAATGGAGAGGTTTCTCCGCGAAGTCGGTTCCGCTGGCAGCGACTACCTGAGAGACATGCTCGGCAAGATACAAGGCGAGGCGTTTATTGAAGCTTTTGACGGGATAGACGGAAAGGGCGGCCTCTCAGAGGAACAGAAAGCGGTTGTTCAGGCAGCCTTCAGTCAGAACATGCTGGTTAACGCCGGACCTGGTGCTGGCAAGACGCACGTTCTGATGATGCGTGCCGCGCACTTGATACACAGGCAACGTTTGCAGCCCGAACAGATACTCATCTTGGCCTTCAACCGCGCGGTCGTTCATGAAATTCGTACCCGCATCAAGGACCTTTTCACTAAACTCGGGTATGGTGCGTATGTGAGAAGTTTGCGCGTTCGAACTTTCCACGCATTCGCCTTGGAGCACATGCATGAGACCATCGATAATGCAAACAACAATGCATTGACGCTCATGGTTCACAATTTTTCCGACCGTCTTCTAAACGACGACGCCTTTGCCAATACGGTTGTGGGTGGAACACGGGCGATTCTTGTGGACGAGTTTCAAGACATGACATCCGATTTCTACACCGTGGTGAAAACGCTTGCGACGACGGCACGGGAAACCAATGGTGCAGGGATAATGGTCATCGGCGACGACGATCAGGATATCATGCAGTGGGCAAGACGAAAGGCGGGTGATTCGATTGCCGATGGAAGCGAGTACTTCAAGACGTTCGTAGCTGACGTTCCGAATGCAGCGACCCTCAATCTGACGACCAATTATCGCTCGTTGAAAGAAATTGTTGATTCATCACAGCGGCTAATTAATGCTGAACGATCAGAACACCTCGATATACCTCGGCAAAAAACGAACATTATTTTGAAACCTTATCGGACAGGGATTGGGGAAGTCAGGTTTTTGAAGAACTCTGCCGAGTGGTCCGACGTTCAACTGTTGAGTTTCATTAGTCAGGCAAAAGAAGCGAATCAGTCGTGCGCGATTCTTTGCCGGACAAACAGCCAAGTGGTTCAGCTTTACGAAATCGTCAGGCATGAGTTTTCGGAGGTGATGATCCTAGGCGAGGAAGGGTTCCGCTTGGGCCAATTACGGCACATCGCGGTGTTCTCGGACATCATCAAAGAACGATTGTCTAAAGACGGGAACTTGCCGCTATCTGACAAGATTCTGGAGGTAATGCTGACTCGCTTTAAAGCAGAACTCATTCCTGAAGCAACCGATGAGGCTGCCATTCAGGAGATTCGATCAATTTGGGCGCATGCGCAAAAAGAGAAGCGCGGGGCGCAGTTGGAAGATTTCTTGGGCTTTGTCGACGATATTCGGACAGATGACTTCTCTCGCATCAAAGAAAAGCAGTCCGAGTTGGATGGCAAGCCCCAATTTTCCGTTGTTCTTTCAACCATTCACAAAGTCAAAGGACTGCAGTTTGATCGAGTCTGGATACAGCCATCAAACGCACGATTTCCGTATGACAACGGCGTGGCGATTGCCAACGGTTTACGTGAAGCCGACAGAATGGATCTTTTGATGCCATATGCTATTGAAGAGGCGAAGTTGTTCTATGTGGCCATGACGCGGGCGAAAGATATCGTATATTGTGGTTGGGGAGAGCGTGAGAAAGCGTGGTTTAATGATATCGTTAAGCGTGATGCCGTCGACGACGGGATGCACACCGTGTTTTTGGCCGGCAAACTTGGAGATTACTTTATCTCATTTCCGGCGTTGAATGAGCAACGACAGGACTTTATTGAACGACGTATTGAAATCGGCGACATAATTACTGTTGAACGTACGGCAGATGACTGGCTAGGACTCGTTTGCAGAAAAGATGTCAATGGGGAGCAATCTGGCGGAAGCGTGGCAAGATGGGAAACTGGAACTCACGACGCCGTGTGGAGTGTCAATCACGGCACCAATGACTATCTTGGGCCTCTGAACACCTCGTTACGAGTGGTGGCTGTGTGCCGATATCCGCACGATCCAGAATTTCAAATCCTTCCCGTGTATGAAAAACAGGGCTGGTATTACACTGTCCTGATTGCGGGATTTGTTCGTCTTGGCCATTAAGATGTGAAATAACACCGGAGTTTTGTATGACTTCGCTAAAGACGCGGTACTTGTTACGCGAGTACTTATGCTGGTAGACGCCTCTTTTTGTGAACGACTTTATGTTGGCAGCCTTTCTGGAGAGCTGATTGACATGGTTTCATTCGCGCGGAATTCGCCTTTATCGAAGCACATTTTTCATGCCCGACTGGACGGCGTTTTCTTTGAGGGCTTTGGCGGCGGGAACCGCGAATGGGGCGAATCGGGCGAATGGGGGAACAGCGAACTGAGGACAGAAGGCGGTGGACGGAGGACGGAGGACAGCGGCCGGCTCGGATATCCCGTCCTTGTCTGGACGGTGTTTTCATCAGGGGATTTGGCGGCTAGGGATCGACCGCGAATGGGGGGATGGGCGGAACCGTCGTTGCACAAAGACGAACGACGACCTTGTTACTCCTGCAAGCCAATTGTCGAAAGTCGAGACGTGACCCTGATGCCTTCGGGGAGAGAGGTTCAATCGGCCTGCGGCCTGGTTCCAAGTGGTTCAATCGCGGCGGGGCCGCTGGTTCCATGGATGGGGGGGCTGGGATGGGATTGAGCTTTCCCGGAACCACAGGCTGGCAAGGCGTAATGCTGTCGGCGCACCCTGCACTACGGGAGTTCCGGCTCCGTTCCTTCGGGCAAGACTTTCAGCACGCGCACGGTTTCAGGCGGCAGATCCAAGGCGAACGCGCCGCCCGCGACCTGAACCTTTGTTCCGGCTACGAGTTCCTC
>Ga0116171_10003763_pt1 | contig 13910 bp, 12 predicted proteins | sample AD_JPNHW2_MetaG_FD_89798 | JGI IMG/M metagenome (GOLD analysis project Ga0116171, IMG submission 89798) | Active sludge microbial communities of municipal wastewater-treating anaerobic digesters from Japan - AD_JPNHW2_MetaG | ecosystem: Engineered > Bioreactor > Anaerobic > Digestate | place...
AGTTCGCTGTTGCCCGAGTTGATTCGTTTGTGCTCATCAATATTTATTTCGCTGATCAGCCGGGGCTGAGCCTGGCTTTGCGAAGCCAATCTTTTTTTTGCTGAAGTGGCAGTCTCTCTGGAAACGACCTCTTCGACGTAGGTATTCCATTCGTTGCATGAAGGACAACGACCAATCCATTTTGAGGATTGCGCCCCGCAATTCTGACAAAAAAAAATGGTTTGTATTTTTGCCATTAACAGATAAAAGTAGTCCTATTCCTTAACAAATTCTCTTTCATCAAGGCCTTGCTGGATATCCTGATCTTCACCGTAATTGTGTACTATTCTCAGTTTATTATCTTTTCGCAACACGATTTCCCACTGATCAGAAAAGCTACCTTTGGTAACCGTGAACTTATTCCGGGAGTCCATCACGTAAGTCAACTCTCCTTTATAGTCAAGACTATCAATATAATTTGCATATCCTGAGCAATCAATGAGCAACCGCCCGTCAGCAGTAAACTCCCAGGTTTCAAAAAATACGGTATCTTCAACAGCGGTAACATTTACTCGATCCCATTTTCCCATGAGATAGGATTGTGTGTCTTTTTTACAGGAACCCATAAAAACAATACCTATAATTGTTACAGACAAGAAAATGAGTAGTCGGAAAGTTTTCATTGTTTTATTTTTTATACCACAAAACTACTTATTATTTATTAAAATACAAACCCTTATTCCTGGTTTTTCAATATTTTTTTTTCGATAAGTGTTGTGGAATAGCCTTTTACCAATTCAATAGTCACCACTTCCCCGCCTTTATTTATAACCTCTTCAGCTCCCACGATTTTATCCACAGTATAATCGTTGCCTTTTACCAGAATATCTGGCAAAATAAACTGAATCAAGTGCAAGGGAGTCGGTTCATCAAAAATCACCACGGCATCGACAAACGATAAGGAGGCCAGCAGAGCTGATCTGGAGTTGATATCAATAATGGGCCTGTCAGCACCTTTAATTTTTTTTACCGAAAAGTCGCTGTTCAATCCAACAATAAGGATATCGCCCAGGTCGGCGGCTTTTGACAGGTAATCAATGTGTCCGAGGTGCATAATGTCGAAACAGCCGTTGGTAAAAACCATTTTAAATTTTTTAAAACGATAGTATTCCAGTTGTTTTTCGAACGCTGCGGCAGTAAAAAAAATCTTTTGTTTAATTATTTCGAGACTTGTCATTCTTATTATTTAATACGGGCAGCAATATCAATGACACTACTCCCGCCAAAATGATAATGATTGTTTGTGCGCCCCATATCAGCCACCCCAGCGACAAGCCCACCGGATTTGGCGAAGTAAACACCGGAACACCGTACAAGGTCAGCGTAGCTTCGATAAAAGCAGGATATGCCCCTATGCCGCCCGGCGACACCATCACGGCTATGGTTCCCATAACAAAAACCGAAGCTACCGCACCAATAGGCGTATGGCTGGTGGCTGCCAAACTGAAAAAACACACATATGTCATCGTGAAATAAGCCACCCAAATAAGCAAGGTGTATAAAATGAAGGTAAATGGTTTTTTTACCAGAGCCAGCGATTTAAGGCCATCCCAGAAGCCCTTGATTACATTGACGATTTTATTGTAAAGCTTGAATTTCTTTAACCTCGAATTAAAAACAATGATGCACAACAGGATTAACACCAATAGTGCTATCGCGCCGTAAAGAAAATATCCTTTGCCAATAAACTGAAACTTTTCTGACAGCGGAAAATAAATTTTCTCGTACACAAAACCCGAAATAGCCTTATATTGTATCAGCAGGTTAATAAAAAACAAAATCACAAAGGTTACCACATCAAGCCCTCTTTCGGCTATAACGGTGCCAAAAGATTTCTGAAAAGGCACTTTTTCGTATTTGGCGAGCATGGTGCAACGGGTTATCTCTCCCAGCCGCGGGATGGCAAGATTAGCAAAATACCCTATCATCAAACTTAAAAACGTATTCCAGAAGCGGGGTTTATACCCGACAGTGTCAATGAGCAGTTCCCAGCGCAGGGTACGCAGCACATGGCTGATCAGGCCCAGCACGAAACATAATACCAGCCACCAGTAATTGGCTTCGGAAAAGGATTTGAAAATTTGTTTTTTGTCTTCGGGACCTAATTTGATGACCGACAGCCAGATAAAAAATATACCTATGCCGAAAAACAACAATATTTTCAGGATGGAAAAAATCTTCTTTTTCAAAATTATTACTTCAGTTGGTTGGTGGCTGAATCAGGAAAAATTATTACAGGCGAAAAAGTTTTGGCTTCTTCGCTATCCATGCTGGCATAGGAAACAATAATGATAAGGTCGCCCACCATTACTTTACGTGCTGCAGCGCCATTGATTCCAATGGTACCACTGCCCCGCTTCCCTTTGATAACATAGGTGTCGAAACGTTCACCATTGTTGATATCAAAAATGTAAACCCGTTCGTTTTCGATGATATTGGCGGCCTCCATAAGATTTTCATCAATGGTAATGCTGCCAATGTAGTTCAACTCTGAATGGGTAACCTTTACCCTGTGAATTTTTGATTTTAATACTTCGATAAACATGGTGGCACAAAGTTACAAATTAATTCCGATATTATCGATTAAACGAACTTTTCCGAGATAAACGGCAATAAAAGCTCTGATTTTTTTGGCTTCAGCCCATGTTTCTATGGGCTGCAGGGTTTCTTCGCATGCAATTTCAAAATAATCAAGGACAAATTCGGGAGTAGCTGCAATATTTTGTTGGACGTAAGCCTTTAGCTGTGCTACGGATAAATCGCCGGCCAAAAGCGAACACTCATGCAGCAGTGCAGCTATTTGCGGGGCTATCCGGCGGTGTTCTTCGGTCAACAAGGCATTGCGTGAGCTCAGCGCCAGCCCGTCCACATCGCGCACTATCGGGCAAGCGACTATGGTCACTGGCAATTTTTTCTGCTTTACCAGCGACCGGATAATTTGTAGCTGCTGAAAATCCTTTTCACCAAAATAAGCCTTATCAGGCGTTACAATATCGAACAATCGTTTTACTACTACAGCCACACCATTGAAGTGTCCCGGCCTGAAAGCCCCTTCCATCACTTTTTCGAGCGGGCCGAAATCGTACGATTCTTCTACAGCTTCGGGGTACATCTCCTTGTTTTCGGGGCAAAAGACTACATCGCAACCCTTTTCCCTGAGCAGGTCCAGGTCCTGATCCTTCTGGACGGGATACTTTTTTAAATCCTCAGGATTGTTGAATTGTATTGGGTTGACAAAAATACTGCAGACACAAATATCGTTTTCGCTTTTTGCTTTCTCAATCAGCGAAAGATGGCCTGCATGCAGTGCTCCCATTGTTGGCACAAAACCAATACTGCACTGCAATTTTTTTTGCGAATGCAGGTATGCCTTAATTTCCGGTATGTATGAAAAAACCTTCATGAAAAAAAATTTGGCAAATATAGTTATTCCTTTTCAGGTGTATTTTAATTTACGCACCGGGTGTCAAAATATGTGCTCCACCAAATACGCAAGAATTTCAGAGAAATCATTAGCAGGGTGGCGAATTATACTATAACAAATTACAACTACATACGGACATTTAACGATGGTTTTATCAGGAATCAGTATTTAAGAAAAACTAAAAAGGCTTGGTTTTGAATAATAAATTGGTAAATTTTTCGTATTTTTGCAAACTGAATTCAGTTAAAATATAATTTATGGCTAAATATAAGGTGCTGTTTGTTGCTCAAGAAATTGTTCCCTACCTGAACGATAGTCACATGGGCCAGATTTGCCGGGAACTCCCGCAGGGGATACAGGAAAAAGGAAGAGAAATCAGAACATTTATGCCTCGTTTTGGATGTATAAATGAAAGACGTAACCAGCTTCACGAAGTTATCCGGCTTTCAGGAATGAACCTTATCATTGATGATACCGACCACCCTCTTATCATTAAAGTAGCCTCCATCCAGTCTGCCCGCCTGCAGGTATATTTTATTGATAACGAAGATTATTTCCAGCGCAAATCCACTTTTGCCGATAAAAGTGGCACGTTCTTTTCCGACAACGACGAACGAGCAATATTTTACGCCCGCGGAGTTATCGAAACCGTGAAAAAACTTGGCTGGTCGCCCGACCTCATTCACGTGCACGGATGGTTTTCGAGCCTGGTGCCTTTCTTTATCAAAACAGCTTTTAAAAACAACCCTTTATTCGCTGATACAAAAATTGTCTGTTCGCTTTACGATGATGACTTTAAAAGCAATTTTACCAAGGAATCCATAAAAAAGCTCAAACACGACGGGGTGTCCGACAAAGACATCAAACAATATAAAAGTCTGGACTATCTGGGAATGATGAAAGGCATGATTGACTTCAGTGATGCCATCATTCAAGGTTCTGAAAAAATTAACAGTGAGGTGCTGGCTTATGCAAAAAAATCCAATAAGCCCATGTTGCCTTTTCAGCCAAAAGACAAATACATCAATGCATACAGCTTATTTTACGACGAATTGGTTGATGAACTGATTAACGAAGATGCTGTAAAATAATTAAATCCTACGTTTTTGAAAAACTACCGAATTAAAACCCGTGCCGCCTTATTTCTGTTTTTTTCTGTTGTTCTGCTTTCCGCCTGCAATAAGAATGAAGAATTAGGTCTCAACATCCAACCCACCGAAGACATTATGGGGGCTCTTTTTACCGACACTATCCCGGTGATTGCCTATACCGTGAAAGAAGACTCCTTCCGAACCGATGAGGTAACCTATAACCTTATTGGCAGTTATACCGACCCTGTTTTTGGCACTACCAATGCCGGTGCGTATTCCCAGTTTGTACTTACCACCACTGCCGTAAGTTTTGGCAACAACCCTGTGTGCGACTCCATTGTTTTATCAATGGCATATCAGGGCTTTTACGGCGACACAGCTTCTACACTTACCTTAAACGTATTTGAGCTTGCCGACGACTTATATTATTCCAACAATTATTATTCAAATGATGTGATGGGCGTGTATAAGAAAAATCTGGCCAATGTCAGTTTTAAACCCAATCTTAAAGACAGTGTCCTAATAGGAAGCACCAAATATCCGCCTCATCTGCGAATAAAATTAAACAAATCGTTTGGGCAAAAATTCGTTGACGCCTCAGGATCTTCTTACCTTTCAGACAATTCTAACTTTCTGAAGTTTTTTAAAGGATTATACATCTCCACCAAACAAATGTCTTCCGGTGGCTGTATTTTATACTTTAACTTTTTGTCATCCATCACAAAACTTTCTCTTTATTACCACAACGATGCAGACACCGCTGCTTATAACTTTGTTATTGATGGCTACTGTGCCAGGTTCAACAGTTTCGACCATAAGAATTTTGCTTCAGCCGATCCGCTGCTTAAGCAACAAATAGCCGGAGACACCACGCTTGGCGACAGCCTTTTGTATGTGCAATCCATGGCCGGTACAAAAATAAAACTAAAATTCCCTGGCATCCTTGGCCTGAAACATCTTTTAACAGATAGTGTAAACGGCAGGATTTCCATTTTAAAAGCTGAATTAGTAGTAAAACTGGATGAAACAGCCAGCGGCGATTTTGCTCCTCCCGAAAAACTCATTCTGTCAAAGACCAACGCCAACGGCACCATGAGCTTTCTGACCGATTATTCTTATGGCGATGCCTATTATGGCGGCTCCTATTCTTCCACCACAAAAGAATACCGGTTCAATATCGGGCAACACATACAAGATGCCCTGCTGAGAGGATCTTTTGAGGACAAGGGATTAAATCTGGTGGTTTCGGGCAGCGCCGTTAAATCAAACAGAGCCGTTTTAAAAGGAAATAAACGGTCGCAGGACAATCTGAGACTGGAAATCATTTATACAAAAATAGATTAACGCATGTGTGGAATTGTAGCCTATATAGGCCCCCAAAAAGCATACCCTATATTGATTAAGGGGTTGCACCGCTTAGAATACAGAGGTTACGACAGTGCCGGAATAGCCATCCTGGAAAAAGAAATGAAGCTGTTTAAAAGCAAAGGCAAAGTCAGCGACCTCGAAAAATTAACAGAAAAGGTTAACCTGACAGGCAACATCGGCATTGCCCATACCCGTTGGGCCACCCATGGTGAACCCACCGATGCCAACGCTCATCCCCATGCCTCCAACTCCAACGACCTGGCGCTGATACATAACGGTATTATTGAAAATTATGCCGCCTTGCGCGAAGAACTCATCAGCAGAGGTTACATTTTTCACAGCAATACTGATACCGAAGTGTTGATTCATCTCATTGACGAAATTCGTAATAACGAGAAAGTGGACCTGGTAAAAGCAGTACAACTGGCGTTGAATCAGGTTATCGGAGCCTATGCCATTGTAATAATTTCCAAGGAAAATCCCGATATGCTCATCGCTGCAAAAAAGGGCAGCCCGTTGGTTATCGGCATCGGCAACAAAGAAACCTTTGTGGCATCCGATGCCACGCCCATCATAGAATACACCAAAAATGTTGTTTATCTGAATGATGAAGAAATTGCGATTATCCGCCGTAACGAAGACCTGAAAATAACTACCATCAAAAATGTCGACAAGACTCCTTACATCCAGAAGCTCGAACTAAACCTGAGCGCAATAGAAAAAGGCGGCTTCGACCATTTTATGCTAAAAGAGATTTATGAGCAGCCCCGTTCGGTAAGAGATTGTATGCGCGGCCGGCTCAATGCCCAAGACGGAAGGGTTTCTTTGGGCGGCATCCTGGACTATATCGAAAAGATGACAAAAGCCAACAGGATAATTATTGTTGCCTGTGGCACTTCGTGGCACGCCGGCCTGGTTGGAGAATACCTTTTTGAAGATATCGCACGCATACCGGTGGAAGTTGAATATGCTTCGGAATTTCGCTATCGCAACCCGGTAATTTATGAAAATGACGTGGTAATTGCCATTTCGCAATCGGGCGAAACTGCCGACACCGCGGCAGCCATCGAACTGGCAAAATCAAAGAATGCAACTATCATCGGCATATGTAATGTGGTGGGTTCAACCATCACAAGAATGACTCACGCAGGATCATACACCCACGCAGGCCCCGAAATAGGAGTTGCCTCTACCAAAGCATTTACCGCACAGGTAACCATCCTGACATTGATGGCCCTGATGATTGCCGACAGAAAAGGCAGCATATCAAAATCACGTTTTCATCAGCTCATTCACGAACTGGAACTGATTCCCGACAAAATTGAACAAACACTCAAAGTAAACGAGCAGATCATAACCATTTCGAAAATATTTAAAGATGCTCGGAATTTCCTTTATCTCGGCAGGGGATACAGTTTCCCGGTAGCTCTGGAAGGCGCCTTAAAACTTAAAGAAATATCCTACATACACGCCGAAGGCTATCCTGCCGCTGAAATGAAACACGGGCCCATTGCCCTCATCGACGAGGAGATGCCTGTAGTGGTCATTGCCACCAAACAACATGTGTACGACAAAGTTATCACCAACATAGAAGAGGTAAAAGCCCGAAAAGGAAAAATCATTGCCATAGTCTCCGAAGGAGATGTGCATGTGAAAAAAATTGCCGATTATACAATTGAAGTTCCCGAATGCGACGAGATATTTACCCCTTTACTTGCCACGGTGCCTCTTCAACTGCTATCATATCATATAGCCGTAATGCGCGGCTGCAACGTGGATCAGCCCCGTAACCTTGCCAAATCAGTAACAGTAGAATAAACGGCTCGAATGAATATTTTTGAGGTCATTGAATATTTTGAACAGATTATCCCGCTTGATTTACAGGAATCTTATGATAATTGCGGCCTGCAGGTGGGCAATATACAGCAGGAACTTACCAATGCACTCATTGCCTTTGATATCACTGAAAAAACAATAGCAGAAGCCGTAGAAAAAAACTGCAATCTTATCCTCTCGCACCATCCCCTGATTTTTCAGGGAATAAAAAAAATTACCGGCGCCAATGCTAGCGAAAGAATTATAGAACAGGCAATAAAAAATAATATCTGCATTTATTGTGCTCATACCTGCCTGGACAATAATTATCAGGGCTTAAACATGTTTGTCGCCGGCAAAATCGGATTACAGGATGTTAAAATTCTGGAACCCTCCAAAAATCTCCTGAAAAAATTAGTGGTTTTCTGTCCGGTTGACCATGCAGAAAAAGTCAGGAATGCTCTTTTTTCGGCTGGTGCCGGTCAGATTGGCAATTACAGCTCCTGCAGTTTTAATACCAACGGTGCCGGAAGCTTCAAAGCAGAAGAAAATGCCCGGCCTTATGTGGGCCAACACCACCAACTCCATTTTGAGCCTGAAATCCGCATAGAAACTATATTCCCCGACTACTTCAGGCCACAGGTTATTCAGGCTATGCTGCAATCGCACCCCTATGAAGAAGTTGCTTATGATATCTATCCTCTCGACAATGAATACCTAAGGGCCGGTTCCGGAGCCATAGGTAAACTGCCAAAGGATACCAATATCACCGAATTTATGGCCCTGGTAAAAAATGTTTTTAAAACGGCCTGCATACGGTATAATAAAACCGCCTGCAACACTATCCGCAAAGTTGCCCTTTGCGGCGGCTCCGGTAGTTTTTTAATAAAAACAGCCATAAAAAACCATGCAGATATCCTGATTACTTCCGATATTAAATATCACGAGTTCTTTAATGAAAAAATAGTACTGGCCGATGTGGGTCATTATGAATCGGAAATTTTTTCTACAGAACTTATTGCCTCAATCATAACAAAAAAATTTCCTACTTTTGCATTTTCATTTTCAGATAATAATACGAATCCGGTAAATTACTTATAAATTAATAATTTATGGCAAAGTCAACTACAAAAGGTAACGCTGTTCAGGCAAAATCCAAAAAAGAAACAAGCAAAGCTGCTGAGGAAAAGCCTGCTGCAAAAACTGCTGTTAAAAAAGAAACGGTAAAAACAACAGCCACCCCTATAGATAATAAACAGGTGACCCCAAAGTCAGAACCGGCAAAGAAAAGCAAGGCAGAAAAAATCATTGGTAAAGAACCCGAGCCCCAGACAATCACAGAGATACCAGCAGCCCAGCTATTTCCGGGAGCAGATGACAAAGCAGATCTTTCCATCGAAAAGAAACTGGTTTCCTTGTTCAACCTTCAGATAGTAGATACCGAAATCAACAAAATAAGAATTATCCGCGGCGAATTACCTTTGGAAGTTCAGGATCTTGAAGATGAGATAGCCGGCCTGGAAACACGTCTCGAAAATTTTGAGGTTGAAACAAAAGAATTAGAAACCGAAATAAAAGAAATAAAAGCTGCGGCCAAAGAACATCAGGCACAAATAAAAAAATATGAAACGCAACAGATGAACGTCAGAAACAACCGCGAATACGATGCACTGACCAAAGAAATAGAATTTCAAACCCTAGAAATCCAGCTTTGCGAAAAGAAAACCAAAGAAACCACTTATTCACTGGAACTTAAAAACAGGGTAATTGAAGAAACCCAACAGTTGCTCAAAGAACGAAAAGACGACCTGAAACAAAAGAAACTGGAACTTGAAGATATTGTTTCCGAAACAGAAAAAGAAGAAAAGAAACTGATGGAAAAACATCTGGAAAATCAAAAGAACATTGAAGATCGTCTGCTTTTAGCCTATCAGCGTATTAAGAAAAATGCCCGAAACGGACTGGCCGTAGTAGTAGTAGAACGTGATGCCTGCGGTGGATGCTTTAACAAAATCCCACCCCAGCGCCAGCTCGACATAAAAATGCACAAGAAAATCATTGTTTGCGAATACTGCGGACGTATCCTGATCGACAAGACCATCGAAGAAAAAGTAAGAGGAAACAACTAAAAATAAACTCGAAAAAGATCAAAAACACCTTAGCTTGTGCTAAGGTGTTTTTTTTTATTCATTATTGACAGTGGCAATACCAGTGTTTGCATAGATAACGCACCTTCATTCCTGGCGCCGCAATAGAACACGGCGGCTTCGAAAACCTCAGCCAACGTGCTCTGCCGCTATTGATTTTCAAACCACTTCTTGGCTGGAGGCATTGAATTACCTTATTTTCAGCAGGCCGATTATTAATAAGTTATTATCTGTTGCAAATAATCACATCTTTAAAAAAATAATTTTTTGTTTTTTTAAGTTTTGTTTTATCTTTGTTTAACAAATAAATAAAAAAATAAATGATATGAAAAAAGTATTAGTTATCCTGATTTCGTTTTGCACAAGTATTTCATTTTCTTATTCTCAGAATGGGTGGACACAACTTGCCGGATATCCCGGTTCAGGAAGTTGCGGCATGGTCGGGATAGGGTATCAGGGGACGGGCATGGCCGGCCAGGGTTTCTATGGCTCGAGCACCATTAATTATGCAGATTGGTGGCAATATAATCCGACAAGCAATAGCTGGTCTGCCAAAGCAAGCCTAACTGCCTCACACCGATACTCTCACAGTGGATTCTGTATCGGCGAATATGCTTATTTATGTATGGGGTCGGATTATACAGTTTATTTCAATGACCTCTGGCAATATAATGGCACTTCCAACACCTGGACACAAAAAGCAAGTTTCCCGGGCACCACCAGATACGGAGCCATTGCACAGGCAACAGGCACAAAAGCATATGTGGGTTTGGGAGAACATGATGCCAGCGGGGGAATATCAGATTACTTTACTGATTTTTATGAATATGATGCCAATGCTGATTCATGGACAGCGAAGGCTGTATTTGCCGGACAGGCACGTTACCTGGCATTTTCTTTTCTGATCAATGATGTGATTTATGTTGTTGGCGGCCGTTCCGAAACCGGGGCCGCGTCATGGGTATATTTAAAAGACATGTGGGCTTATGATATAGCAACCAACACCTGGTCACAAAAAACATCCTATCCCGGCAATGGATCTATGGGACTGGGAGGATTTGTTCTCGGGCAATATGCTTATGTGGGGATGGGATACAATACCACTAGTGGATATAGTGATTTTTGGAGGTATAACCCACAAACAGATTCGTGGACACAGCTTTCAGACTTCCCTGGGGGAAACCGCTATGCAATGATGTGTTTTAATCTAGGAACAACTGGTTATCTTGGATGCGGTCGCACGATGGCCGGTTCCAGTATGCAAGATTTTTGGAAATATGAAGACCAAACGGGGATTACTGAAAGTAATTTTGACGAAAAAATAATTTTGTACCCGGTACCGGCTAACAACCAGATTTATATTGAAGGACCTGACATAAAGGTTGTTGAGATTTATACCTCTAACGGGTCTTTGGTTATACATAAGGAGATTAACCATCCTCAAACAAAAACTGATATCAATATATCAGACCTTGTCTCAGGATTCTATTACGCAAAAGTGAGTTTTGGAAATAGCGTGATTACGAAAAAAGTTATAAAAAATTAGCCTTTATAATTCTTTTTCTGTACTCAGGAGCTTCAAAAGACTTAATACGCCCAAATGTACCAATTGATATTTCAATTTGGTATTAGTTCAGTGCGCAATCATATCACTTGCACCACCAGCTGGTAATGATTTTTTCAACTCCTTTCGGAGATGAGGCCTCTGAAAATCCAGCGCAAGACCAGCGTGGCGCCACTATAACTACGGTGGCTTCGAGAGCCTCAGCCACCGATCATGTTAAACACCTGCGAGGAATTAGAAGTTTTCAGATGTAGTTTTTTACAATACCATAACCGCTACGCGGTGAGGAAGATGTTTCGCAACATTTACAATGAAGCCCGGAATCGTAAGCACCAATTCTATTGCCCGTAAGGTATAAAGCATTGTAAAAAAATCGTACTGGATGAATATCCTTACCCCATAAAGGTTATGCTCAGAAGGCAGGTATGACACCTTGCCTCCGCTAAAGCCGCTATCCCAGGCGGATGTTCAATTCTTTTAGCTGTTCCTCGGAAATACTTGCCGGGGAGTCGATCATCACATCACGTCCGGAGTTATTCTTCGGGAATGCAATAAAATCGCGTATAGAATCGGAGCCGCCAAATACGGCGCATATGCGGTCGAAGCCAAAAGCGATGCCACCATGTGGCGGTGCGCCATATTCAAAGGCATTCATCAGAAAACCAAACTGTTTCTGGGCATCTTCATCGGTAAATCCCAGCACCTGAAACATCTTTTTCTGCAAATCTTTGTTGTGAATCCTGATAGAACCTCCTCCTATCTCCACTCCATTGATGACCAAATCATAAGCATTGGCTTTTACTCGTTTGGGGTCGGTGTCGAGCAGGGGAATATCTTCCGGCTTCGGTGAGGTAAAAGGATGGTGTTTGGCATAAAACCGCTGTGTTTCCTCGTCCCATTCGAGCAACGGAAAATCAACCACCCACAGGGGTCTGAAATCACCAGGCTTACGCAATCCGAGCCTGTTTCCCATCTCGAGACGGAGTTCGCACAGCGCCTTGAGGGTTTTTTCTTCTTTTCCGGAAAGGATCAGCATCAGGTCACCGGGCTGGGCGCCAAAGACAGCGGCCCATTGTTTCAGATTGTCGTCAGTATAAAATTTGCCAACCGATGAGGTAAAAGTCTTATCTGCATTCCATTTTACATATACCAGGCCTCCGGCGCCCACCTGAGGTTTTTTTACAAAATCAGTCAGCTCGTCGAGTTGCTTACGCGAATAATTGCCGCATTCGGGAGCACAGATACCAACCACAAGTTCGGCATCGTCAAACACTTTAAAGCCTTTTCCTTTGGCAACGGCATTAAGGTTCACAAATTTCATCCCAAAGCGGATATCCGGTTTATCAGAGCCATAATAGGTCATGGCATCATCATAGGACATGATGGGAAAATCATGCATATCGAGGCCTTTTACCGTTTTGAACAGATGCTTTACCAAGCCTTCAAAGGTGCTGATGATATCATCGCGGGTGATAAAAGACATCTCACAATCGATCTGCGTAAATTCGGGTTGGCGGTCGGCCCGCAGGTCTTCGTCGCGGAAACAACGTACAATCTGAAAATAACGGTCGTAACCGGCCACCATCAGCAACTGTTTGAACGTTTGCGGCGATTGCGGCAAAGCATAGAACTCACCTTGGTTCATGCGCGAAGGGACCACAAAATCGCGGGCGCCTTCGGGAGTGGATTTTATCAGGTAAGGAGTTTCTATTTCAAGGAAATTTTGTGCGTTGAGGTAGATACGGCTCTCCACACCCATCTTGTGACGCAGCATCAGGTTATTTTTGTTCACGGCACGGCGCAAATCGAGGTAACGGTATTTCATGCGGAGTTCGTCGCCGCCGTCGGTGTTTTCTTCTATAGTGAAAGGCGGAAGCTTGGATGTATTCATCACCGTGAGGGTGTCGGCAATAATTTCGATATCACCGGTATCCATTTTTGGGTTTTTGTTGCTGCGTTCGGCCACGGTGCCGCTCACGGCAATCACAAATTCGCGTCCCAGTTGACGGGCTTGTTCGCACAGAGGTGCGTTTACGTCCATATTAAATACAAGCTGTGTAATGCCGTAACGATCGCGCAGGTCGATAAAGGTGAGACCACCCAGGTCTCTGGAACGTTGCACCCAGCCGCACAGGGTAACTTTGGTGTTGATGGCGCCGAATCTTAATTCGCCGCAGGTATGAGTCCTTAACATGGTAAAATTTTTGAGAGCGAAATTAATCATATTTAGCGTATCCTTTTGCTGGGGAATTGATTATTTTTGCGCATACCAATTTTATGGAACCGCTGTTTTATTCCGACGAGACCTTTATGAAGGAGGCCTTAAAAGAGGCTCAAAAGGCTTTTGATGCCGACGAAGTGCCAGTGGGCGCGGTGATCGTGTGCAACAACAGGATTATAGCCCGTGCCCACAACCTCACCGAACGGCTGAATGATGTTACGGCCCATGCCGAAATGCAGGC
>Ga0116171_10003765_pt1 | contig 13906 bp, 10 predicted proteins | sample AD_JPNHW2_MetaG_FD_89798 | JGI IMG/M metagenome (GOLD analysis project Ga0116171, IMG submission 89798) | Active sludge microbial communities of municipal wastewater-treating anaerobic digesters from Japan - AD_JPNHW2_MetaG | ecosystem: Engineered > Bioreactor > Anaerobic > Digestate | place...
GTAGCTGCGATTTTGCAGACGGCCTTCAACGAGAACCGGGCGGCCCTTGGTGAGATATTTCGAGCAGTTTTCGCCAGACTTGCCCCAGACGATGATATTAAAATAGCTGGTTTCTTTTTTAAAATCACCGTCGTTGCCTTTGTAGGTGCGATTTACGGCAATACTGAAGTTGGCAACAGAAGTGCCCTGGGCAGTATGCCGCAATTCGGGATCTCTGGTGAGATTGCCGAGTAGAAATACCTTATTGAGATTGCCGGCCATGCTGCTTACTGACCGCGGGTGGTGGTCATGAAGCGAAGAATCGTCTGATTGATCAGATAGGTTCTTTCGAGTTCTTTAAGCGCATCACCGGTAGCCTGGAAATTAACAAGAACGTAATTGCCATCGATGTGCTTTTCGACCGGGTAAGCGAGGGGGCGTCTGCCCCATTTGTCGATCTTTTCGATCTGGCCACCGTTTTTGGTGATAGCATTTTCGACTTTGCCGATGAGAACATCAAGGGCTTCAGTTTCAATGCCGGGTTCGGTGAAGAACAAGGTTTCGTAAGGTTTCACTGATGAAAACCTCCCTTCGGATAATGTTCAGCCTCTGCCACTTATGGGCAGAAGCAGGGATGTACCCCGCAGTATATCACTCTCAAAAGGCAAAATCAATAGAAATCTGAAGGTAGAGCCCGGCGCTTTGCAGGGGAAATTTTTCAGGGGTGCAGCAGGGTGATTTTTAGTTTTTCGGCGCCGGTCATCTGGGTTTCGAAAAGAACTTCAGATTTCAGGGTCGAAAATTCTGCTGGAATCGGCGGCATGTTTGATTTTCCGGTGCGGTAATTTATGGATTCAATGAAGATCAGGCGATTGTAAGCGGCGATATTGAGCATTTCCATAATTTTGCCGGCATTTTCAAGCGTATATTTCGGCCCGACAGCGCTATATAACAGCGGAACGTACATCGTCGAGCGTTCGCAGATCAGGATCGTTTCTTCACCGGCATTTATTCGGCTGAGTTCTTGCCTGACCCACCCGAATTCACGAAAGAGGGCGAGCATATTGGTGATTTTTACGCCAGAGGCGGCCGGCCAGCTGAGCACCAGCAGGAACACAGCAAGACAAGCGGCCTGAAGCGCTGGCTGGCGGCCAGCCACTGCCCAAAACTTTTCGGCCCGCCTGAGAACCGCAAGAGCCAGCCAGACCATGGCGGGCAACATTATGACTACCAACCGAACTGTGTAAGGGTTAACCGGGTTACCCTGGGTGTAGAAAAGTCGGGCGAGCAGATGCACAAAAAAGAACAGCCCGACCGAACCGGCGAAAAACCGCTGTTTAAAAGTTTGCCCCGCAGCCGTTGTATTTAACAACCAGACCAGCAAACCCAACGGCAACATCGCCAGCATAAATGGCCCGATCAACCGCGAGTATTCAAAAGACGTGAAATATGTAAGCCAGCCCAGAAAATTATCGTTAACATTGGCCAGCGAAAAAGCCTGCCCGATATCGCTCACCTGAAAACTGGTGGGGTTGAAAGTAATACGTCGCAGCCACAGCGCAGGAATCAGCAGGAGTGGGAAAGCCCAGATCAGCCAATTGGCTGGTTTTGCCTCGGGGCTGCCCTCGTGATAAAGCAGAAATGGCAGAAAACAGACGACGCCAAGCACCGATTCATAGCGCGAAAACGCCAGAAGCAGCAGGCAGGCGACAACGGCTTCCGCACCAGCACGGCCTGCAATCAACAGGTCTAAAAGCAGCAGCAGTGCCAGGGCGAGCATCAGGTTATAAATTTCAAAGCCTGCAGAACAGGCTGATTGCACGAATGCCGGGAAAGCCGCGAGCAGCAGCATTGCCAGCAAACCATAGGCGCGGCCAGCCTGACGCGTGGTCAGCAGATACATCAACAGCAGAGCCAGCCAGGCCAAACCGAGATTCATGATAAAGGGGTTGGCGGTGCGGTAGCCGATCAGCCCGTGCAGCAGCGAAAGAGCGAACGGAAACCCGGCCGGCCGCATCTCGGTTTTATATGAAATGCCCTGCCGCTGCCCAAAGTAAAAATACAGAGACTCAAGTGGCAGGCGGGTCTTGAGGGTATCGTGCATTTCGAGCGATACCCCGAGCAGGTTGGTCTCGTCGGCGAGAATTCTGAAGTCGGGGGGGCTGAGCAGGGCTGCGGCGGTGACGATAACCAGTGCCAGCAGGGCGGCCGGCCAATGCCTGGCAAAATTCGCCGCCAGATCAAAACCGCGAACAACCTTTATTGATGCGGCGCATGCCAGAACAAAAATCGCCAGCATAAAAAACCAGGTCAGATTCTGATACAAATATTCGCTCTGGTCGAGACTCGGCACGAACCCAGCCGCCAGAGCCAGTAGCGACGATATGGCAAGAATAATCAGGTTAGTATTCATTCGGGTTTGTGTCTCGAAATACGCAGGATACGGTTAACTGACAATTGCGATTCATAAAGAGTTTCAAGATGCAGGTCGGTGCTGACGGCTGAATTTTCGACCGCCTGCCCGCTATCGGTTTCAATTTTCTGAACGATGAGCAGAAAGCGCCAGGTGCGGTTTTGCAAGTCGCGTCTGACGCTGTCGAGATTGGCGTTGAGATGGGCAACGGTAAAGGAGTTGTAGCGCAACGGCACCAAAGCGTTCGACTGCTCGCTGACGACGATATAATCTTTTTTATATGGAAACTCGCGCTGCAGGAATTCGCGCACCGTCTTGAATTCACGGTAAAAGATAATGTCTCTGACCGCGAGGTTCTGGCCGGCAACCGGCCAACCATGCAGCAGCAACAGCACGGCACCAATCGCTGCCCAGCTGCGGCCTGTTCCGAGAAGGCTGGTCAGGCGACGCAGCATATAGACGGCCAGAAATGCCAGAACCGGCAAAAAGATTATGCCCAGCCGTGAAGTGTATTGCAGAGTCATGTCGCCCCAAAAATAAGCGAAGCGGGCGCCGGCATGCAGAGCAAAAAAGAGTGCCACGGCCAGCAGAATGGCCCGATCTTCATAAAAAACCCTCAGAGATTGAGTTTCGGCCGGCACATGCCGCTGTCGATCTTGCCAGTCGAACAGCAATGTGGCAAAACCAGCGATGGCGGAGAAGGCCACCAGCGGCACCATGCCAAAAGCAGCTTTGCTGCCGGTAAAAAAGGGTAACGCCTGCCCGATGTTCTTAATGAACAGGTCGAAGCCGAATGCCTGCTCGATATTGCTCACCTGAAACGCCTGCTGACTGAAGGTTATCACCCGCAGCCAGGCCACCGGAACGAACAGCAAAGGCCAGACCACCAGGCGCATGCTGAAACGGTCGTATTCAGGCCCGGCCAGGCGCCAGAAGACGACCGGCACGGCACAAAATACCGCCAGCGCTGACTCATACCTTGTCTGGGCGAGAAGCGGTAACAACAGGAGCATTAATTCGGCATTTTCAGCCACCGGACGTCGGATAAAACGCTCGAGAAGAAGCAGAAAAACCAGCGCCCACGCAAGATTGAAGACTTCAAAGCCTGCCGAAGTCATATAAAGAAGAAACAGCGGGAAAGCCGCCATCAGCAGCATGGCAACTACGCCCCAGAAGCGGCCGAAAGGCATCTGCACGAGGTAATACAGCAAAAACAGGCAGGCAAAGCCGGCCATGGCGTTGACCGCAAAAGCGTTCGCGCTGCGGTAACCGGTGGCAGAGTGCAAAGCGCTTACGGCAAACGGAAAAAAGCCGGGCCGCATATCGGTGACCTTGCTGATCACACGGTTCATGCCGTGGTAATAGCTGACTGCCTGCGTTGGGTTGTAGCAGGCATGTTCATCATACATCGCCATCGACATGCCCAGAAGGTTGGTTTCGTCGGCGAGAATTCGAAAATCGGGCGGTGCGGCGAACAGGCCGGCCAGCGTTATGCCGAGCGCAGCCAGCAACGGAAAAGCGTGGCGGCGAAACCCTTCTTTGAATTCTTCAAGGGCCGGCAATTGCCTGATCAGCTGTTGCACCCACAAAAATAGCGCCACAGCGATAAAATACCAGGTGTAATCGTTGTAGAGGGTTTCCATGCGCTGGCGCTCAAGGCCAAAAAAGCCATAATAAATAGCATTAGCCGCAGCCAGACAGGTTAACCCGATTATCAGCTTGCCTGATTTTTTCATAAGGCAGAGCTTAACACTTTCTGGCGCCGCAAAAGAGAATGTTTTGTCATTTCAGCTCCAGGGTGAAGAGATGACTATTTCGGCCGGGGTCGAAACGCCTTCACTGCCGGCAGTAACGTCAGTCAAGCCATTGCCAATCTGACCGGCACTGTTATCGCCGACTGCGTAACCCTTGCCGGCAGAAACAGAGTAAGAATTTGCCGCGCCACAACCAGCACTGCTCACGGCCGAAAAGCCAGACGCAGCAGTCAATTCGGGGTAATTTCGAGAGTTAACCGTCAGCGCCAGCCCCAGTTGACCATTGTAATTATCACCGAACACATAAACCCCGCCCGCCGCGGAAGTTACAAGACTGTGATTATCACCGGCATACAGATGATCAGCACCAGTAATGCCAGTAGCCAGAGTCGGCTTTGCGATAATCACGGTGGTGGTGGCCAGACCGGCCTGGCCAAGAGCGTTTAAACCCCACGAATAAACTTTGCCATCACTGCCAAGCGCCAGACAATGACCACCGCCGGCGGCGACCGCTGAAACGCCAACCCCGACCGGAAAGCTTATCTGCACGAAGGTGCTGGTAAACTCAAAATTTTCGTTCGCCAGCTGCAAAGTAGAATTATCGCCGGTTCCCCACAGGGTGCTGCCATCGCTTTTAACAATCAGGCTGTAATCACTGCCTGCAGCAATGGCCTTGATGCCGGTCATACCGACTACAGCCTGCGCGGAAACTCCAAGGGTTGAAGTATTGCCAAGGCCAAGCTGACCACGGTCATTCGCGCCCCACACATAAAGCTGCCCGAGAGCATCAAGCGCCAGTGCATGCCGGGAACCAGCGGCCAACGTGGTGATATTGCTTAAGCCAGGTATTTCCTGGGGGTAGGCGGTCGAATGACCCACATTGCTGCCGAGTTGCATGAATTCATTATTGCCGCAGGCATAGACCTTATAGTTCTCGCCGAGAAGCAATGAATAGTCTTCACCAGCCTGCATGGCGATTATGCGCCGGGTAAAAGGCGAAAATTTCGGGAATAAAGATTCGGCAAGATCTGGCAAAGCCAGTTGCCCAAAGGCATTATTGCCAAAACCGGTCAGAGTGCCGTCATCACGCAATGCCAGGCTATGAGTTGTGCCACCGGCGATGGCAACAATCTTGCTCGCAGCAATTTTGTTCTTGTAAGAGGCAAAAATCTTCGTGAAATCGAGTCGGTCGGCCGCTGCTGCAGCGGCATAGACCTCGTTCAGATTGGCAAATAGAGCAGCTGAAATGCCGGTCATGGTCGTGTAATCAGCAACAGCAAGACCGGCAGCCTTTGCCACGACATCTTCTGGCTCACTTGAACCGCTGGCAACGATCACGACCGTATTGTTCTGCCCCGGAATCAAATCAGCACCACCATGAAAACTTTGATACCGCGTGCCACCATCGATAATCGCAGCATTTTCGAGTTCAAGCGTCGCAATTACCGGTACAGCCGGAACCGCCTGAAACGACACCGCAGCGGCACCATCTATGATTGCAGCCGTCTTGCGCATTAGAACATAGGGGTTGCTCAGATTACCGCGATTGATGAGCTTCAGAGAAAATATGGCGCTTGCAACCGTCTGAGCACGAAGTGATGCGCCGAGCGATTCATTGTGCAGCCGCAGTCTGATGGTGACTTGAGCTGTCGCTGCGGGGGGCAGAACTTCAGACTTGCTATCGGTCGCGACACTCGCAGGGTTCGACCGCTCAAAGAAACAGCCCGAAACCAGCAAAGTCAGACCCATACAAATCATCAGCAGATATTTTTTCATACAACCTTGTTGATTCTGTACACGCATTCAGGTCAGTATAACCGCAGCAGCAGAATTCATGCAACAAACAAAGGCGTAGAATCAGTGCTTTTTTATTCTCAGACAGCGATCCTGCGGAATCTCTATTTTTGCAGGTGAAAGAGCGACACGCCTGTCGGCAAAGTTGCATTAATGGCAACATTCGTTGAATCGCCGCTGGCAATCTTGATATAAGCGGCTGTGTAAGGGGCAAGCATAGAGTTTCCTGAGCTTCCGGCCGATGCAATACTGATTAACTGTTTAGCCGGGCCAGTAAGCGTAACCGCCAGATCACTGCCAAAACTGTAGGTAAGGGTCAGGTCGAGCCCTTTGAAGCCGAAAGTTCCGCCGTTGCTGTCGTTAACTGCCATGGCCAGCATGAATTTTGCGAAGGTTTTGTCAAAAGTTTCGCCGGTAAAAGCCTCGACGGCAGCCTTTTCGGTTGATTGCACCGCCAGCAGGTTCTGTACTGAACCATCAGTGCCGTAGTTCTGCGCCAGCCAGACCCCAAAGAGAAAGGCTTTGCCATAGTAGGCGCTGACAACCTGACTGCTATCAGAATCAAGATGCCATTTATCGATTTTGACAGCACTCATTCTGCTGAAGTAATAGTTCGCCTGCAGGGCCTTTGACTGATTCTTCTGGTTCTGAATCTGATAACCATTAGCATGTTCGGCATAACCAGACATGGCTTCTTCAAGCCATGGGTCAGCTTCTGCAAGCTTTCGCTTCTGCCAGTAATGAATCATGTGCTGAAATTCATGGGCCATGGTTGCCGAAAGATCGTTGATGACCTGGGCTGTCGCGCTGATATCGGCGTGCAGCTGCACAAAGAAAATTTTCTTGTGGTTGGCATCAGTACGATCAGGAAAAAGGTCAGCAGACCAGAAATAGCCGGCAGTGAATATTTTGCGGGAAATCAGAATGTAAAGGTCTGATTGATTATAATCTTCAAGATTCTGGCTGTTGAGGGTTCCGGGGGGTTCTTCGCCAAAAACCAGACGGTTTTTTTCGTATATGCCACCGCTGATTCGCCAGGCATCGTATGCCCCGGTAAGCACGTTTTCGATTCCGGTAAGGGCGGTATCATCAACATCAAGAAAGAAAAATGTTTTTCGCCCGTTGGCGTGCTCGGCAATGCGCACACATTTGCCTGAAACATTGCCAATTGAATTTGTGCCCGACAAATACGCCTTGAAGGTCAGAGAATCATTAATGGCAACGGCCCGCAAACTCTGGCGCAGCAAGGGGGCGTTTCTGTTGAATGATGGTTTGTGATCGGCAATGGGGCGGTATTTACGCAAAAACAGCTGAAAACGTTGCCCCGGGGTAATAGCTGTTTCATTGTCAACTGCCCCCCCCCCGTTATCTGCATGAGAAGGCCGCAATGAAAGAGAACCCGCCTTCGGAACCGACCAGGTTGGGGTCAGGGTTGAGGCTGAGCGGTTCATCAGCACCACCCAGGCTTCTGAGGCGGCGGCGAACTTTGGCATTACCAGACTGACACTGCTGTTTTTTGTTGGGAAAGCCAGGGAAGCGTAGGCAGCGGGCGGCTGGAATTCAGCGTCAGCCGGAACCCCAATCACACCATAAGCGTCGTTATAGGCTTTAAAGGCGTCATCATAAACAGTCGAAGCGTTTAAATCAAGAGTGGCAATGATCGCATCGACCGTTGCGAAGATTGGCAGGGCGAGGGCCGCCACGTTGGCCGGCACGGCAATCAGCCGGTTGAGCAGGTTTACCGCGACATCGGTGGGGCTTTTATCACCTGAACCGGTCAGGGTGATAATGTTTTCTGATGCTGCCACCAGGTCTTTGCGGCCAACCCAGATTTTGAACGGCTTATTATTGGTGTCGGCGAGGTAGCCGCCGACAATACTCATGCTGGCGATGGCCGGCAGCACCGGAACATTTGCAAAATTCGCCGAAGCAACAAACCCGGCATCGCCGGCCAGCACTTGCGCCTGTTTGCGCAGCATCACCACCGGGTTATTGCCGGCACGGTCAAGCAGTCGCAGTTCAAAAAACACCTGCGGAACATCGCCAGTCGCGGCCCGCAAAGAAATGTTTTCGGGTGGCAGAGCAATGGCAAAGCGCACGCTGGTAAGGGGTTCAGGCAGAACCGCCGGAACCGGTGAAAACGCAGGAGCGTCGTCGTTTTTCGAAAAGCAACCGGTAACAAAGGCGAGCAAAGTAATAAATACCAGAACCAGAAAGCCGACCCTAAAGCCACCCATAGCAACTCCCCTGAAACTACTGTATATATTTGAACCTAATTATTTTTTCGGCATTTGCCAACCATATTTCACCGGGCATCTTTATCATAAGGCCCTTTCTCACGAACCACCTTCTTTTGGAGTCTTAATCACCCGCTCTCTCTGCCGCTTGTGAAAGAAAGCTCTTTCACAAACAGCAGAGAGCAGAAGTCAGAGATTAGAACCAAAAAGAGCAACAAAGCCGACTTTGAACAGCAAAACCTTGCATGGGCAGGCATCAGAACTGTAAATTCAGGGCATATAAAAAGCAAGTTTCAGTTGTTGCTGATCAGATTCTGCTCGGTCAGGTATTTTTCGCCGATCAGCCAGGCGGCGTAATCGTCAACGGGCCTGGGCGGCAATTGCAGGCCAAGGGGCACCAGTTTCCACAAACCGGTGGGCGGGTGTTCGGCAAAATATCGACCACGCGCTTTAGCGGTAGTATTGCGCTCTTCGGCAAAGTAGACCGGAATCTCGAACTGCTGATCGTTATAGAGTCGGCAAAGAATGCCGGCGGCGGTGCCGTTGCCGATGACGACAGCCTGTGGCAAGTCTGGCTGACCGGGCAGGCAGAAGCGTCTGAGAACGCGTTGCATTTCTGAGAGATAGGCAATACCTAGTTCGCCATGGGTAAGATCGTAATAAACCACCGCGAAGCCGACCTTGTCAGAGCCGGGGTCAAGCGCCAGTATCCACTTTTTTGCCGGAGGCTGTTCGTTTAGCTCAGCGGTCATAGTTTGAGCGCTACGAACGGCTCGCCGGTCTTGAGCGGGCCACCCGCCAGCACGATGGTAAAAATGCCTTCACGCGGCATAACACAGTCGCCGGCTTTGTAATAAACTGCGCACTTCGTGTGGCATTCCTTGCCGATCTGGGTAACCTGCATGACCACACCATTTTCGCACCAGATAAGTGTGCCGATCGGCAATTCATAGAGGCAGACGCCTGAAGTGGCAATGTTTTCGGCAAACGAGCCAAAATCGACCTGCAGGCCTTTGTTGCGCATTTTTTCGATGCTCTCAACGCCGAGCAGCGACACCTGCCGATGCCAGTCGCCGCCGTGCGCGTCGCTTTCCAAGCCGAAATTAACCTTAAGAACCGCCTCATCACAGGGGTCTTTCGGAGTGCCCTTGCCACGGCTGGTGGCAAGTTTTTCGACCCGACCGATTTGCGCTGTTGCAGCGAGCCATTCGCCGCTTTTACCGCCGGTTTTGCGCACCAGCATTGTCTGTTCGAGGCGGGCGCCCTTATCGACGCCTTTAACCATATCATACATATTCAGCATGGCGGTGGTAGCAGCGAGCATCGCTTCCATTTCGACGCCGGTGCGGTCGAAGGCGCGGGCGGTGGCAAAGCAGCCTACCCGATCTTTGCCGAGCGGAAAAAGATCGACCCGCACCGAATCGAGGCGGATCGGGTGTGTCAGCGGAATAAAGTCAGCGGTTTTCTTGGCGGCCATTATAGCGGCGACCCGCGAGGCAGCCCAGGCATCACCCTTGGCCAGAGTGCCGCTCTTCAGCAATTCAAGGGCTTTTTCACCGGCAAAAATTGAAGAAAAAGCTGTTGCGACGCGAAGAGTCGGTTCTTTGTGGCCGACATCGACCATTTTCACGCGACCCTCGCTGTCCTGGTGGGTCAAAGAGACAGAACTTTCTGATTGTTGAGATGGCTGGTTATGGCTCACCACAGGCCTCCTGGCGTTTTAGCTTTTTGGTTCACGCAAAGCGTGCCGGCAAAGCGATTTATGTGCATCTACAGCAAATTTGCGCCGCAGTAGCGAAGGCACTGGGCTGGATTCGCCTGATGCGGTTAATTCTGAGGCACGGCCATGCGATAAATATCGCAGCCGAGCTGTCTGATTGCCTGAAAATCTTCAAGGGGCGTCAGCCACTTTTCGGGTATTGCCCCGAGACCGAACCAGGCGCCGAACATGGCGCCGGCCATAGCGGCAATCGCGTCTGAGTCGCCACCGGCGTTGGCGGCACCGATCATCATTTCGTTGAAGCGGCCTTCTGATTTAAGAAACCAGTAGAGGGCCGAAGCGAACGAATCGAGGCAATAACCGGTATTGCCGATATTTTCGATGGCGGCTTTGCCATCGAGCTTGAGAGAGTCTTTAACCGCTTTCATCTTTTTGACCATTTCGGTGGCGAACGGCTGCGATTTTTCGATGGCGCGGTTCATGATGTAATCGGCCGAAAATTCGCTGCCTTCGAGGCCGAGCGCTATGACCGAAGCAAAGGCGAAAGATGTGCCGACCACTTTCTGGTCGGTATGGGTCAGGCGGCATGATTTATCGATGGCGTTTTTAAGCAGCGGCAGCGAACGAAAATAGGCCAGCGCATAAGGAACCGTGCGACAAACAGCGTTAACACCGGCAGAGAGGTGACCAGCCTGGCCCCATGGCACACCGGCCGCGAGTTTTCGACACGACTTGATCAGGGTATTGCCGGGAAATCTCCATTCGGAGCGCTTTTTCTGGGCATAAAACCAGTCGACGAGTTTATGAGTCAGGTCTTCAACTGAAAACCCGCCCTTTTCGACGAGGCTGCGTGCGAGCAGCAGCATTACCTGGGTTTCGTCAGAATATTGCCCGGGCTTGAGATGACTGACCGGGTGCGACGGAAAAGCTTTCACATAAAAAGTAACAGGTTCGTCGCCTTCTTCGGCAGAACGATAAACATCTTCTATCGGCGCGGCAAGAGCATCACCAACGGCATAGCCAAGCAGACTGGCCTGAAATTTATCGATCATGGTCTTTTCCTTAAGAATCAGGGTTTCTGAATGGTATCACGAATACGTGCTTCTCTTAAAGACAAAAAGACACCCGGGTTCTTTTCAAGGAAACGGTAGAATTCCATAACATCAAGCGCATAAATGATTGAGGTATCGGTGGCCACAAGCGAGAACCGATGCACACCCCGGCGGGGTGTCGCGTAAACCTTGGTAAGGAAACTGCCCCGCCCTGCCTGCAGAAGAGTCTTGTGCGAGCGTTGCAGCACCAGCCCGCCGGTATCGACGAGATAGTGATTTTCGCGCGTGGTACCCTGGCCGGCCAGCACATCGCCTTTTTCTAGTTTGACGCGGCTCATGATGCCCTGCAACTGAGTGCGCTGCGATGGTGAAAGCGGCTTCAACAGAGGCGACGCATCAAAGAGGCCCCAGGTATCATACTCACGGTTCTGGGCAATAACCTTCATCTGGCGGGCGATTTCAGAGCCACGGATAAAATAAAGGAAATCGTATTTATCCATGACCAGAACCTTCATGTCGGTTTCGGCGATCACGTCTGCATTTCGCGGCGCGTTGAGAATCATCGAAGTTTCGCCGATGTAGTCATTATTTGAATATGATTTGGCAACGTCGCCCTGGCGCTCAACGCGAGCCCGGCCATTAACGATCATAAAAAAGCGGTCGCCAACTGAATTTTTGCGAATGATCAGGTCACCCTGCTTGTAGTGCTCGACCTTAACGAGGGTAAGAAATTCGCGGGCCTTTTCGATCGGCAGACCCGAAAACAGGTCGATATGGTTGAGCACATCGAGGTATTCGAGGGCTTCATTGCTGGCCGGGGCATTGACGGGAATGAGAATCGATTCTTCGCGGCCATCCGGGGCCTTTTTAAGCCCCGATTCTTCTGGAATCGATTTTTGCGCCAGATGCATGAGAAAAATTCGTTTTTTAACGGAATCGGGGAGATCAATAAGGTTCTGCATCGGCGTATGCAGTGGCGGAATGCCTGCTTCATGGAAAATTACCGAATGATGCCATGGGAAATTGGTGAGTTCAATCATGCGGTAGCGGTTGACATCGCCGCGGTCATAGAGTTTTTTGAAGGTATCGGGGTCATAGAGCGAATCTGAAGAATTAACAAAGCTCTTTCCCTGAAAATAAACTTCAAAGCCGATGGTTGGAATCGAATGCAGGGTGTAGAAAAATCTGAATTCGCCGCCATTGATGCGGATCGGCACCTGTAAGCTGATTGGGTGGAAATGGAAAAGACTCATAAACGTCTTGTAATTCAGGCCGGTCAGCGACTGATACTTGCGCACAAAGCTTTCCATGATGGTTTCGGTGGTATACAGATTGATCTTCTTCTCTTCAAGAAGCTTCTGCAGAATACCCGAATCGTGGTCAGCGTGGCAGTGGGTCAGAATGCAGTCATCGATGAGGCGCGGGTTGATATCCATGGATCGCAGCCAGAGGGTCGAATCAACCGGCGGGTCAACGAGAATGCCACGGCGATTGAGCCAGATAATAAAACCGCTGGTCAGCTCACCGGGGTCAAAACCCGAACCTGAGCCGATAACCGTCAGGCCGAAAAGCGGCGGTTCAAAGGGTTTGGGCGAAAACGGTTTTTCGGGGGTGCCGCCAAACGCCACGTCGAGCGAAACTTCGGCGAGCACATTCTTGCCATCGACGATGCGCAGAGTGTCTTTGTTGCGTTCAAGCGCCATATCGCCAAAGGGTACGCGATTATCGGGGCCCCATGGAATGCCGATCGCCATATCAGAGAGTTCAGCCTTGCGCTTGCCTGAGAGGCTCAACGGCCGCAGGTATTCCATTTCGGCACGCAGATTCGGAATCAGGTCGCGATTAATGCCATAAGGGTATTCGCGCACCAGTTGAATATTATCGGGGCCAAGCACCGCTTCGCGCACCACCGGCATTACGGTTTCGAGCTGGTGGCGATGGCCGATAACCCTGATCGAGCGGCGTTTAATGAAAAAATTGAAATATGCAGGAAATTCAATATCAGCGAGTGAAACGCCGCGTTCAGCCGAAAACATGCGGTTCGGAATCACAAAAGTATCGGGTACGTCACCGAGGATCTTCATCGTGTCTTTGATGGTTTCGGGCGGGGCGCCGACTTGCAGCGACCCGGAAGGGGTCTTGATGAGAGTCCCCCCACGCGACAGTTGAATTACCTCTACAGCCATATATTGCTCTACCTGTTATTATGCTATAACTGAAAAAGATAATCAATCTCGTCGAATTATGCAACAGAATTTATAAGCACCGGCACCAACATTTCGCAACCCCCGGCCCGAAGGCAGTTATGCCCATCACCGCTTTGAGACCTTTGATTTTCGGGCAACTTGGTCATTGCTTATTTTTTCGACCAGTTTGCCCTGTTTGAAGGCGGTGCCTCTGATGACTGCCATATCGAATGCTTCGCGTTCGCGGTCTTCCATGCGGAGCATTAATTCCTCAAGGTCAATTTACTGATTTTCGTTGAGCATATCAGAATTTTACTGCCTGCTTAAAGTTGCCAGATATTTTTTGAACTCATCGAGGCCAAGGCCAGTGGCATTGCAAATCTCTTCGAGCGGGCGGCCAATTTTATACAAATTGCCAGCAATTTCAAACTTGCTCTCTACCTTGCCTTCTGCCTTGCCTTCCCGCTTGCCGGCCCGGAAGGAGCTTTCTTTTTGCGAGATTACGTAGGTGCGGCTTTTTTCGCGGGCTTCCATGAGCTGACGCTTTTTGGTGTCGGCGCTGATTTTTTTCAGTTCGTTAACCATATCAGTAATGCCCTCTTCTTTTTTGAGCCCGTCGTCGAGTTCTGCACTAATTTTACCATAATTTTCACCAAATTTGAGTATATGCAGCCACTTGAAGCATCCAGAAGTCCTCAACCTCGACACCGTGCAAGCTCGTGCAAATCGTGAAATCTGCCGTTGATCAAAGATTCCTTCTTTTTCCTCGAC
>Ga0116171_10003767_pt1 | contig 13902 bp, 8 predicted proteins | sample AD_JPNHW2_MetaG_FD_89798 | JGI IMG/M metagenome (GOLD analysis project Ga0116171, IMG submission 89798) | Active sludge microbial communities of municipal wastewater-treating anaerobic digesters from Japan - AD_JPNHW2_MetaG | ecosystem: Engineered > Bioreactor > Anaerobic > Digestate | place...
AAAAATGAATCCGCAAGTGGTATTGGTAGATCTTAAAATTATTGCTTCTGCACCAAGCCGTTTTTTGGTTGCAGGGATGGGAGATGCTTTGGCAACTTGGTTTGAGGCTAAATCTTGTATCGAGTCATCTTCAAAAAATGAATGTGGAGGTTATAGTACCTTATTGGCTTTATATGTTGCAAAACTTTGTTATGATACATTAATGAAGTATGGAAAAGATGCCAAAATTGACTGTGAAAGACATATTGTTTCCTCTGCATTGAACTTTATCGTTGAAGCGAACACTCTCCTCAGTGGAATTGGCTTCGAAAGCTCAGGTCTCGCTGCTGCACACTCTATCCATAACGGACTTACTGCATTGAATGAAACCCATTCATTTTACCATGGAGAAAAAGTTGCTTTTGGTGTTTTGACAGGACTTTTTCTTTCTTCAGCAACTCCTGAAGAAATTGACAAGGTCTATTCATTTTGTGAAGAAATAGGACTTCCAACAACTTTATCAGATATCGGTATTAATGAAATTGACAAAACACAATTGATGAAGGTTGCTATAAAAACCTGCAATCCTCAAGAAGGAATCCATCATGTAACAGGTAAAATTACTCCTCATAAGGTGCTGACAGCTTTGATAAAAGCAAATAAAACGGGACAAAAAAGAAAATCGACCGCTAAAAAGAAAAACAACCAAAAGTTTCTTTATGTTGACAAAAACATAAAACTTAAGATAATTGAATTGTCTGATACTGTTGATATTTATGACACTATTAACAACCAAAGAGAATATCTCAGTGAATGGTTGCCATTTATAGAATACACTAAAAATATTGAATATACCAAGAAATATATCCAATCTATACTTGATTTTCCTGATGATACTAAAATATATGTAATTCAATACAAAGGCTCTTTTGGAGGAATAATAGGATTTAATAAAATAAACAAACTGAATAAATGTGCAGAAATTGGTTATTGGCTTTCAGAACCATTACAGAAAAAGGGAATTGTTACAAAGTCTGTTCAAGTGCTTATTGATTTTGCTTTCAGAAAATTAGATATAAATAGAATCCAAATAAAATGTAATACTGAAAATATCCGTAGTAAAAAAATTCCTCAACGGTTGGGCTTCCACTTTGAAGGAATTGAGCGTTCGGGAGAACAAATTTCGGAAGATTCTTTTGTTAATCTTGAGGTTTACAGCAAACTTAAAACCGATTGAGTCCCTCTTTTTCTAAAAAGTTCTTTATATGAAAAAAAACAGCCTTATAAGTTTATTTGTCATAATCCTATTATTAACCGGATTATTTAGTTGTAAAGTGTATCATAAGAATAGTAAGTCCAATCCGTTTGGGCTTGATATTGTGCAAACTAAACAAATTTACTTAGAACAGGTTACTAAAAATCCTTCTTTAGAGATGTGTGATCTTGAAGAAGTTATAGACTCTCTTTGGTTGGATATTCGTTATGCCACCAAAAATAACTTTACAAAATCAGTTATTTATACCAAGCCAAAAGCTTATGCTAGAAAGCCTTTGGCAGATGCACTAAAATTGGTGCAAGATTCTCTTTTGAAATTGGGGTTGGCTGTAAAAGTTTATGATGCCTATCGTCCCTATGCAGCAACACTGTTGTTTTATAAAGTATACCCTGATACTAATTTTGTAGCAAACCCTCGTTATGGCTCCAGGCACAACCGAGGAGCTTGCATTGACCTCACTTTTGTGGAAAAAAGAACAGGAAAAGAGATTCCTATGCCATCTTCTTTTGATGATTTTTCTGAAAAAGCACACCCCGACTATGCCTATCTTCCTGATACAGTTCTTAAGAATAGAGCCTTCTTATTTTCAATCATGTCACATTTTGGGTTTACCCACTATCCAACCGAATGGTGGCACTTTGATTATAAAGACTGGAAAGATTTTCCTTTAATGGATATTTCCTTTGAAGATCTTGAATAAATCGGATTTTGTAAAGACTGGTTCAGTTGCATCTGATTAAAATACTCTGTCAAAAATTTCATCAACATGCTGCAAGTAATACTCAAGAGTAAAACAATTACCCAGTTCATATTGACTCAAATATTCGCAAATAGAGCTATTTTCTAAAAGAATTTGTTTGAAATCCTTTTCATTTTCCCAAGCGTTCATAGATAGAGGTTGAACCAAATCATAGGAAGCTTCACGTGAGAGCCCTTTATTTATTAAAGCGGTCATTACTCTTTGAGCAAAGATGACTTTATGAGTTAAATAGATGTTTTTCAGCATATTTTCTGGAAAAATCACCAGATTTTCGAGAATATTGGTAAAACGGTTCAACATATAATCCAGCAGAATTGTAGCATCGGGTAAAATTATGCGTTCGGCAGATGAGTGGGAAATGTCACGTTCGTGCCATAAGGGAACATTTTCATAGGCTGTAAGCATATAACCTCTTAATACTCTGGAACAGCCACACATATTTTCACTTCCAATAGGATTGCGTTTATGAGGCATTGCCGAGGAGCCCTTCTGTCCTTTAAGGAATGCTTCTTCAGCTTCGCGTAGTTCTGTGCGTTGCCAATGACGAACTTCGGTGCTCATTTTTTCAATAGTTCCGCCAATCATGGCAATCGTGGCCATATAGTAAGCGTGGCGATCACGTTGCAAAGTTTGTGTCGAGATATTGGCCGAACCAATACCAAGTTGTCTGCAAACATAATCCTGCACAAAAGGAGGGGTGTTAGCAAAATTTCCTACAGCACCGCTAATTTTACCAAACTCCACGTCTCTTGCGGCTGAGCTAAAGCGTCGGATATTGCGTTGCATCTCGTCGTACCACAAAGCCCATTTAAGTCCGAGCGAAGTAATATCGGCATGTACTCCGTGAGTGCGGCCAATACAAGGTATATTTTTAAATTCAAATGCTCTTTTTTTAATAACTTCCGCAATACGTTGTAAATCTTTTTCAATAATCGCATTGGCCTGTTTTAGAAGATAGCCGTTAGCAGTATCCACTACATCGGTCGAAGTTAATCCATAATGTACCCATTTTTTTTCATCGCCCAGAGATTCGCTCACTGCACGTGTGAAAGCTACAATATCATGACGGGTTTCTTGTTCTATTTCATAGATTCTATCAATATTGAAAACAGCCTTTTGGCGAATAAGCTCTACATCGGCAGCAGGAATAACACCTAAATTACTCCAAGCGGCTGCAGCTTCAATTTCGACTTTTAAATAGGCATTAAATTTACTCTCTTCCGTCCAAACGGATTTCATCTCCTGACGTGAATATCTGTTAATCATTTTTTGTTATTTGGTAGGCAAAAATAGTAAAAATATTGGTTGAAAAAGACAATGTTTTAATTGAGCAGAAACGCAAAACATATTTTGCATTATTCTTGATTATATAGCTAGTATTTCAAAGGTGAAGAAATGGATTACTAGAAAGCATATTTATTTTGACTATTTTTGCAGTCTAAAACTATTATAATGCGGCTATCGGAATTAAAAACCGGCGAGAAAGGGGTTATTGTTAAGGTATTGGGACACGGCGGTTTCAGAAAGAGAATTGTGGAAATGGGATTTATAAGGGGAAAATTGGTAGAAGTGATACTGAATGCTCCTTTAAAAGACCCGATTAAATATAAAGTACTTGATTATGAAGTATCTCTTCGACGCCAAGAAGCGGAATTGATTGAAATAGTCAGCGAACAGGAAGCAGCAGCTCAACAACAAGAAAAAGATACTAAGCATGTAACAATTGATGAGGTTACTACAATCTCTGAAGAGGATTTAAAACGAATCGCGTTGGGAAAACGACGAACTATCAATGTGGCTTTTGTCGGGAATCCCAATTGTGGAAAAACATCCCTTTTTAACCTTGCCTCCGGGGCTCATGAACATGTAGGCAACTATAGCGGAGTAACAATTGATGCCAAAGTGGGATTTTTCGATTTTCAGGGCTATAGGTTTAAAATTGTAGATCTTCCTGGTACGTATTCTCTGTCGGCTTATACGCCGGAGGAACTTTATGTACGACAACATATTATCAATGAAAACCCGGATGTCATTATCAATGTAGTGGATTCTTCTAATTTGGAACGCAATCTTTATCTTACCACACAACTAATTGATATGAACGTCAGAATGGTGATTGCTCTCAATATGTATGACGAGTTAGAAGCCAGCGGAAATAAATTGGATCATCATCTCCTTAGCAGGCTTATCGGAGTCCCAATGGTGCCTACTAACGGGAAAAAAGGATTGGGAATTGATAATCTTTTTCACGTTTTGATTAATCTTTATGAAGGTGGCGACTATTTTGACAAAGAAGGAAATATTGACCCTGAAATTCTGAAAGATATTAAAAACTGGCATGATACCGAGGTTAGCAACGATCATCAGCCACAAATAGAAGATTATGTTCATTCTAAAGAAAATAAAAAGGATAAGATAGGGCGGACTTTTCGTCACATTCACGTGAATCATGGCCCCTTATTGGAACAGGCAATTGATACCGTAAAGAATGTTATTGCCGTAAATGAAAATATACGTCACCGTTATTCGACAAGATTTTTGGCGATAAAATCTCTCGAACATGACAATGAAATTGAAAAGATTCTTAAGGAACTTCCCAACGGAGATGAAATTATGAAGGTAAGGAATAAAATATCATCCGATATTTTAAATACCATCAAAGAGGATAGTGAGACGGCTATTATTGATGCTAAGTATGGTTTTATTGCGGGAGCTCTTAAAGAAACTTTTATTGATAATCATATTGAAAAAAAAGGATATACCCGATTTATCGATTCTTTGGTTACTCACAAAATATGGGGTTATCCCATCTTTTTTGTTTTGCTTTTTGTAATGTTTTCACTCACTTTTTCATTAGGAAAATATCCGATGGATGGTATTGAATGGTTGGTTGAGAAACTGGCGTGTTGGATTGACGGAGCTATGAATCCAGGCATTTTTAAGGATTTGCTTGCGGATGGAATTATTGACGGTGTTGGGGCTGTTATTATTTTTCTACCCAATATTTTGATTCTTTATTTCTGTATTTCACTGATGGAAGATTCGGGTTATATGGCTCGTGCCGCTTTTATAATGGACAAAATTATGCATAAGATGGGCCTCCACGGAAAGTCTTTTATTCCTATGGTGATGGGTTTTGGCTGCAATGTACCGGCTATTATTTCTTCAAGAACTATAGAAAGCCGTAAGTCACGACTCATAACAATGCTAATTAATCCCCTAATGAGCTGTAGTGCACGACTTCCTGTTTACATTGTGCTCATAGGAGCTTTTTTTCCCCGTTACGGAGGATTAGTTCTGCTTTCGTTATACTGTATCGGAATATTGCTCTCAGTTATGATGGCGAGATTGTTTAGTAGATTTTTGGTCAAAGGAGAAGATATTCCCTTTGTAATGGAGCTACCTCCATATCGAATGCCCACTTTTAAAGCTATTTTTCGCCATACCTGGGAAAGAGGGAAGCAATATTTGAAGAAAATGGGTGGTATCATTTTGATTGCTTCTATTGTGGTTTGGTTTTTGGGTTATTTTCCGCGTTATGAAAATAATGCTGAACCTCAACAGTTCTCCATGTCAGAAAACCTATCTGCTCAGGAAAACCAATCCTATCTAGGAAAAATCGGAAAAATTATTGAACCTGTCATCAAACCGCTTGGCTTTGACTGGAAATTGGGGATAGGATTGTTGTCCGGTGTTGGCGCAAAAGAATTGGTTATAAGTTCACTAAGTGTTATTTATGCTGAAAAAGAGACTACTGATGTGAATTTGGGTTCACGTATTCAAATTACCCCCTTAGTGGCATTTTGTTATATGCTGTTTGTTTTGATATATTTCCCTTGTTTAGCCACACTTGTTGCAATAAAGCAGGAATCAGGGAGTTGGAAATGGGCACTTTTTGCAGCGTTTTATACTACTTTGCTTGCCTGGGTACTCTCTTTTGCCGTTTTTCAAATTGGCTCACTCCTCTTATGAAAATTATGACAAAAAATTATATCTTTGATTTTACTTTCTAAACAGTAATAGTATGAATTGGCAAGAAGTTTTGGTTATGTTGGTAGTTGGCGGTGCCATTACTTTTGCTTTATGGCGTATTATTCGTTTTTTTATAAGAGTTTCAAATAATGAAAATGGCTGCGATTCCTGCGATGCCGATTGCGCTTTAAGGGATTTGAAAAAAAAGAATGGCAAAAATATTGATTGTCCTTCTTTAAAAAAGAATTCGAAAAATTAATGATATTCCAGAATTTAAGGCTGTCTTGAATAATGAATCTTTAATTCAGGGGATTGTCAATATCCATTTTTTGTAAATAGTATCTCTGTTGCACAATCTTATTTCTCACTTCTTTGATAGACTCCTGAAGATCTCGGATAGACTTTTTGGCTTGAGCGTTAGCAGTGGAGATCTCTTTTATTTTTTCTTCAGACATAATAAGAGAATCTGCCGCTAAATTAAGCATATTGTTTAGTTCTTTAGAATTTGTTGCCAACCCCTGTTTGTTGTTCATATATTCAATAACGTTGTTCAGGTTTTCAATACTTGAATTATAATATTTAATTGCAGTACCCAAAGTAGTCATTGTTTTTTCGTATTCATAGTATTCAATTTTTTCATAAATATTTTGCAGTCTATTTGAAATTAAAGAATTGATAACCCCGTTTCTTTCAATTCTGTGAGCTGATGAGATAGCCCTCTCTAATTCTGTAGATTTTTCATACAGAGCCAGTGAATCCCGATAATTAAAATAGGGTCGGGTTTTATTTGCCGGCAAAATCTCACTGTAGAATTCTTGATTTGTAATCGGATAATCTGATAATTGCCACAAAGGGTCAAAAGGCATATGACTTTTGATGCTCTCTTGAGGAGTCATTTTGAAATAATCGTTGTTCAGCTTCTTGATAAAAGTTCCTTTTTGAACATATCCTGCACCCCAAGTCGGATCAAATAAAAACCAGGAAGAATCAATTTGAGCAGCACACCAGACATGGTTTACAATATCTACTTTTTCATATTGTTTTGTATAACCGAAAACAAGATATGATTTAATTCCGGTTTTGGATGCAATCTCATTAAACAGTAAGGCATAATTCATGCAAACTCCTTTTCTGGTTGCTAAAGTATTTTTAATGAGATCAGCATAATCATCAGGATTATAAAATATTTTAGTTTGTTTATTATCATACGAAATGTTGGTTGCTATCCAAATATATATTGCTCTTGATTTGTCAGTCTGCTTTTCGAAATTTTGATTGATGTAATTAGCAATTTGGGTAGTGGAAAAAGTTGAAGAAGTTGGAATCTGCAACATTCGTTGGTCAACTAATAAGAAATCATCTCCAGCCTGGGGAAAAACAGCATTGCTATAACAAATACCAATCACAAATAGAATTAGAATCTTTTTCATAAATATTATAAACGATAAATTAAAGGGTTTGTTTTTATCAATTTCTTTTTCTTGAAATTAATAAAGTTAGAATTAGTGTCTGTTACAGAATAAGAATTATGTTATTTTTGTTGATATAATTTTTATTCATAATGTATGATGGAAAAAGAAATTAATCCCGAGATTATGTTTTTGGGAAAAGAAGAGCGTTACAAAGAGATGCTCTCTATTGTCCGGGCTGTAATAGAAAATGAAAAAGATATTATTGCTAATATGGCCAATGTTGCAGCAATATTGAAAGAACTATTCTCCTTTTTGTGGGTTGGTTTTTATCTGGTAAAAGAGAAAGAGTTGGTGCTAGGTCCTTTTCAGGGTCCATTGGCCTGCACGAGAATCCAATTTGGAAAAGGAGTCTGTGGAACGGCTTGGGAAAAGAAAAAAATTCTCCTTGTCCCCGATGTGAATGAATTTCCCGGACATATTGCATGCAATTCAAAATCAAGTTCAGAAATTGTTGTTCCTCTATTTCATAACAAGGAAGTATGGGCAGTATTGGATATTGACAGTTCCGAAACCAATTATTTCACTCTGACGGATAGTCACTATCTTAATCAACTTGGAGAATTGATTTCTAATCAAACTTATAAATAACACTAAACTGCCTTATTCCTCTTTTTTCTTTACAGGAACCGGGAAAACTCCTCCCATTTCACCGATAACATTAATAAGTTCAGAATTCGATGGAAGAACAATCTTCGCATTATTCTGAAGTGATTTTTCTAAAGCTTCGAGTTTTCTTAATAATTGGGCATTTCCGATAAAATATTTTTCAGCTGCCTCATTTACAAGTCGAATAGCTTCTGCTTCCCCTTCCGCATGTAATATTTTAGCTTGTTTTACGCCTTCAGCTTCTTTGATTTTTCCTCGTTTTACACCGTCGGCAGTCGTTTCTGCAGCAGTAGCATAGTCAATAGCCGATATTTTTTCATTTTCTGCTTTCACCACCTTATTCATCGTTTCCTGAACATCTTTTGGCGGATCAATTTCCTTTAATTCTGTACGAACAATATCTATTCCCCAGTTTTTAGTTTCATTACAAAGGGTGCTGTGAAGTTCAGAATTAATTTTTCCCCTCTCACTATTGGCGGATTTAAGCGTAAGAGTTCCGATTATATTTCTGAGTGTTGTACGTGCCAAATTCACTATTTGCCATTGGTATCGATTAACATTGTATTGCGAAGCTTTGACATTTTCCTCATCATCTTTTACTCTAAAATAGACTTGTGCATCTACACGGGCATTTAAATTGTCGTTGGTTATAATTTCCTGTGGTTCGGCATCAACCATTTGTTCTGTGGTATTCACCCGATACATTTTTTCAATAAAAGGAATAATCCAATGAAAACCGGGCGTAGCAAATCGGGCGTATTTTCCGAAACGTTCAATTAACCCACGGTGAGTAGGTCTTACTATTCTTATGCCGCTTAGAAATAATATAATTATTACGGCAATGATTAGATAAATAACAAAATTGTTCATAAGGTTTTTATTTTTTTATTTTTCAAAAATACAATTATTTATTATATCATAACACTCAACTACTTCATTATATTTTATAAAAAAGTAATTAGCTATTTTTTGTTTAAAACAACCCCAATAGGCTTTTAATATTTGCAAAAATATAAAAGCTATATTATTATTTTTCTATGGCCTGCCAACCGATATCTTCGCGATAAAAAAGCCCTTCACTTTTAATTTTACCTACTGCTTCATAGGCATTTTTCCGAGCTTCGGATAGAGTTGTTCCTTCACCTAATACAAAAAGTACACGTCCGCCATTTGTAATCCACGTGTTTTCTCTAAAATCAGTTCCCATGTGAAAAATTCTATTTTTGATATTTTCCAACCCCATAATAGGGAATCCTTTTACAATTTTTTCAGGATAACCTTTTGATGCCATCACAACTCCTAGAAATGCCTTGTTGTGCCATTCCGGGACAACTGTTTTATGATCCATGAGATCAAGGATGTGCTTAAATAGATCGCTTTTCATTTTAGGGAGAACCACTTCGGTTTCCGGATCTCCAAAACGGGCATTAAATTCAATTACCTTTGGTCCGGAAGGGGTTAAAATTAATCCACCGTATAATATACCGGTAAATGGGAATCCTTCTTTGACCATAGCTTTAGCTGCTGGTTTCATGATTTTTTCAATAGCATCCTCAATTGCTTGTTGAGGAATAACAGGAACAGGAGTATAAGCTCCCATTCCACCGGTATTAGGTCCTAAATCCCCATCATAGGCTCGTTTATGATCTTGAGCAATGGTGAGAGGAACAACTTGTTCTCCGTTAACAAGAGCCATCAGCGAAAATTCTGGACCCTCAAGAAATTCTTCAATGATCACTTTTCCTTTTCCGAATTTACAATCCAAGAGCATATCTTTAAGGGCTTGATCGGCTTCCGATTCTGCTTTTGCAACCACAACTCCTTTTCCTGCAGCCAATCCGTCAAATTTGATTACAATCGGAAGTTTCATTTTATGAAGATAGTTTATAGCTGGGAGGTAATCATTAAATGTAGCAAAGTCAGCAGTAGGAATATGGTATTTTTGCATCAGAAGTTTGGCAAACTGCTTACTTCCCTCAATCATGGCGGCAGCCTTAACGGGGCCGAATACTGTAAGTTTGTTTTTAATAAATTCATCAGCAAGTCCGTTCATCAGAGGAATTTCAGGACCAATAATGGTTAATCCAATATGCTGTTTAATAGCAAAATCAAGTAATCCAACAGTATCATTTTCATCAATATTAACACAAGAAACTGCTGAAATAGAATTTTCTATACCTCGACTCCCGGGAGCCACAAAAATTTGTGAAACCAATTTCGACTGTGCTATTTTCCAAGCAATAGCATTTTCTCTCCCTCCTCGACCAATTATTAATACTTTCATAATAAGGCAGTTAATAAAAAAACATCCCTCTTAATAGAGGGATGTTAAGACTGATTTTCATTATCTTACAAATGAACTTCTGAACATATTTCCAATTTGGGGATTGATTCGCTCCATCACTACAACCTGATTTTCTGTCACCTGCATGGCTTTTTGGGCAATATCATTATTCCCGGTCAGTTGCGCTACTTTAATTAATTGTTGAAGCTTTTGAAAATCTTCTCCAATAGACTGATAGGACTCTTCCAAATTTTTCATGTTATGGTCAATATTGGCGCTCCAAAGGTCAATCATAGCATTTCCTGTCTTAGTAAGTTTAATTTGTTTGAATTTAGGTTGTAAAAGTTTAAGGTGACCTTCGTCAATAACTGTAGTAAGTTGGTTAAGTATAGTGATATTGTTAGTTATATTTTCCGATTGAATAGCAAGTGAATGATCATTACATTTTTCAAACCAGGTGAAATCTTCAATAAGATAATCCAACATTTTATTGGCCATTTTCATTCCTTTTTGATTTCCGGTAGGAGTATTTAATTTAAAATAGCCATTAATATAATAATTGGAGGTAATGGAATAAAACCACTGGTAGGTGAGTTTATATGGAATTACTTTATCATCCAGGACTTTATTTCCCTGATCCAGAACTTCTTCTGCTTTTGCAAATTGCTTTTCCGAAATATATCTTTCAGCAAGTCTTAGGTACATATATCTGATTTGATAAACAAGTCTAAGGTTGTCTTCAGGGTTGTAAACGCGGGGATCATTCAATCCGCCCCATAAATATTTATACGGTTCTTTTTTGGGAGCATTGGGATTGTTGACTTTATCTGAACGAGTGTGGTCGTTGAAAACATTCATTAGATTGTTATACAACACATCGGGCTCAATTCTTCCAATTTCATTTCCTGAAGGACGTGGAGTTTTGATAGGGACTAATCGATAAGCAAGACCTTCCAGTTGAAAATAGTCTTCCAAGCCAAGATATGCTTCAGAACCCGTAGTTGTAGCATAATAAACTGGTCTTTCCCAATTGTTGGTGGATAAAATATCCATCATAATCATATAGGCTTTAAAAATTATATTTTGACCATCCGTTTTCATATTCCAGGTCAGTCTATCAACAATTAAGGAATCATTTTCAGGTTTAACGGTTCCATTTGCCAAAACTTTTGCTTTATCCACAGGGAGAGAGAAGCTGGCAGGAATAGCACGCCCATTCTTTTGATAATCGCCACTTATTAGAATTAATTGTTTAGTATTATCAAATTCAGAAGATTTAATATAATTAACGACATCTTTAAGATTGATAAATTGATTATTCCCAGGGTCAAGGACTAATAAATCGCGCGTTCCGTCCTTGTATTGATCCCAAGTCATTGAGATTGGAAGAGGTTCGGAATTGTATGCTTTTCTTTTCATTTGATCTACATACCAGCTTGTACTTAAAAGGCTTAAATTACAAACGCGGACATCTGTACGGTAACCCTCAACTTCTTGGGCATACCACAAAGGGAAAGTATCATTATCTCCTAAAGTAAAAAGAATAGCATTTGGGGCACATGAGTCGAGATAATTTTTGGCAATGGCCAAAGCAGTATATCGGTTTGAGCGATCATGGTCGTCCCAATTTTCACTAGCCATAATTCCGGGAACCAATCCAATACAGATAAGTGTAACCAGAATAGAAGCCCCGATTTGAACACCTTTATGTTTCATTTTGTCAAAGAAAGAATAGAGTCCGAATACTCCAAAGCCAATCCAAATACAAAATGCATAAAAGGAAGCTGCAAAAGCATAGTCTCTTTCACGAGGTTGAAATGCATACATGTTGAGGTAAAATGCAATGGCCAATCCTGTCATAGCAAACAAGAGCAGTACAATGAACGAATTTTTTCCATCTTTCTTAGAGTAGTAATATATACCAATAAGTCCAAGTAAAAGGGGAAGCATATAATAAACATTATGACCGGGACGCTCCATTGAAATCGGTAAATCTTTTTGGTTTCCCACCAATGCATCGTCAATAAAAGGAATTCCTGTTACCCAGTTTCCATTAAATGCATCTCCTCTTCCCTGAATGTCATTTTGTCTTCCCGAAAAATTCCACATAAAATATCGAAAATACATATAGTTTAACTGATAAGAATGTAGAAATTTTACATTTAGCTGATGAGTTGGAACTTTATCTTTTTTCAAATAACGGAGTACTTCCTTATCTTTTCCACTTCCCGAATTATATTGGTTAGTGAGCCAGTTAACATATTCATTTTTATGATTTGAATCCCACATTCTCGGGAAAAACATACATTCTTCGGGGAGGTAAACAGGTTCTGTTCTTTTTTTGCTATCAGAAATAATATATTTTTTACTTTTTTCATCTTTAACATAAAATGGTTTCCCATCATCATAATCAATAACCCTAGTATTGTATGATTGTCCGTATATAAAAGGATTTGAACCATATTGTTCGCGATTAAGGTAAGAAAGAAGAGCAACCGCATCTTCAGGATTATTTTCATCAATAGTTGGATTTGCATTAGATCTGATGACCAGTGTAAAGAAAGTTGAATATCCGACTAATAGTAATAAAAAGCTATAAACTCCGGTTAAAAGTATTTTTTTATCGTTTTTATATCCATAAATCAAAGCCCAAGTAACAAGTCCGAAAAGTAATAAAAAGAAGATAATGGTTCCGGAATTAAAAGGTAGTCCGATAGAATTGATAAAGAAAATTTCGAATTTACTGGCAAGACTGACAATTCCGGGAATAATTCCATAAAGAATAATACCTATCAGGGCAAAAGAAAGAACAAGAGAGAGAAAAACTCCCCATTCAGCTTTAGATTTAACAGTTTCTTTTTTAAAGCAAAGGTATAAAAGGGGGGTAGTTATAAAAGCCCAAATAGCAAGCATATATCCTGTAGAAAAAAAGATCCCAAGAAAGAAAGAGATTATAGCCAATGTCTGAACAACACCCATCGCTGTTGCCTTTGGAGATAGTTTAAAATAGATTACCAGAACGATAGCCGGCAAAGTAAGTAAATTCAGAAGGTGAACCCCAATAGACAAACCCATGAGATAAGCAATTAGAATTATCCAACGGTTAGGATTAACATTACTTTTTGGGTTGTCATATTCCTCATCCCATTTAAGAATACACCAAAAAACAAGGGCAGTAAAGAAAGAAGACATTGCATAAACTTCACCTTCAACAGCTGAAAACCAGAAAGTATCAGTAAAAGTATATGTCAATGCGCCCACTAAAGCGGCTCCAAAAATAGCTATTTGACGACCGGTGGTCATTTTGCCCAATTTGGCAACAAGTTTTTTTCCGAGCATAGTAATCGTCCAGAAAAGAAACATGATGGTTAAACCACTGCAAATAGCCGACATTGAATTAATACATAAAGCAACTTTAGAAACATCGCCACCGGAAAACATAGAAAAAAAGTGGCCAATAATTTGAAAAGTAGGAGCTCCGGGAGGGTGTCCCACCAACATTTTATAAGTTGTTGCAATATATTCACCACAATCCCACCATGAGGCAGTGGGT
>Ga0116171_10003769_pt1 | contig 13899 bp, 11 predicted proteins | sample AD_JPNHW2_MetaG_FD_89798 | JGI IMG/M metagenome (GOLD analysis project Ga0116171, IMG submission 89798) | Active sludge microbial communities of municipal wastewater-treating anaerobic digesters from Japan - AD_JPNHW2_MetaG | ecosystem: Engineered > Bioreactor > Anaerobic > Digestate | place...
GATATCATCAATAAAAACGTAAATTGCAATAAATTTTTCTATCATATCCTTCAGGTTATATGGTTTCGCAACTTAAACCTGAAGGATTTTTTTAATTATAACAAACTTACATATATTTGATTACCAACATATTGATATTATTTATCAACATATTATATTGATTTGCAATATTTTACAATTTTATATCAATCTATAAATAGCAACTTGAGTTAATTAAGTGAATTCACGTATTTATTTTCAGGTAATGATTTTTATTAATCGGGTGTTATCTCCTATGTCTGAATATCGGCTCATAAATAAATTTGAGAAACGTAGAGGTCATAGAAGAATGATTTATAACGTATAAGTGTGGCTTCTGTATTTTGAATAAAGGGGGGACGTTTATACACCGGATGAATATTCCAGACTTCAATGTTTTGAGGTGTTTTTAATCATTCCCGGTATGTTATTAAATATCAATTTATTAGAATGATTTTATTATCCATAATATGAGCAGATGTGATTATTATAAATCGGTTGATAACGTAGAGGCTTTTTCTGGTTCTTACAATGGAAAAATAATTAATTGTCCAACACTTTTAACCGGGTTGTCTCATGAAATGAGAACATATATGAATGCAATTGTTGCATTTTCCTTTTTTCTGGATAGTAACAGCTCTGAAAGTGAAGAGAAAGAAGAGAATAAAGAATTTATTAATCAGATTTTAACTCATGTGAACAACTTATATGCTTATTCGACAGTTTCCTTTTTTCAGCATTAGTTGATCTGGGTAATGTTGAGAAAGAATTGAAAACAATAAGTCTTAATGCTATACTTGATAATATTGTTACTGAGTTCAGGAAACACACCCGAAATGAAAATCTTAAGTCTCTGTCTTTTATAGCTGAAAACCATATTTATAATTCGTTGGAGATTCAGATCGATTTTAACATGTTATCCAGGATTGTTTGCTGCCTGATCCAGAATGCCATTAACAACACACAGTCGGGCTATATAAAAATAGGTTGTGATTTCAGTGATGGGGCAATAGAATTTTATATTCTTGATTCCGGTTCGGGTTATACAAAATGCAAAGAATTCTTTGATTCAGATAACCTGAATGAAGCTCTAAAAAAGTTCTATGATGCTAATTCAGCAGTAAATATCATTTTGGCCAAAAAGCTGGTTCATTTAATGGAAGGAACTATCCATATTGAAAGCAATGGCAAATCAGGTACAGGAATATATTTCTCAGTTCCTGTAAAAATGAAAGAAAATCAGGATGCTCTGTCAAAATGCAAAATAAATATCAATAGAGCAAACTGATTTATTATTATATACCATAAATTTCTTTTTGTCATTTTGTAAAAAATTGCTGCCGATTAACTGGCAGCAATTTTGTTTTGGCCCACATATATGATATTATCTGTTTGCTTACAGATCTCAATGTATGTCAGTCAGACGTTAAAGAATGTTAATAAAGCAGAATCTGTAAAAATGAGAATTGAATTGATAAATATCTAATATATAAGTATTTAATAAATACAGTAAGATTTTTCAGGTTATTCGGATTATTGTATATATTTCGTTTTTTTTATATATTCGAGCAATGTAAATTTAATGTGAAGAATAATTATAACATATTACTGGTAGATGATCATAAGCTTTTCCGTGAAGGACTGAGGTTTGTTATTTCACAGTTGGATGGTTATAAGGTTGTGGGTGAGGCTTCTAACGGAAAAGAGTTTTTGGATATGATCGATAGCCTGAGTGTTGATATAGTATTAATGGATATATCAATGCCAGGTATTGATGGGATAGTCGCAACTACCAAAGCAATGGAGAAATATCCCGATCTCAAGATCATTGCACTCACAATGTTTTGCGACGAAGAATACTACTATAAAATGATACAGGCCGGTGTCTCAGGATACATACTTAAGGAGTCTGGAAAAGAAGAACTTGCAACTGCATTGAAAACAGTTATTACCGGTGAGAATTATTTCTCTCAAAAACTTCTTCGTAGTATTATTTTAAACCTTAATAGTTCAAAAACGGTAAAAATTTCGAATACCAAAAATGAAATTAAATTAACTCCAAGAGAAACAGAAATATTGAAGCTGATTTGTCAGGGCCTGTCAAATGCGGAAATATCGGAAAAAATTTCGCTTAGTACACGAACAGTTGAAGGGCATAAATCAAATCTTATCAGTAAAACAGGAGTTAAGAATTCAGTAAGTCTTGTGATGTTTGCACTGAAGAATCACCTTATAGATCTTTAATTTATCTCATCTTCCTGATATTACTTGCCTGATAATAAAATGTTTATCAGGTATTTTTTTATGTGTACATTTTCTATCAGTGTAAGCTCAGCCTTCGGGTGTTTTCCGTTCTTTTCTGCGTAAAAACATCGGTATTCACCGGGTGTGTATACGTATGATAAATAGGTGAACATTTTTTTTAATCAAGTGGAATCTCTTGCATTATACCATGGTTGAAAAGATAATTTTGAATTGATGAGAATTAAAAGTTTTTGAAACAGAAATATTATTTAACAATCAACTAAAAAAAACAGACGTGGCAACCATCTTATTAGTTAATAAAATCTCATTTAAAACAAATGAGAATGATAGACCAACGCAAAAAAAAATATGTTCATTACTTTTTTTTGTACTGTTTGCTCTTCTTTATCCCTTGGGTGTATTTGGACAGTGTGATAATGATATTACTCTTAACAATTGTGCATCAAAATTGGGAACATATAATTTTATAAAGTATTTCACTGTTGGTGCTAATCAGAAGAAAAAATCAAATCCGGAGTTTTCATATGTCTTCAGTACCGGTTCAAAGTACATTATGATTGCCTGTAATGAGAATGTGGTCGGAGGTAAAATGATAGTCAGCCTTTATGACAGGGAGCACAATCTTGTTGCAAGTACATATGATGAGTCAACAAAGAGTTATTATGATAAACTGATATATTCCTGCTCAGCAACAGGTGTTTACTACATCAGAGCAAGTTTTATAGATGCTAAGAAAGGTTGCGGCATGTGCATATTAGGATTCGATAATGATTAAACGGTTGTATTTAATAAATGAATTATAGATAGCTGTAAAACAAATATCCATGAAACTAAATAACATTTTTATTATCATTTCCGCTTTCTGCTTAATGGCATGTAACGGAAACAAATCAAATCAGGATAAATTGAATATCAATTCAGTACTTGAAGGTGCTGATGGAAGTGGACTTGAAATTTCTGCTGAATCAATGACTTCAATCATTGAATCAATTCCTTCTCCTCTTGAGGTAGCAATGGTTATAAAGGAATCGGGCAACGATTTTAATGAAGGTCTTCTTAATCCACAGGATAATAGCAGGCTTTATACCACCGACCAGGAAAAGGCAATGAATATAGGAATATATGGTGGTGATATAGGATACATTAACATGTTTGGGAAAGCATATCTGACTGTTAATTACCTGACTTCTATAAAGAAATTGGCTGATGCAATAAAAATAGGTCAGTTCTTCGATTTTTCAACAATAAAACGGTTGGCATCCAATAGTGATAAAATGGATTCGTTAATCTTTTTAACGACTATGAATTTCAATAAGATGGATGAATTCCTGAGGAATCAGAAAAGAACAAACCTGAGTATTCTAATGGTTGTCGGAACCTGGACAGAGGGGCTCTATATTGCTACTCAGGTTGCCCAGAAGAGCGATAATAAAGAGATTACTGAATGGATAGGTTGTCAGAAGATGATTGTGGATCAGCTTTTACTTGGATTATCGGCATATAAGAATGACGACTATTTCAGGAAACTGATTTCCGATATGAACAATCTTAAAGAACAGTACAATAAAGTAGAAATAATTTACGAATATCATGAACCTGAATCCCAGGAGATTGACGGGCGTCTGGTTATTGTCGACAAAAGCACGTCTACTGTAAAAATAACTCCAGAGCAGATAATCCAGATAGGGAAAATTGTTGATCAGATGCGACTAAGACTGATTTCGAATTTGTAAGTCATGGTCTTGTACAAATTCAAGTTATCCATCAAAAGCAGGTAGTATGAAAATGAACCAGTATAGTTTGCATTTTAAGATCAACACAATAATAATATTGTTCCTATTTATTCTTGCAGCAAGCTTATTGTATTTTTTGAGGAATCTTGAATCGTCAATTATTTATCAGCAGATAAGTTCATTAGTTGTTATTGTTATTGTATGGGCGTTGGTATTGGCAGTTATATACAGATTTTTTAATGTATATATTTACAGACCGGTTAAGAAAATAGAAGAGGTTCTTAATCTGTTATCGACGGGAGATCTTTCTGTTAAAGCTGATTGTACCAGCAATGATGAACTGGGGCAAATTGCGGCTTCAGTCAATACAATCATTCAAAACCAGTCTAACCTTGCTGAATTCCTGAATAAAATCGGGGATGGGAATTTTAATATTGAATATAATGTTCTGAGCGAGAAAGACAAATTGGGGAACTCAATAACAGGTATGAGAAGCAAGTTACATAATCTTGTTTCAGAGGATGCCAGAAGACAATGGTCTAATGAAGGAATTGCAAAATTCAGTGCAATCCTTCGGGATAACAATGATGACCTTAAAGTACTTTGCGATATACTGCTCTCAGAACTGATAAAATATATGAATGCAAACCAGGGGGCTATATTTCTTGTAAATGAGGAATCGAAGGATAAGTCCTCCCTGGAAATGATGTCTGTATATGCCTGGGATAGAAAAAAATTCCTTAAAAAAACAGTTGAGATCGGGGAAGGTCTGATAGGACAGGCTGCAATAGAAAAGGATACTATCTATTTAACTGATGTCCCAGATAACTACATCTCAATAACTTCAGGATTGGGAAAAGCAAATCCACGTAGTATACTTATCGTGCCTTTGCTTTTCAATGATGAACTGTTTGGAATTATAGAGTTTGCAGCATTCAGACCATATGAGAAGTTTGAGATAGAATTTGTTGAATCGCTTGCTGATATAGTAGCTTCTACGATATCTAGAACCAATATTAATAAGCAAACACAGAAATTACTGAAGGATTCGCAAAAACTAACTGAAGAGCTTCGGACACAGGAAGAAGAGATGCGTCAAAACCTCGAAGAAATGAATGCCACTCAGGAAGAGATGCAACAGAGGGAGGTTGAACGGGTTGGCATCTTTACAGCCATTAATAATACGATTGCTACGGTTGAACTTAATATGGATGGCAGAATTATCGGTGCAAATGATAAATATCTGACCATGATGAATTATACCCTTGATGAGATTGAAAATAAAACTGACAGGATTTTTGCCGATAAAGCCAACGAACCTATTGAACTTTATAATAAGTTTTGGCTTGAGCTGAATCATGGACAAATGCAAATAGGCGATTTTAAAAGAGTTACCAAAGAAGGAAGGGAAATTTGGATCAGTGCTTCGTATACTCCGGTTAATGATATCCATGGTAAAACATACAAGGTAATAGAGCTTGCCCAGGATATTACCGAAAAGAAAAAAGCTGAACTCGAATCGCAGCGGCAGGCAGAGGAGTTACGTACACAAGGAGAGAAACTGAAAATTTATACTGCTGAACTGGAAGATATTAAGCAAAACCTGAGTGAAAAGCTAAGTGAAGCAAGTAAAGGACTGATCAGAAAAATTCAGGATATTGAATTTGAAAAAGCAAAGAATATTGCAGTACTTGAAGGATGTGTTGATGGAGTTGTCAGCTTTAATCAGGAGGGTAATATTGAATATTTCAATCATTCGGCTGAAGAGATTTGGGGAGTACAAAGGGAGAATGTTATTGGAAAACCGATAAGTTCCATAATCCCCATTGCAATTGTAAAAAACGATAATAACCTTACAGCTTATTACTCAAATAACGGCTCAAATAAGGAAATAGATGTCAGAACTGAAATATCATTTTCTGATATTAATGGTAATACAATTGATTTACTGGCGACCCTTACAAAGGTAAAGGTTGAGCAGGAAATCACATTCACAATTTTTGCGCAGAAAATCTCTGTGGACTTATTCTAACTCGAATCAGAAGAAATACAATATGAATGATGGGGATAAATGATGATATAAAAGTTACAAGAAATGAATTAATACATACATTTTCTGACATAGATGTGAAGATAAGTAATCTTTACCAGCGTTCTTCTGTGGACTTTATGCAACTGAACAGTTACCTGAAGGATTACCATAAGAAAGCCCAGATTATTTCAGAAAATGCATTCAAGATTTTTGAGACTTTAGGGGGGAACAAGGATATAAACCTGATTGAGGAGTTATATAAAATTCATCAGCAACTGGAAGATTCTAAAGAAAAAATCAAAAATAATGATTCCAGAAAGATCCAGATTCTTAAAGAGATAATGCAGAAAACCAATCAGCTCAGCATTGCCCTTAGAAATATTAAACAAGACTTTACTTCTTTCAAATTTCTTTCTACAAACTATAGTCTGATTTCCAATTATAAAGAATTTGATCTGGAATGGGAGAACGGCCTTGAAACATGGAATGCCGAGATACAAACACTCCAAGGTTCAATTACCTCTGCAACCGACCAGATTGAAAACTTTAAGGAATTGATTGCTTCCAATATCGGGTATCTTGAATCAAAAGTTGAAAGATCTCTTCTTGTATTCCAGAATCTGTCAAAAGAAATAAAAACGAATATTGGTTCTGTCGCATTAAAAAGCCATGAATCGAAATTACATTTTCCTGTTCTTAAGAAGAAAATATCAGATTCGTCAAAAAGCATCAGTGACATTATAAAATACCTTCAATATCAGGATATTATACGACAAAAAATTGAACACATACAGAAGTCGCATTCTAAAATCATTGAAGATCTTAACCAATCAATTCTTCAGAATAATGAAGAAGAGGGGGGATTACTGGATGATTTTTTGAAAATCGGAGATATAGCCGACCTTCAGGCTGCACAGCTGCTTTTAGTCAGTAAAGAATATCAGAATGCACTTAGCATAATTACCAAAAATTTTCAGGGCGCGGCTGATGATATAACTACAATCTCAGGTATATCAGATGAATTTTCACATAAAGACAGCAACTCCGAGATTACTCTTTTAAAGCAGATAAAAGATCAGCTGGATGAAGGGATTATTTTACTTGATTTTGATAATTTCCGCGAAATTAATACCAGATACAAAAACGCCAGCTGTAAGTTTAATGAAATAACAGGACAGATAAAAAAGGAAATTCAGGATCCTCTGTGTAAACTTATCCTTTTTGATAGAATAAAAAATATCAAACAAGAGAATGCAGATTCAGTTCCAGGCATCCTGTTACAGATAACATCGTTAATAAACGATATTGAGATTAAAAACCGTGACATTTTCAAAAAGATCAATGAGATAAAGAATTTGTCAGCTTCCATCTTTACTTCTGATGATCTTGAAACGAGGGGAAGTCAGCTTGAGCAGGATCGTATTAAGCTGATGGTTGATATAAGCAGGGTACTAGACGCTCTAGATAAGGATAATGAGGATCTTGATAACGTCCTGAGCCAGAATAAGGAGCTTAATATTAATATCGTTGAGAAAATAGAAAATGTTATTAACAAGATTGACTATTATATATACTTCGAAACCATTGTTGAACAGGTGATTAGCCAGCTTAATAATATTAACTGCAAGTTGAAATCAGCTTTTCCAACGAAAATGAAAAAGAGTGTGGATAAGGCTGCAAATCTTAATGATATAAAAACCTCATATACTATGAACAGTGAAAGAGTAATTCATGAAAATGTGGTTTTTGGTATAAATGAACCAGATATTATCTCTTCTGAAAGCGTGGAAGATGAAATAGAATTTTTCTAAAAATGCTTGAATATGAAAAATAAAACCTTTTCCATAAAAACCTCAAATGATAAGAATTTGGGAATTCAAATTGTTGAATTTGAAGGAGATCTTGGGATAAAAAATGCGGAGGCAATAAAGAAAACAATTCAGACAATACGATTCTCAGGTAGTCCGGTTGAAATTCATCTTAAAAATACAGAAAAGCTTGACATTACTACAATACAGATTGTTAGAGCTTTAAGAACAAAATTAGTTGCTGTTGTTGAAAAAGTAAATGTCTCTTCAGAATTATCTGAGGACATAAATCGGATATTAAAAAATTCAGGCTTCGATAAAAATTTGTAGAAAAAAATAGAATAAATCATGGCAAAAACGATTCTTATAGTTGATGATTCAGAAAGCATCAGGGAAATTGTCAGTTTCACACTGGGGAATGAAGGATATAATGTTCTGGTCGGAGAAGATGGGCAAAAAGCTTTAAAATTTCTGGATAAAGGGCCTATAGATCTGATTCTTACCGATCTTCACATGCCTGTGATGGACGGAATAGAGTTTATAAAAGCAGTCAGGGCAAATCCTGATTTTAAAACAGTGCCTATATTGTTTCTTACAACAGAGTCTCAGGCTGCAAAAAAAATGGAAGCAAAGGAAGCCGGAGCAACAGGCTGGATTATTAAACCCTTTGTCCCTGCCAAACTAATTGAAGCAATCAAAAAGGTTATGAGATGATGGATAATTTTAAAAAGAAATTTGTTGAGGAGGCTTACGATCTGCTCAATGAATTGGAGACTGTCCTTCTCAAGATGGGATCAGATTCTGAGGATATGGAGCTGATTGAACATATTTTCAGGATAATGCACACCCTTAAAGGGAACAGTGCAATGTTCGGATTCAATATGATAGATCAGTTTACTCACAACCTTGAAACAATCTATGATCTGTTGAGAAACGGGAAACTGAAGGTCTCTGATGAAATTATGGATCTTACTCTGGCTTCAGTAGATCACATAAGAAATCTGCTTGACGAAGATAACAGCTCCTCTGATGAAGTTCAGAAGACTCATAATAATCTGATAGAAAGAATCAACCGGATAGTCGATGGGAAAAAGACAGCAACAACTGAAAAGGGAAAAGAAATCTCTTCGGATAATGAGAAATTAAAGACATTTTATATACTCTTTAAACCAGACCCTGAGATACTGGCTAATGGGACCAATCCTCTTTACCTTATTGAAGACTTTAAAGTCCTGGGGGAATATCTGGCATTCCCAAACATGGCAAAACTGCCATCATTTGATGATCTTGATGCTGAAAAGTGTTACACTTCATGGGAAATCATTCTTTCGACAAAAGAAAATGTCGAAAAGATCAATGAAGTATTCATTTTTGTAGAAGATTGTAGTTTAAGGGAGGTACATGAATTGGCCGACGGGAACCTACTGAACAATAACAAAATCGTTGGCAGAATAAAAGAGGCCTGGAGTGATAAAGAAGGAATCGGAATACAAAAAATCAAAGATATTATTGCCGGAGAAAACAAGGAGATAAAAAGCAAATCAAAAGAAATTCAGAATATTAATGATGTTACTAATAAACTAAAGAACATATCTAGTATCAGGGTCTCATCTGAGAAACTTGATGAGTTGATTAATCTTGTCAGTGAATTGGTAACCACGCAGGCTGGTCTGAGTCTTATTGCAGAAAAGATAAATAACAAGGACTTACTGGTTATTGCAGAAGATGTAGAGAAATTATCACGCCGCCTTCGGGATAATACATTTGGAATACGGCTTATTCCTATTGAGAATATGATCACACGGTTCCAGCGGTTGGTAAGAGAGTTGTCGCATGAACTTAATAAGAACATATCATTTAGTACTGAAGGAACAGATATTGAGCTTGACAAGACAATGATAGAAGGTCTGATAGACCCCATAATGCACATACTCAGAAATAGTATTGACCATGGTATTGAAGAAGCTGAGGTTCGCAAGAAATTTGATAAGCCTGAACAGGGGACAATCTCACTAAAAGCATTCTACTCCGGATCAAATGTTTATATAAAAATATCAGATGATGGGGCGGGTATTGATATAAATAATGTCCGGCAACATGCTATTAAAAAAGGGCTGATACAATCTGATACTGTATTGTCAGCCAAAGAGATGCTGGATCTTATTTTCAGACCGGGGTTTACTACAACCGATAATATTACAAAGATATCCGGAAGAGGAGTCGGTATGGATGTGGTAAAACGTAAAATTTCGGATCTGCGTGGAGAGGTAAGTGTTGAAACAAAAGTAAATGTAGGAACCACAATAACATTAAAACTTCCTTTAACTCTGTCGATTATTGACGGACTGCTGGTAGAAATTGATAAAGCATTTTTTGTTATACCTCTGTCGTCAGTAAATAAATGTTTTGAATTTAAACATGAGGTGCTGGTAAATGCTGTCAATAACCTGATTTTTGTTAATGATGGCCATATACCATTTATCTACTTAAGAAAAGAATTTGATATAAAAACAACATCACCTGATCTGGAGCAGGTTGTCGTAATTGAATATGGAGATGTAAGAATAGGATTAGCGGTTGATAAAGTCATCGGCGAATACCAGGCTGTACTTAAATCATTGGGGAGTGCATTTAAGAAACAGGATATAATATCAGGTGCAACTATTTTGGGCGATGGTACTGTTGCCCTCGTAGTTGATCCAAACAAAATTATTAGTCAGTTTAATTATCAAAGTATTTCCAATTGAACGATGCTGGGTGCTAAAGGCAACAGTTTTCTTCATTGGTATTCGAACAATAGTAATTATTTATATCTAACCACATGCTTAAAAAATTAACTATCCGGCTTAAACTCAGTTCAGGTTTTATTTCAATAGCAATCATAGCTATTGTTATTGGTCTTATCGGTTTCATCGGAATGATGAAAATACGAAACGCAATGAACTCAATTGCTAATGTTCAGCTTCAGGGTATTGAACAAATCGGGAGAATTCAGTTTCTTCAGACAGATATCAAAGCTAATCAATATGGCTTGTTAAGTACCAGTTTTGATGCAGATGAAAGAAATCTGAGAGTTAATAATATTCAGAGTCAACTTGAAGAAATGGATAAAAGAATCAAGTCATTTGATTCCATACCCAAAACACCCGAGAATCTGACTCTATGGAAAGCATTCCTTACTGATCTGGAAAGCTGGAAGACAATGAGTGCCACTTTTATGACATATGTAAAGGAAAGAACATCCCTTATGGAACAGGGGGTTGATGAAAGCGATTCAAGATGTGCCTCATTGGATATTCAGCAATTTGTTTATTATACTACCATGGCAAAGCCTGCATTTGATCTTTGCGAAGCGGATGTTCAAAAGATAGTTGATATGCAATCGAAAGATGCAAATGGAGAAAAGGTGTCTGCAAATATAGTGGCTTCACGTAACTCGATTCTTCTGATTATTGCAATAATAGCAGGTATAGTCTTTGCAACTGTCATCGGAATGTGGATTTCTGCCAATATCCATAAAATAATTCAATCTGTAAATAAACAATTTACGGATGTTGCTGATAATATTATGCAGGGAAAACTTGCGACAAGAGCTGATATTGGACAGACCGATATCGAATTCCGGGGAATTACAATTGGCTATAATAATACTATTGAAGCCTTAGTCAGGCCCATGAGGATTCTGGCAGGATACATCGAGAGTTTCTCAAAAGGCGAAATACCAGAAAAGAGTACGCAGGATTATCAGAATGATTACGATGAGATGAAAAGAAATGTCAATCACTGTATTGATAGCATGCAGGGGCTGATAATTGCGAACAGAGTACTTCAGCAAATGGCTGTTAATGATTATACTGAAAAGATTGAAGGTAATTATCCGGGTATATATGCTGATGTATGCAATGCTGTTAACCTGGTCAGGGAAAGGATAACTCATACAATTGACATTTGTGAAAGGATTTCTGAAGGGGATTTATCCGACAGAGAAGTCCTGAAAGATTTAGGGAAAAGGTCTGAACATGACAGATTAACGCCATCTGTTCTTAAAATGTCAGATTCGATCAATGATCTTATTGTTGATACAAATAACCTTGCCTCAGCTGCAATTGAAGGAAAGCTGGCTGCCAGGGCAGATGTTACAAAGCACAATGGAGAATATGCCAGCGTAATAAAGGGCGTCAATAATACACTCGATGCAGTAGTGGGTCCTTTAACTGTTGCAGCAGATTATATTTCGAGAATATCAATAGGCGATATGCCTCCTGTAATCACCGAAAAATATAATGGTGATTTCAACATCATTATTAATAACCTCAACACGCTGATAAATGCTCTTAATGAAATAGTTGCAAAAGCAAAACTGGTGGCTGAGGGTGATCTGACTGTTGATCTGAAGCGAAGATCTGAGAATGATGAGCTGATGAAATCTCTTACTGCTATGGTCAGGTCAACTGCCAACATTATTTCTGAATTTCAGACTGCAACAAATAACATTTCTGCATCGAGCCAGCAGATGAGTTCATCATCACAGCAGATGAGCCAGGGCGCTTCTGAACAGGCATCTTCCACTGAAGAAGTATCATCCTCAATGGAAGAGATGGCTGCCAACATCCAACAGAACACAGAGAATGCACGTCAGACTGAAATGATTGCTCTTAACGCTTCTGAAGGCATCACAAAAACAGCTGAAGCCTCTCAACGTACCTTAAAATACATGCAGGAGATTGCCGATAAAGTGTCAATAATAGGCGAGATTGCACGCCAAACCAATATACTTGCACTGAATGCTGCAGTGGAAGCAGCCCGAGCCGGGGAGTATGGTAAGGGATTTGCTGTAGTAGCAGCCGAAGTACGTAAACTTGCTGAAAGAAGTCAGGTGTCAGCTGTTGAAATAGATACTCTTACCAGGACAAGCCTCAGAACTACTGAGGAAGCTGGCAAGATGATGGCAGCATTAGTACCTGAAATAAGCAAAACAGGTAAACTTGTCCAGGAGATTGCAGCAGCAAGTATGGAGCAGAACTCGGGAGCCGAGCAGGTAAATAATGCGATTCAACAATTGAACCAGATTACACAGCAGAATGCAGCCGCCTCAGAAGAAATGGCAACAAGTTCTGAAGAACTTGCCGGTCAGGCACAACAACTCATGGAGATGATATCGTTCTTCAAACTGGAAAATAAGTCAACTTCAAGGATAACAACATCATCTGATAAAGCCGCAAGAACAATTGTGTCCAATAAAATTGTTGCACAAATACCGGTTGTTCATAAGGGCGTGAATATCAACATGGAAGAAAAAAACTTTGATTCTGACTACGAGCGATTTTAAGAGGTTTATGCTGATGCATTGATTTTTAAACAAAAGTGATTTTCACTGTTTAAGATTGAGTGGTTTTCTCCTGATTATAAACGGGAGCTTTAAACTTGACATTACTGTTTTGCCGATGAGAGATGACAACTCTTTTTCGGCCTGTCCGACTAGTCGGAATACCTGAACGAAATTAATCACGTATGGCTCTCCCGCCTTGCCGGGATGGGATAATATAATAATAAAATATATACATATGAATCAACCAAAGTAATTTAATAACAAAAAAATAGGGGGGAAAGAGATGTTTAATAATTTGAAAATAAGAGGAAAGCTGGTGATACTTATCACTTTTTTCACTACACTGATTGTTGTGATCGGAGGATTGAGTTTTTATAGTCAGCGAAAAATGATTAATAATCAACTTCAGACAACAGAGGACAGACTTCCGGCTATCTTGGCACTTTCTGTTATAAAGGAAGCGCAACTGGAGATTTCAGCATCCGAACGAGGGTTGTATATGTTTGAAATGATGAATAATGAATACCGTGGGCAACTATATGGTGCTATTGAAACCTCCGTTTTGAAAGCTCAAAAGAGAATTGATGATTTCGGTGCCATGGATCATTCCCAATATGAGAAAGATATATGGAATGAATTCACCAAAGCGTGGTCCGAATACCTGATGATTGACAATAAAATAAAATCATTGAGCAAAGAAATCAGTCAGTTAGA
>Ga0116171_10003770_pt1 | contig 13891 bp, 6 predicted proteins | sample AD_JPNHW2_MetaG_FD_89798 | JGI IMG/M metagenome (GOLD analysis project Ga0116171, IMG submission 89798) | Active sludge microbial communities of municipal wastewater-treating anaerobic digesters from Japan - AD_JPNHW2_MetaG | ecosystem: Engineered > Bioreactor > Anaerobic > Digestate | place...
AGGGCTGACGGATCACCTGGATTACATCCAGGATCTCGGGGCCACCGCCCTGTGGGTCAACCCGCTCCTCGAGAACGACCAGGCCCGGTATTCGTACCATGGCTACTCCACCACCGATTATTACCGGATCGATCCGCGGTTTGGTTCCAACGCCGATTACCTGAAACTGAGTGACGAGGTGCACCGCCGGGGGATGAAGCTCATCATGGACATGATCTTCAACCATTGCGGAAGCGGGCACTGGTGGATGAAGGACCTGCCGACCCCCGACTGGATCAACCAGTGGCCCACCTTCACCCGGACCAACTACCGCGCCAGCACCTTTACCGATCCCTATGCATCGCAGTCGGACAGCAACCTGTTTGTCAGGGGATGGTTTGACAGCACCATGCCCGACCTGAACCAGGCCAATCCCTTTCTGAGCAACTACCTGATCCAGAACAGCATCTGGTGGATTGAGTGGGCGGGGCTGGACGGTATCCGCCAGGACACTCACCCCTACCCTTTCAAGGAGATGATGGCTGCCTGGGGAAAACGCCTGCTTGAGGAATATCCCAATTTCAACATCGTAGGCGAATGCTGGCTCAATTACCCGGCATCCGTGGCTTACTGGCAGAAGGACAAGTGCAACAAGGACGGGTACAACTCCTGGCTCCCGTCGGTATTCGATTTTCCCCTGTATGATGCGCTGAACATGGCCTTCCGGGAAAAGGAGGCGTGGAACAACGGGATCATCCGCCTTTACGACATTCTTGCCCAAGACTTTAACTATCCCGACCCGAACCATATCGTCACCTTTGCCGACAACCACGATGTGAACCGTTACCTCGACATGCAGGACTACGACGTGAGGCACCTCAAGATGGCGATGGCTTTTCTGCTGACGACCCGCGGAATCCCGCAAGTGTACTACGGCACCGAGATCCTGCTCACCCAGGGCGCCGACAAGGAAGGAGACGGCAATAAGCGAAGGGATTTCCCGGGAGGATGGCCGGGTGACAGCCGGAATGCATTCACCCCGGAAGGCCGGTTGCCGGCTGAAGCCGATATGTTCAACTACCTTCGCACACTGATGCACTGGCGCGATGCCCACGAGGTGATCCATACCGGAAAGACCCGTCATTTCATCCCCGCCGACGGGGTGTACGTCTATTTCAGGTACAACGAGAAAGAGACCGTGATGGTGGTGCTCAACAATAACGAAACGGAAAAGTCGATTCCCACGGCACGATATAACGAATTCCTGAAGAAGTTCACCTCCGGCACCGACGTCATCAGCGGCTCGGTAATCAACGATCTTTCGACACTGACCGTTCCGGGAAAGGGGGTGTTGGTGGTGGAGTTGAAGTGACTGAGTGATTGAGTGGTCGAGCGGTTGAGCGGTTGAGTGACTGAGTGGTCGAGCGGTTGAGCGGTTGAGTGACTGAGTGGTCGAGCGGTTGAGTGATTGAGTAACAGAGCAAATAAATCGTACATCCAACATCGTACATCGTAAATCGTAAATCATAACCTATGTTAGCCATCCAAAAACGCCTCAGCAACATTTTTTATGTGATCCTGGGGTTGCCCAGTACGGCGATGGGGTTTGCCCTGTCGATCCAGATCGCTGTTCTCAGCTGGATCCTCCGCACCCGGTATAACCTTGAAATCGACCAGATCGGCATCGTCTGGGCCGCCGGCCCCATTGCAGGCATCCTCGGGCAACCGCTCATCGGGCTCATCAGCGACAAGGTATGGTTCTGGGGAGGAAGGCGAAGGCCTTTCATCATCATCGGGGGAATTCTGGCCGCGCTGATGATCTTCGCCCTGCCGAACATCGACCGGATCGCCGGTTTCTTCGGTATTGCCAGCATCATGGCGGTTGCCGTGACGGTTGCGCTGACGCTGGATCTTTCGATCAACATCAGCTTCAATCCCACCCGGTCGATCATCGCCGATGTTACACCTGACGGACAACCACGAACCAAGGGTTATACATGGATGCAGTCGATCTCCAACCTGTTCGGGAGCGGTGCCTACCTGATGGGGGCGCTGATCGGGAACTATTTCCTGATCTATGCAGGGGTGATCGTCGTGTTTATCTTTTCCATCGGGCCGTTGTTCCTGATCGAAGAACCCCGCGAACTGTCTGCGACACCGGAGAAAAAGGAAGATGACCTGTCGGAAACGACCGTCACCAGGACCGAATGGGGTGAGTTGTTCAAACTTTATATCGCCCATGGCTTCTCCTGGCTCGGCATCCAGACCATGTTCGTGTATATGTTCGCCTTCCTGGAGCAGCGCCTCCCGGCCACCGCAGGCATGGCGACCGATGACTGGAACCTGAAGCTGGGGCAGATGATCGGCTGGTCGTTCTTCATCCTCAATGCGGTGGGCGCCATCTGGCCGGCCTTCATGCTCGAACCGATGGCCAAGAAACTGGGCCGCGTCAGAACCCATGCCATCATGGTGGGCATCATGGCCCTCGGTTATTTCGGCATCGTGACCCTGGCTCACGACACGGTCATGCCGTATGCCATGATGTGTATCCTTACCTTTGGGTGGGCCGCCGTGGTCAGCCTCCCCTTTGCCATCATGTCGGAGAAGGTAGACAAGGTCAGGATGGGATTCTTCATGGGGATCTTCAACCTCTCCGTGGTACTTCCCCAACTGGTCGCCAGCTCGGTGCTGGGTACGGTGATCCGGCATGCCGACGACAAAAGCATTGTCTTTCTCATCAGCGGGATTTCACTGGCCATTTCGGCCGTGCTGTGGCTGTTTGTGAGGGAGAAGAGGAAGGGGTGAGGGATTGAGTGGTTGAGGGATTGAGCGGTTGAGTGATTGAGTGGTCGAGCGGTTGAGCGGTTAAGTGATTGAGTGGTCGAGTGGTCAAGTGATCGAGTGATCGAGTGAAATGAAGAGAATTGTTTTTACGATTGTTGTTTGCCTGACCTTGGTCCTTCCGGCGAGGTCGCAGGAGTTTTCTGCCTTTCTCGGAAAAATCGGGGGATTGCCTGAAAAGGAGCGTCAGCCGGCCACAGAGGCATACCTTGCGTCGCTCCGCGCCATCCCCGTCATCGAACACGATACATTAGTCCATTTCCTTTATCAGGGCGAAGCGAGGCACGTGGCGCTGGCCGGCGACATGACCGGATGGAAAGCGGGTCCCGCGTTCAACAACATCAAAGGGACCCGTTTCTGGTACCTTACCGCACATTATGAACCCGATGCCCGGCTCGATTACAAACTGGTGACCGACACCGCCTGGATCCGGGATCCGCTGAATCCCCGTACCTGTACCAGCGGGTTCGGAGTGAATTCGGAATTACGCATGCCCCGCAACGCCGTTCCGGCTGAGACCGTAATGCACAGCGAAGTTCCGAAAGGAACGCTGTCGGAGCGAATCCTTCCTTCCGCAGCCATGAAGATGGACCGAAAGATCACGGTTTACCTTCCCGCCGGATTCATCCGGGGAACCGGGTCATGGCCCGTGGTTCTGTTTCATGACGGCGTCGATTTTCTGAAGATCTGCCGTGCTCCGACCATCCTCGACAACCTCATCGCCGGTAAACAGATTCGCCCGGTCATTGCCGTTTTCCTGCACCCGGTCGACCGGGACGGTGAGTATTCGGGGCAGTGGCGGATGGCCTATACGCGGTTCGTCGCCCTTGAGCTGATGCCTTACCTGCAATCGGAATTTGGCGTCAGCTTATCTCCTGCCGACCATGCGCTGCTGGGTATCTCCAACGGGGGTAACATTGCTTTACGGATCGGTTTTGAACATCCGGAGATCTTCGGGAAGATCGCCGCGCTGTCGAGCAACGTCACCGATGAAGTCCAGGGAATGGCGCGTTCCGGAAATAAAAGAGACCTGTTCATTTACCTGGATATCGGGAAATATGATATTGACCTGTTGATCGGGATGACCGGCAAGCTTCGGGAAACGTTGAAGAAAAAGAGCTACCGTGTTGACTTCCGGCAATGGAATGAAGGGCATAGCTGGGGAAACTGGCGGGAACACCTGAAGGGGCCGTTGGTGGATTTTTTTGAGTGATTGAGTGATCGAGCGGTTGAGTGATTGAGCGGTTGAGTGGTCGGGTGATAAAGTGATCGAGCGGTTGAGTGATTGAGTGATTGAGCGGTTGAGTGATCGAGCGGTTAAGTGGTCGAGCGGTTGAGTGATTGAGTGGGTGTGGGGTTATTGAAGGAATTGAGAGTTAAAAATATTTTCATCGTTTCACGAACATATTAAAACAGACATAGAATGAATATCAAAAATGTGGCACTTATCCTCGGAGGATTGACTTTCCTCCTGGCAGGATGCAAATCGAACGATGATGTCCCCGTGGCGAAGGACCCCCAGATGCTCAAACTGGCTGCACCGGTGGTCGTGAACCTGGATTCTACCGCTATCATGCTTTCCGACTATCTCCTGCGTCCGAAGGAGATCGATTCCTTCCGGGTCCATCCCGACCTGAAAGCCGAAATCACTCCCGATTCCACCCAGATGATCATCCGCGCGGTCAACCCGGATTTTCCCCGGTTGTCGGAGCTGAAGATCTGGTCGAAGGGATTTCCCTATTCGCTTCTGCTCGAGAAAACCACGAAAATCGGGTACCGTTTCTCCTTTGATCCGGGGAATAAAAAATTCCGCAGGGTTCAGATCAAAGGACAGATGAATGAATGGAACGCATCCGCGGGGTATCTTTTTGAGAAAGACGGGAAATGGGTGATCGATTTCCACCTTTTCCCGGGACGTTACCAGTACAAGCTGATCGTCGACGGCCGGGAGATGAGCGACCCGTCGAACCCCGACTCCGTACCCAACGGACTCGGCGGGTTCAACTCCCTGCTGACGCTGGGAACCCTGAGTTCGCCGAATCTTCCTTCCCTCTACACATTAAAAAACGAGAAAGACCGGATCGTGATCGGGGTGAGGAACAGCATCGACGCGCTGTTCGTCCTGTGGCAGAACCATCTCCTCGACGGCAAATTCTGGAAGCGCGATACGGCGGGGATCACGATCAACATCCCGCGCAAGGCACGGTCGTTCGGCCGCAGCTACCTGCGCGTATTCGCTTTCAACCGCACGGGACTTTCAAACCAGGTGCTGATCCCGCTGCAGGATGGCAAGGTGCTGGCCGATCCCGAAAAGCTCACCCGGACCGATCCGCAGGCGATGATCCTCTACTTCCTCATGGTCGACCGGTTCCGCAACGGCAAGCCGGAGAACGATTCAAAGGTCAACGATCCCCTGATAGACCCGAAGGTAAACTATATGGGAGGCGACCTTGCCGGGATCACCAAAGCGATTGAAGACGGGTACTTCAGCAACCTCGGCGTGAATACGCTCTGGATCTCGCCCATCACCCAAAACCCGCTGGGAGGCTACACCGAATACCCGGCTCCCCACCGGAAATTCTCCGGGTACCACGGCTACTGGCCCATCACCCTCACCACCATCGATACCCGGTTCGGGACGCCCGACGAATTTAAAAGCCTTGTCGGCGAGGCCCACGACAAAAAGATGAATGTTCTGCTCGACTTTGTTTCCCATCATGTCCACCAGGAGTACCCCGTCCTGAAGGCACATCCCGACTGGGTCACCCAACTCGATCTTCCTGGAAAGAGGAAGAATCTGCGTCTGTGGGATGAACAGCGCCTTACCACCTGGTTCGATATCTTCCTGCCCACTTTCGACCTGTCGAAGCCGGAAGTTGCCGGGATGGTCTCCGATTCGGCCGCCTACTGGATCAAAGAGTACAAGCTCGACGGGTTCCGTCACGATGCAGCGAAGCATGTGCCCGAGAATTACTGGCGGATGCTGACCGAAAAGCTGACCTCGCAGGTGGTGATCCCGGAAGAACGTCCCGTTTTCCAGATCGGGGAGACCTTCGGCAGCCGTGACCTGATCGGCAGTTACGTGAATCCGGGAATGCTCGACGCCCAGTTCGAGTTCAACCTTTACTGGGATGTCAAATCGGCCTTTGCGATTGACAACTTCTCGTTGCGCGACCTGAATTTCTCGCTGCAGCAATCCTTCAGCTATTACGGCGAGCACAACCTGATGGGCAACATCACGGGCAACCAGGACATGACCCGGTTTATCTCGTTTGCCAGCGGGGCTGTCAGCTTTACAGAAGACGACCACGAAGCCGGCTGGAAACGCGACATCCAGGTGAAGGACACGACCGGTTACCGCCGGTTGGCCATGCTTCAGGCCTTCAACATGACGATCCCGGGCATCCCCGTGATCTATTACGGTGACGAATTCGGGATGGCCGGCGCCAACGATCCGGATAACCGCCGGATGATGAAATTCGACAACCTGAACCCGAACGAATCACACCTGAAGGCCATTACGACCACCCTGACGCACCTCCGCAGCAGCAACCTGGCGCTGACCTACGGCGATTTCACCACCTTGAAGGTCAATGACCGGGTATTTGTTTACCTCCGCTCCTACTTCGACAAGGCCGTGGTGGTGATCTTCAACAAGGATCGTTCCTCCAAGAAGATCGAATTTTCACTTCCCGCCCGCTACGACGAGACCGTGCTGGCAGCGAAATTCGGCACGGTCTTCACGCAGGAAAAGGGAACGATCCGCATCGAACTCCCGGCCAATTCCTTCGAGATCCTTGCAAACTGACGTGAACGATAAAAGCCATGAAAAAAATCCTGTTGTTAGCCGCCGTCCTCGCCCTGTCGGGAGCCTGCCACCGGGCGAAGGACACCGCCTTGGTCAATCCGCGCGATCATGTCGCCTGGAGCCGGAATGCGACCATTTATGAAGTGAACATCCGGCAATTCACCCCCGAAGGAACCTTCGTCGCGCTCGAAAAGGAGCTCCCCAGGCTGCAGAAAATGGGAGTTGACATTCTGTGGCTCATGCCCATCAATCCCCTGGGAGAGAAGAACCGGAAAGGATCGCTCGGAAGCTATTACTCCGTGAAGGATTACCTGGCGGTCAACCCGGAATACGGCTCTCAGGCCGACCTGGTCAGCCTGGTGAAGAAGGCGCACGAACTCGGCATGAAGGTGATCATCGACTGGGTTGCCAACCACACCTCTTGGGATAACAAGCTGATCGACAAGCATCCTGAATGGTATGAGCACGATTCGGTTACCGGGAAGATCATCGCCCCGGTGCCCGACTGGACCGATGTCGCTTCGCTCGACTACAACCGGAAGGAGCTGTGGGACTATATGACGGATGCGATGGTTTACTGGATCAAAGAAGCCGACGTCGACGGGTATCGCTGCGATGTGGCGGGGATGCTTCCCGTGGGTTTCTGGAACCAGGCCATCCCGAAGCTGAAAGAGGTCAAGCCCGTTTTCATGCTCGCCGAGGCCGAAACGCCGGGGATCCACGACACCGGCTATTTCGATGCCACCTATTCATGGGGGATGTACCAGATGTTCAGCGCCATTGCCGCCCGGAAGAAAAGCGCAGACAAGATCGATTCGCTCTTTGCTTCGGAGCGGAAGTCGTATTCGCCGGATGCTTATCGCATGAGATTTACAACCAACCACGATGAAAATTCGTGGAACGGAACCGAGTTTGAGCGCCTGGGAGCCGGTGCACGGGCGTTCTCCGTCTTTACCTTCACCTTCCCCGGAATCCCGATGATCTACAACGGCCAGGAATCGGCCATGAACAAACGGCTGAGGTTCTTCGACAAGGACACCATTCCCTGGGGCGATTACCCGCTGGAGTCGTTCTACACCACCCTGATGCAACTGAAGAAAAAGAATGACCTCATTGCTTCGGGTGACAGCGGCGGCCGGTTTATCAAGGTAGCCACCGGGAATGATAAAGCCGTTTACGCTTTCCTGCGGCAGAAGGATTCACGCCGGCTTCTGGTGATCCTCAATCTTTCCGAAACCGACCAGGCGGTCAGTCTGAAAGGAAGCGATTTCAAAGGGAAGTACAAGGAGATCTTCACCGGTCAGGAGAAAGAATTCAAACCCGGCGACAACCTCTCCCTGACCCCCTGGCAGTACCTGGTGTACGGGTCTGAATGACCCCCTCATCCCCTTACTGTTCTACTGTTCAAAAAAAAAAGCTGCCTCCGAAAGAGGCAGCTTTTTTTTCTGACAGCATGCGTTAATTGGCAACTATCTTGTATTTCAGTTTCACGAGATCAATGAAAATTTTGTAGCTCCCGGCGCCCGGCGACGGAATAGAGGGAGGATCAGGCACCGATTCAGTGGGACGATACACGAGGTTTCCAAAGTTACTGCTCCCGCTTTCGTCGGTTCCCCATTGCGGAGCCCACCCGGTGGTGGTTTCCATAAATTTCAGGTTGCCGGCAGCCAGGGTGGTGGTAAGTGAGAAATACCCGGTAGAATCCTTGGTGAACGCAATTCCACTTGCCGGGTCCCATCCGGCCGTACAGCCATCACCTACGAGGAACAGCTGCATGGAGGTCGCTGTAACCGTGTAGGTCATCAGGGCCGTGTCGGCCACAATGCGGAAATCGCCTTCGGTGAGCGGACAGGGAATGGCAGGAGGATCGGGTTCCGATTCGGTGGGACGGTACACAAGGTTTCCGGCCTCCGGAGTCGCCGCTGCATCGGTTCCCCACTGGGGCGCCCAGGCGCCGCGGTTGGCAATGAATTTGATGAATTTGCCGCCCGTCAGCAGGTGCTCGACAATAGCGAATTTCCCGCCTTCCAGGTGCGACATGACCCGTGCCTTGGTATTATCCCAGCCCACCGTCGTGGCATCGCCCAACAGGTAGATGGGAGGCAGAATGACCTCAGCACTGTAAGCCGTAATGTCAAAGGTGACCACGTCGGAGATGTTGTTGGTGGCAGGATTGTCCGAAGCAAGAGATGCCTTGACCCTGTACTGGAACTGGTAGAGGCTGTCGCCAACCCCGTTGAATACAGACAGGATGAGGTCATTCATGGCTCCTACCGTCATGGAATAGGCAAAACCCTGACCGGTGTACATTACTTTCGGGTTGCTGAAGTTATTCCCTTTCAGGTCCATTTCCAGCGTATATGTAGGCGGAATTAACTCTTGTTTAAGGTTGTACTCAGCCGCACTCCAGGTGAACTTGAAAAGCAGAGAATCCTTAAGTTCCTCCTTCAACACAAAGGCGGAACCCGCTGACGGGGTTAGTATGACGGCAGGTTTAAAGAACTCCAGGACGGTTTTGGTCTCGTCCTTCTTGCAAGACACCAAGCTGAATAAACCAATGGTCAGCAGTAAAATTGAGATTTTTTTCATGATGATTGGTTTTATCAGATTAATATTTCGGATTCTGTTTCAGGTTGGGATTGGCCGTCACATCGGTGGCCGGGATCGGGAAGATATCATACATGGGATCGACTGATTTGCCGTCCTTGATACCGCCCTTCCAGGGCCAAATGTAAGTGCCGTTGCTGAACTGTCCGTAACGGATGAGGTCGGTGCGGCGGTATCCTTCCCAATACAATTCACGGGCACGCTCATCCAGGATGAAGTCGAGGGTCAGATCGGCACTGGTGATCCTACCGGACTGGTCTCCATACGCACGGTCCCTGATCTGATTTACATAATCAAGGGCGGTGTTCAGGTCACCGGCAGCGGAGTTCCGGAGAACTGCCTCGGCATACATCAGGTACACATCGGCCAGGCGGAAGAGCGGGAAGTCGGTATCCACGAAGGTGGCATCCGAACCTGCGGCACCCGTGCTGGTCACGTTGGTGAACTTCGGAACGGCATAACCATCTGTAAAGACCCCGATATCATTGATTTCGAGCGACTGTCCGTCGGTATAGAAGATCGGCCGGTGGTCGACGCTCGGCGGTGTGTTGGCTACAATGGTATAGGTATAGTCAGGGGCACCCAGTTTCATGGTGATCAGGTAGTTGCCGGCTGTCGGGATCGAAATGTTGGCTCCGTCAGCTTCGAGGGTTCCGTTGGCTCCATTGTCGCCGTAGTTGATGGCCCATGCATCGTTCGCACGGAACTTGATCTCACCCACGCCCAGGTCCAGAATGGCGGTCCAGGTACCGGTGGCCGCATCGTAGGTCATGTTCTGATCGGAATCCCATCCGCCGGCGGTGGCTGAACCGATGACTCCCCAGTCGGTCTTGACTGCGGTGAAGGTCAGGCCCGTCATATCCACGTTGAGTTTATAGTAGCCGGCATCCGCGAGTGTGATATTGCTTCCAGGGTGTGCCAGTTTTCCGGTGGATGTACCATCGTCGCCGTAATCGTTGCTCCAGTCAGGGGTGGTACAGAATTTAAACTGAACGCCGGCCGGGAAATTGAGGTATCCTTCGAACTTGTTGTCGCTGGCAACCGATTTCAGCACCGTTGTAAGATCCGAGGGTGTCCAGGCGGGGGTTTGATAACTTCCGGGAACATAAAGCATCGGATAATCGCGATAAGATTTCTGCGGTTTGGGTGAGTGCCAGAAGCTGGGCATATCTCCTCCTGCCGGGTAGAATTTATCGATCAGTGCACTGGTGGTGCGGGTTCCGCCCCATCCACCGCCGATTCCGTAGTTACCGGGGGTCATGCTTCCACCAACGGCGGAATGGACGATAAAGGTGGTACCTCCCCAGGTCTGGGTACGGGTTCCGTCGAAGGCGATCGGGAAAATGATCTCATTGCTGAGGTTATTATCAGCCGTAAAGAGGTTCTGATAAGTCGGCTCGAGTGTATAACCACCTTCCTGGCTGACTTTCGCACAATTCTCAGCACATTTCACCAGCGCTGCATTGTAATCGAACCCGGAAACATCTTTGTTGTAAACGTTTGAGTTCAGATAGAGTTTTGCAAGAAGCGTCCACACGGATGCTTTTCCGGCACGTGCATATTCAGGTCCCTTTACGCTCGTCATCTCTGATTCGACGGCGAGAAGTTCGGTTTCGATATACTTGTACAGGTTAGCCCGGGTGATCTGCGGCGGGAAGAATTTGCCGACAGGGTCGTTCTCGGTCACAAAGGGAACATTTCCAAAAAGATCGAGTGCATGGTAATAGCTGAGCGCACGCAGGAAACGGGCTTCGAGTCGGTACTGTCCGATCAGGGCTTTCTCGGCATCGTTAAAGCCGCGCTCGGCCAGCTTGGCGTCGGTCGATTCGCGGATGAACTCGTTGGTGGCGCATACCTGGAAGAAGATGCGGTAATACATCGCTGCGACGAAAACATCGCTCGATCCCCAGGACTGGCTATGAAAATTCTTGATCGTCTGGTCGTTCCATCCGATCACGGCCTCATCGGTCGTCAGTTCCTGGTGATACCAGAAACCGCGCATGTATTCGCCGAACCCTTCATCGATTCCCTTGATGTCGGGTTTACCGGCCGGGCCTTCCTGGCCCGAAACGGCGAGGCCTGCATAGAGCTTGGCCAGCACCATTTTATAATTCCCGGCAGTTTTATACACATTGACTGTGGTCCAGTCGTCCGGATCGATCGGCTTTGTATCCAGATCCTTGACGCAAGCGGAAAAGAACACGGTCATTGCCAAAACCATGCCTGTTATCGTGAATATTCTTTTCATGATATCTTAATTTTTATAGGTTACAGTGACAGATTTACACCCAGAACGAACACCCTGGAACGGGGATAGATGTTGTTGTCGATCCCGTTGTTGACTTCCGGATCGAGACCCGTGTATTTGGTGATCGTGAAGACATTGTTAACCGTGAAGCTCAGACGGAGGCCCAGGGAATTCTTCACCAGGTCTCCGAAATCATAGCCCAGGCTGATATAGTCGAGCTTGAAGAAGGAAGCATTCTGGATGTAATAATCGGACAGGTACTGCTGGTTGGTAAACTGCACATCGTACACATCTTTCGAAACGTTGCCCAGGTAAGGACCTTCGGGACGGAAGAGGTTGGAGTAAACGCCGCGGTTGGAAGCGTTGTTGTTGTACACATAATTCCCAACGGTAGCATGGCCGGCTGCGGAGAGCGAAAGCCTCTTGTAGCTCAGGGTGGTGGAAAGTCCATAGGTGCTGGTACCGTTCGGGCTCTTGTAATGATACCGGTCGGCATCGGTGATCTTTCCGTCCTTGTTCAGGTCTTCGTAAAGGCCTTCAATCGGTTTGCCGTTGGCATCATAAACCTGCTTGTACACGAAGAACGAGTTCATCGGGTAACCTACGCTGTGGATCTGGATGGTGTTGCCCACACCGCCGGAGATGCCACCGGTGTATACACCCAGGTAAGTCGGATCGTCAATGGCGGTAAGCTTGGTGATCTTGTTCTTGTTGAACGCAGCGTTCACCGAAATATCCCACTTCCAGTCTTTGGTGACGATGGGTTTGCCACCTAACGTGAATTCAAATCCACGGTTCTCCTGGTCGCCGATATTGGTGACAATATAGTTGGTCAGGTTGGTGCCGGCCGGTACCTGAATCTCGTTGATCAGGTCTTTGGTTTTGCGGATGTAATAATCCACCGATCCGGTGATTCTATCCTGCAGGAACCCGAAATCGAGACCCACGTTGGTGGTGGTGGTCGTTTCCCATTTGATGTCGGCATCATACCCATTGGGACGGAGGGTGGCATACCATACATTCCCGATCTGGTAATACGCATATTTATTACTGATGGTGTACAACGGCTGATAGGGATACCAGTTGTCCATGATATCCTGCTGGCCGGTGACGCCCCATCCAAAACGGAGCTTTAACTGCGACAGCACTTTCGAATCACGCAGGAAGGCTTCGTCGTTGATCTTCCATGCGAGTGCGAGGGAGGGGAAAAGGCCCCAGCGGTTATCTTTGGAGAATTTGGAAGAACCGTCATCACGCAGGGTGAAGGTGAGGAGGTACCGGTTGGCCAGGGTGTAATTGAAACGTCCGTAGAATGAAATCAGGAAATATTCCTTTTTATCGCGGATGGTGTTGTTGTAAGTAGTGTCGTGTATCTTCAGAACATCCTGGGTGTACGTGTTGTTCTCCACCTTGAAGTGCTGCCAGGAGTAACCGGCCATCACATCGAACTTGCTCTTGATGCTCTTCACCTCTTTCACGTAATTCAGGTAGAAATCGAGCACGTTGTTGTTCTTGGTCTGATCATAGGTCTTGGCCAGCCCTCCGCTGAGGTAAGAACCGACGGAATTGAGGGGAATATCCGCATTCAGGGGGATATCCACGGTACCATTGCTTTTGGTATAGTCCATACCGAGGTTCAGTACGGCGCGCATATCCGGGAGGAAATGGAGTTTATAGTCGATCTGGGCATTGCCGAGGATGCGGTTCACGTGCGAACGGTCATCCTTCATTTCCAGCATGGCGACCGGGTTTTTGGTAGCCTGGTTCACAGGTACATTGTATCCGTTGGTATCCATCGGTTGGATCCAGGTCCAGTAGCCTCCGTAGGTGTTTGTGCCGCCTTCGGGGTACCATTTGTTCTTGAAGCTGCGGGTGTCCATGACGGGCTTGGTCGGGTCCATGCTGATGGCAGCTCCGATGGCGCCGTTGTCGGCAAACCGGTTCTTCTCATACATGTACTTGGCGTTAACGTTCACCTTCAGGTAGTTCTTCAGGAACGACGGATTCAGGTTGGCCCCGATGGTAGTGCGCTGCATGTTGTCGGTCTTCAGGATCCCGTCCTGGTAGTTGTACCCGACCGATATGCGGTAAGGCATGGTGCTGATGGCGCCGGTAAAGGCAAGGTTGTGGTCGGTGCCCATCGCGGTGCGGAAGATCTCCTTCTGCCAGTCGGTGGAGGTGGTGCCGTTGGTGTCGACCAGCGCCATCACATCGGCCCGTCCCTTGTATTTATCCTTGATCATGGTGCGGAACTCGTCGCCGTTGAGCACATCGATGGTTTTGGGAACCGTGGCAATCGAGATATTGCCCGAGTACTCCAGTCCGAATTTTTTATTTCCGGCCTGTCCTTTCTTGGTGGTGATCATGATGACCCCGTTGGAAGCGCGCGATCCGTAGATGGCGGTTGC
>Ga0116171_10003771_pt1 | contig 13890 bp, 7 predicted proteins | sample AD_JPNHW2_MetaG_FD_89798 | JGI IMG/M metagenome (GOLD analysis project Ga0116171, IMG submission 89798) | Active sludge microbial communities of municipal wastewater-treating anaerobic digesters from Japan - AD_JPNHW2_MetaG | ecosystem: Engineered > Bioreactor > Anaerobic > Digestate | place...
AAAAAAAGAAACGGAAAATATTACTTTTAGCCACATAGGTTACAAAACAGTATATAAATCGAATGTAAAACATGATGAGCATCTGGAAATCCAACTATTTGAATCACCTATTCCGTTAGAACAGATAGTTGTAACAGCAACTCTTACACCGCAAACAACATGGGAGGTGCCAGCAATGGTGAGTGTTATTGATAGTGTAAAACTTCGTTCGCAATCCGCATTAAATACTGATAATTACCTTCAGACAATCCCTGATCTATTTATAAATCGTTCGAATGGTGTTTTTTCAAAGAATGCTAGCGTTACAATGCGCGGGCTGGATGGTACAAACAGGGTTTTAATTCTTTATGATGGTGCTCCTCTAAATAAAACATCTTATGGCTTTATAAATTGGAGTCTTATTTCTCCTGATTTGGTTGATCAGATAGAGGTAGTACATGGTCCATCATCAGCATTATTTGGCAATAATGCAATGGCCGGAGTAATTAATATAAGAACCAAAGAACCCCTTAATTCTCCCTTTTATGGTTCGGTAACTGGTGAAACTGGAAGCTTTGGACTTTACGGCGCTAGAGCTACTTTTGGTGGTAAGTTACCCTTTGCAAAAAGAGGAATTAGCCTAATGGTAAACGCTTTTTATAGGAAAGGTGATGGCTATATAGTTCAACAACCAAAAGACAGAGATTCAACAAGCATTCCAGCGTATTTAACTGAAAAGGGAATAACATTTAAAGCAACCATACCAATCTCCGATAGTTCAACTTTATATATTGGAGGGAATTTGTATGAAGATAAGAGAGGCTCAGGAAAGCAGGTGTATCTGAGCGATGGAAGCTATGATTCATATACGACAAATCGTGTGCGATTTGGTTACAACGGGGAAATTAGTGATGTGAAGTTAGAGGTTTATGGTTATGCACAAAAGGAGAAATACTTAAACCAAACAGATAATATAAATAATAATGGAGAATATAAACTCTCCAATACTTACCAAACCTCTGGCGATTTAGGTCTTTGGGTTAATGCATCGAAAAATGTAATTTCAACAAACGAGGTTGTTGCTGGTGTTGATATTAAGTATGGTTGGATGGATGCAGAGGATATCTATCGAACTTCAACAGATGATCTTACACGGAAAGGGAAAGTAACTTTTGCGGCTGCCTTTTTACAGGATGAGCAATACTTTTTCCACTCAAAGGTTAAAGTTTTAGGGGGACTTCGTTTTGATGCTGCGAAATTCTACGATGGATTACTAAATGTTAAAGGACCTACAAAGAACACTGGTTTTAAAAACGATACTTTGGCAAATTTTCCAAAAAATGCATGGAATTCAATAAACCCAAAGTTTGGAGTTAGATATTTTCCCAATAAATGGTTGAGTTTATATAGTTCTGTAGCATCTGGATTCATGCCAGCAAAACTCGACGACCTATGCTCATCGAGGAAGATTAGTAAAGGTTTTAAATTAGCGAATCCCGATTTGCAGCCAGAGCATCTTTTGACCTACGAAATTGGTGGTGGAGTAAAATTTAAATCGTTTGCTAGGTTTGATCTTGCATTATACTTATCTGATGGCCATGATTTTCAGTACTTTATTTCAACAGGCGATTCCCTTGAAATGGGTGGTGAAGTTAAACCAATTGTTAAACGCGAAAATATTACTTCTGTAAGGGTTTTTGGGGGCGAAGCATCATTAAACGTAACTCCCTTGAAATGGCTGGTAATAAGTGGAAACTTCTCAATGAATCATTCTGAAATAACAAGCTATAAGGTAAACCCATTGGTTGATACAACCGATTTAACTGGAAAACTTCTTGCTGAGGTGCCGATACGACAAGCATCAGCAGAAGTGGTTGTTTTAAACAGATTTGTTAATGCTGGTTTTGTATGGATATACATTGGTCCACAATGGGGCGATGAGGTAAATAGTTACAAAATTAATCCGTGGAATACTTTTAACTTAAGGCTATGGAAGGATTATAAATCGTTGCGATTTACTCTTGATATTCAAGACTTGTTCGACAATCCTTATACTGATAAGAAGGGTTTAGTCTCCCCAGGAAGATTTTTGCAATTTTCAGCGACTTATAGTTTCCATTAATTTTATTAGAAAAACAGGTTAAAATATTAATGTTATGAGGTCAGCTATTAATAAAGTTACGGTTCTTTTTCTTATCTTAATTGGAGTTATTTCCTGTGGGAAGAGGGTAGAAAAAACTAATCAGATTTCGGGAGATCTTACAATTTTTCATGCAGGAAGTCTTTCGATGCCCATAAAGGTTGCAGCAGATAGTTTTATGAAAGTGAATCCTAATGTAAAAATCAATTTAGAAGCAGCAGGTAGCGTTGAGTGCGCTAGGAAAATTACTGAACTTGGAAAACCTTGTGATATTATGGCATCAGCCGATTATAAGGTGATCGACAAAATACTTATTCCTCAGTTTGCCTCGTGGAACATCCCGTTTGCAGGTAACGAAATGGCAATCGTATACCATGATCAGTCGAGGTATGCAAATGAGATAAGTAAGGATAATTGGTTTGAAATTCTACAAAAAAAGGATGTTGCCTACGGTCGAAGCGACCCTAATTCTGATCCTTGTGGTTACAGAACAGTAATGACCCTTAAACTTGCTGGGAAATACTACTTAAACCAATCACTTTCAAGAAATATTCTTGAGAAGGACAATAAGTTTATGCGCCCTAAAGAGGTTGATCTGCTTGCTTTACTCGAAAGCAATACTATCGATTATATCTTTTTGTATAAATCTGTAGCAATTCAGCATGAATTAAAGTATTTGGAGTTGCCGAACGAGATCAATCTTTCTGATATTCAGATGGAATCTCTTTACAAAACCGTTTCGGTTGATGTTAAAGGGAGCACTCCTGAGTCAACGATAACAATGGTTGGTGAACCTATGGTTTATGGGCTTACCATTCCTAAAAATGCACCAAATCCAAAGTTGGCTGTAGCGTTTTTAAAATATTTTCTTGGGCAAAAAGGTGGTCAAGCGATTATGAAGGAGATGGGGCAAACTGCAATAGTACCATCAGCGACAGTTTCGTATGATAGTATTCCAGAACCCTTGAGGGTATTTGCTGTAAGAGGGAATTAAGTTATTGAAGTATCATTGTTTTTGTCATTCCGGAACTTCATCCGGAATGACAGTATTGAAATTCAATATTAGATTGTCATTTCTGCACATGCATAAATCTATCAAAATGAATATATTTCGGATTATTTAGAGGTTTAAGAAAAATAGTGAATACTATTCAACGAAATGTCAAAGCGGTTCAATCAAATCAGTAGAATAAATGTTATCGGCAAGAATTTCTCTTGGTTTAGGCTGATTGCTACATTATTGGGAGGCGTACTTCTTCTATTTATCATTTCTCCGATTCTTGGAATGGTATTAGCAACCCCGGTTGAAAGTTTATTTAAAACGGCAGGGGAACAAGAAGTTCAGCAGAGCATTTGGTTAACTATTTGGGTGGCAATGGCTGCAACTATAATATTTGCAGTACTTTCAATTCCTCTGGCTTATCTTTTGGCACGCCACGAATTTCCCTTTAAGCGATTAGTGCTTGGGATTATTGATCTTCCGGTGGTGATACCACATTCGGCAGCCGGTATTGCATTGCTTGGCTTTATGTCAAGGGATAGTATTCTTGGTAAAACCTCAACATCAATGGGGTTTGATTTTGTAGGAACACCTGCTGGAATTGCACTGGCAATGGCATTTGTGAGTGTCCCCTTTCTAATAAATTATGCTCGTGAAGGATTTTCTGCTGTACCTGAACGTTTGGAAAAAGCAGCATTAAACCTTGGTGCGTCGCAGTCAAGAGTTTTCTTTACCATATCGCTTCCCCTTGCATGGAAGAGTATAGTTTCTGGGTTTATCATGATGTTTGCTCGCGGAATGAGCGAGTTTGGAGCTGTTGTTATTGTTGCATACCACCCAATGATAACCCCTGTATTAATCTTTGAGAGATTTAGCGCTTTTGGATTAAAGTATGCACGCCCAGTTGCTGTTATTTTTATTGGTGTTTGTTTGCTTGTCTTTGTTTTAGTTCGATTAATTGCTCGAAAGGAGAGGAAAGATGCTTAAAGTCGAGGGTGTATCAAAAAAATATAAACAGTTTGAGCTAAACAATATCACCTTTGAAGTGAATAAGGGTGACTACTTTATGCTTTTAGGTCCTTCCGGCGCAGGAAAATCTATTATCCTTGAAGTAATTGCAGGTTTAATTGAACAAAATAGTGGTAAAATTTTAGTTGATAATGTTGATGTAAGCAATTTAAACATAGGGAAACGTAAAGTAGGTCTTGTGTTTCAAGATTTGGCTGTTTTCCCTAATATGACGGTTGCCCAAAATATTGGATATCCTCTTCGAAGGAAAGGGATAAGGAAAATTGAAGAGAAACGTAAAATTATTGAACTAGCCGAAAAACTATCGATTTTGCACTTACTAAATCGAAATCCGGAATCCCTTTCTGGTGGAGAATTACAACGAGTTGCTCTTGCTCGCACACTTGCCCTAGAGCCTTCGGTTTTGCTGCTTGATGAACCCTTATCCTCAGTCGATGTTCAGCTAAGATCTGGCCTAATGGCACTACTTCGTAACCTAAACCGTGAAGGCCAAACAATTGTACACGTAACCCACGATTACGATGAGGCTATTTCGCTTGGGAATAAAGTTGCCGTTGTAAATAATGGATCAATTGTTCAAACAGGAACCCCTGTTGATGTGTTTAGAAACCCCTCATCTGAGTTTGTGGCAAACTTTAGTGGGATTAAAAACTTTTTTGAGGGAACCATTGTTGAGACTAAAGAGCATGAACTTAGAGGGTTTACTATAAACGAAATCGTTTTTTGGCTTTACGCTGATAGCGCAAGTAGTAATGGATTTATTTGCTTCCCGGAGAATGCAGTGGTACTATCGCTCGACAGATTAGAGGATAGTGCAATTAACGCCTTCCAAGGGGTTATAGTTGATATTTTCCCTCAAAAACATGGTTTCGAGGTTTGGGTTGATATAGGTGTAAAGGTTGCTGCCCTTCTGACTTGGGAATCGGTTGAAAAGCTAAAGCTTAGAACTGAAAAAAAAGTTTGGATTTCGGTTAAGGCAAATTCAGTAAGATTTATTCCAAAAGTTTAGATTTTCTAGGATTTTATTTTCCTGTTAGAAAGCCTGATATCGATTTACTGTTCTCGGTTACAATAATTGTGTAAAGAATAGCAAAGAAAAGTATTAGGAATACAATTGCTCCGAGGAATAACGTAATGGTAAGGAAAAAAGTAGTTGATAGTATTACAATGTTTATCAACTGTTCCGATAAAAAAATAATTGATCCTTGCTTGACACCACTTTTGTAGATTGATCCAATTAAGTCAATTAAGATTGCAATTGAAATAATAGTTACTAAAATCCATATAAACCAAGCAATGCTGTCGTTCCCTTTTGGAATAATATAGAAGTTGTTGAATAGGTTATCTATAACTTCATCTTTCCAATAAAGGTATAAAAGAGAAATTAAAATGCTGGAAACAAACACAACTAGCGGTGAAAAGGATATGTTTTTAGAACTTATACTTTGATTCTTTTTTAAGTTTTTTTCATAGTTAAGCAACAGTAACTCAGAGCCCACCCATAATAAAATTAAGATTATTGCAATTACCCAAAACTGCCATTTTTCTATACTTGCATTTCTTTCAACGAGCGTAATAAAAGCCGGAATCATTATTGGTCCTATTCTCTTTAAGTATTGATTGGAAACAAAACCTGCTTGATCTCCAACTTTAACCATTATCCAATAATTATCAGATGCTAGAGCAGTAATAGTATCCCCTTTTGATAAGGTGCCAATAGGTTTAGATAGCTGGGTGGGATCAATTCTGATATTGAGACTATTCGAGGTAACAACAAACCTCTCTTTTGTATTGTTTTGTTTTGGTCGGGTACAAGAGGTTAAAAAAAGTACTATAGCAAAAAATATAAGAGTATAGTATTTAACTTTTGTAACCATTTTTATTGTTTTAATCAATTCAAAGATAGCAAAACGATAAGGAAAAGTTAAAAGAAATAATATAAAAGTGAAAGAGAGGGCTTCCCCTCTCTTATGTTTATTACCCTTTTTGTGAAATGTACTGATGAATGGCTTGTGCTGCTTTCTTCCCAGCACCCATAGCTAGGATTACGGTTGCAGCCCCAGTAACCGCATCGCCACCTGCAAAAACACCCTTGCGAGAGGTAGCTCCGGTATTATCGTCGGCTTCAATACAATTATGCTTGTTGATCTTTAAATCCTTAGTCGATTTATTGATCATCGGGTTGGGGCTTGTACCCAACGACATAATTACGGCATCTACAGGGATGTCAAATTCGCTATTGGTAACAGGTATTGGTGAACGTCTTCCTGAAGCGTCGGGTTCGCCAAGCTCCATGCGAATGCAACGAATTGCTTTTACCCAGCCATTTTCATCGCCAAGAATTTCGACTGGATTGGTTAGCGTATTGAACTCAATCCCTTCCTCTTTGGCGTGCATAACCTCTTCCGCTCTGGCGGGAAGTTCCGCCTCACTACGGCGATAAATGATTGATACGTCTGACCCTATTCGCTTTGCTACGCGGGCAGCATCCATGGCTACGTTCCCGCCGCCAACAACTGCTACATGCTTTGCATGGAAGGATGGGGTGTCGTACTCGGCGAGGTAAGCCTTCATTAGGTTGTTGCGGGTTAAAAACTCGTTGGCGGAAAATACACCATTGAGGTTTTCACCAGGAATATTCATGAACTTAGGAAGTCCAGCGCCAGAGCCGATAAAAACAGCATCGAAACCTTCATGCTCAAGAAGGTTATCGATTCCATTGGTTTTACCGATAACGTAGTTGGTAATAATCTTTACACCCAGCTTCTTAAGGTTTTCAATTTCCGTTTTTACCACCTTCTCCTTTGGTAGTCTGAATTCAGGAATTCCATATTGGAGAACACCCCCTGCTTTCTGTAATGCTTCGTAAATAGTTATGTTGTAACCCATTTTGGCTAGATCTCCGGCGCAGGTGAGCCCAGCAGGACCTGATCCAATAACGGCAACTTTATGATTATTTGGAGTTGATGTATTGGTAACTTCAATTTTATTCTCACGTGCCCAATCAGCAACAAATCGTTCGAGTTTGCCTATGGCAATAGAATCCCCCTTTACTCCCATAACGCACTTGCCTTCGCACTGTACCTCCTGAGGACATACACGACCGCAGATTGCGGGTAGAGCGGAGTCTTCAGCTATTATGCTTGCGGCTTTGGCAAAATCTTTCTGTTTAACAGCCCCTATGAACTGTGGTATCTTGATATTAACAGGGCATCCAGGAACACATGATGGCTTTTTACACTCAAGGCAACGCTGGGCTTCGGAAATAGCCTCCTCCTCGTTGTATCCAAGGCAAACCTCCTCAAAGTTTTTATTACGTACATCAGGTTCTTGTTCGCGAACAGGAACGCGTGGTCGACGTCCCTTTTTATTCTCGCTATAAGCAACAGCTTTGTCTAGGTTGCAGATGTGATCCTTCTCATTTTCAGAGGCTTCTTGCCTTTTAAAAAGTTTAAGACGTCTCATCGCTTCATCAAAGTCGACCTTATGAGCATCAAACTCGGGGCCGTCAACGCAGGTGAACTTAACCTTTCCATCAACGGTTACACGGCAAGCACCACACATTCCAGTCCCATCAATCATCAACGTATTTAAACTTACTATTGTATGGATGCCTAATTTTTTAGTGCTTTCAGCAACAAATTTCATCATGATCATTGGCCCAATAGCAATAACAATATCATAATGGTTGCCTTCTGCAACTAGTTTTTCTAAAAGTTTAGTCACATTCCCATGGAATCCGGCAGAACCATCATCAGTGGATATGTATAGATTGTTTACAATAGGTTTGAAATCTTCCTCGAGAATTATTAGGTCTTTAGTACGAGCTCCGATGATAACATCTGCTTTATACCCTTTGTTGAATAACCATTTTGCCTGAGGGTATACTGGTGCTGAGCCAACCCCACCAGCGATGAATAGTATCTTTTTGCTGGACAGCTCGTCGTTGGTGAAGTGGATGAACTCGCTTTCCATTCCAAGAGGCCCTACGAAATCTTTGATATGATCCCCTTTATCTAGTTTTACTAGTTTGCGGGTAGAGTATCCAATTGCCTGAATTACTATACTTACAGTACCTTCTTTTGAATTGTAATCGCTGATGGTAAGCGGTATCCGCTCGCTCTTGCTGTCGGTAATGACAATTACAAACTGTCCTGGCTTTGCAACTTTAGCAACTGATGGTGCTTTAACCTTCATCGAGTAGATGTCGGTTGCTAAATGTTTCTTCTCAATAATCTCAAACATCACTTGTTGAATTAAAAAAATCGGGTTTTGTATCTCTATTCCCCTGAAAACCATTTTTTGGCTCACAAAAATAGATGATCTTTTGGAATGAAAAAAATGATTTTTGTGATGTTTATCACATTAGAAAGTAGATTTGACGTGAGCTTTTGTACTTTGCATGAAATGAGCTAATTGACCTACTTGCTGTAATCGTATATTTTATTTATAAGAAAAAAAAAGTCAGGTCGTTTATAACGACCTGACAGAAACAAGTTATATGTATTGTTGCTTATACCGCTCCTTGAGCAATCATCGAATCGGCTACTTTTACAAAACCTCCAATGTTTGCACCATCAACGTAGTTGATAAACCCATCTTCCTTTGTACCGTATTTGCGGCAAGTTTCGTGAATATCAATCATGATTTGATGTAAGCGTTGATCAACCTCTTCGCGAGTCCATGACAAGCGAAGCGAGTTTTGTGACATTTCAAGACCCGATGTGGCAACACCCCCAGCATTTGCTGCTTTACCCGGGCCAAATAGGATTTTATTCTTTAAGTAAACTTCAACTGCCTCTGGTGTTGATGGCATATTTGCTCCCTCCGAAACGCAGTAGCAACCATTTTTAACAAGCGTTTTTGCCTCTTCACCGTTTATTTCATTCTGTGTAGCGCAAGGTAATGCCACATCACACTTGATACCCCATGGACGTTCGTTGGGGAAGTAATCGCAAGCAAACTTATCTGCGTATTCCTTAATACGACCACGTTTTTCATTCTTTAACCACATTATAAACTTCAGTTTTTCAGCATCAATCCCCTTTGGATCGTAGATGAAACCATCGGAATCGGAGAGGGTAACACATTTTGCGCCAAACTCATTAGCTTTTTCAACAGCATACTGAGCAACGTTTCCTGAGCCTGAAACGGTAACGATTTTCCCCTTAAAACTTTCTCCGCGTGTCTTTAGCATTTCCTGCGCAAAGTAAACACAACCATAACCAGTTGCTTCAGGGCGAATTAATGAACCACCCCATAATCTACCTTTGCCAGTAAGAACACCGGTAAACTCATCACGGATACGTTTGTATTGACCGAAAAGGAAACCAATCTCGCGACCACCAACGCCAATATCACCAGCGGGAACATCGGTATCAGCACCAATATGTTTGCAAAGTTCGGTCATAAAGCTTTGGCAGAAACGCATAACCTCTTTATCGGATTTCCCTTTCGGATCGAAATCGGAACCCCCTTTACCTCCGCCCATAGGTAGCGTAGTCAAACTGTTTTTGAATACTTGTTCAAAAGCAAGAAACTTAAGAATACCAAGGTTTACAGTTGGGTGGAATCGTAATCCCCCTTTGTAAGGTCCAATGGCGCTATTCATCTGGATTCTAAAACCACGGTTTATCTGAATTTCCCCTTTGTCGTCAATCCAGGGAACTCTAAATATAAATACTCTTTCGGGTTCGGTAATACGTTCAAGAATTTTTTCGTTATAGTAAACAGGATGCTCCTCCATGTAAGGCAAAACGCTTTCAATTACCTCTCTTACTGCTTGGTGAAATTCAAGTTCTGAAGGGTTTTTGGCTATGATTTGCGCCATAAACTTGTTCACTTTTTGTTCAATGACTTCGTTTTTCATAATGCAATGTTTTAGTTAAAAGTTGTATTATTAATTAGGTTTACTTCGAATTTGTAAGGGAAAGGTATTTCAAAAATCATTAACTAATATAGGAAGTATCTTAAATACAGTTATATACCGATATATGATTATGCAGATTTACTTAAAGCTTCTCCGAGTTTTACTTAATTTTATTTTCTATATTGATGAACCAGAAAAATGGGGTTAACTTGAAACAATTTGGGTTATGAAGTGAATAAGAGTTCATAGTTGAATAGAATCTACTTTTTTACTAATATATATCCCTCTATGTCGCAGAATCATATTGCAAATCCCGAAGAGTTTTACAAACTCCTTGCTCAGAATAAGGAAAGACTTAAAGAGCTTGCTGCGATTAATCATGCTATAGCCATAACTAAGGAAGGAAAATCGATTCAGGATACCCTTCATCAGCTATGCCTCATTTTGCCAGATGCATGGCAGTATCCTGAGCATACTATTGTGCGAATTCGGTTTGGACGGCATGAATTCCAGACATCAGGGTTTATAGAAACACCATGGTTTCAAAGACAGGATTTTGAAACAATTGATGGTGAAACTGGTTACCTGGCTATTTACTATACACGAGAGTTTCCAGAAGAGTATGAGGGTCCTTTTTTAAAGGAGGAGAGAGATCTTATTATCAATATTACAAATATCTTGGTTGGTTATTTAAATAGTGTTAAAGGGAAGGATATTATTCGTGAGGTTAAAGTATCCCAAAAAAAGAAACCCGAAGGGGAGGCTCCTTCAAGCAAACAGCTCCTTCAAAGGTTTATAAACCAGCATAATATTGATAGGGATATTTACCATGATTTGATGCCCTTTAAGGTTAAGGAAATATTACTTATTTCAACACTTTACGATGCGTATAGTATTGAAAAAGAGGATCGGCTAACCGATAATATACTTGGTGAATACTCAAAGCTTAGCCTCTCGAGTGTGCCTAGGATTACTGGGGTTTCAAACCTTGATGAGGCTTTTGAGAAATTGGATGAAAAGTACTTCAATATGATTATCATCATGATGGGTGCCGATACGGTTACACCACTCGAGATGAGCAAAAGAATTAAAAGCGAGTATGAGTACATCCCTTTATACCTTTTAGTCAATAATAGCATCATTGTTAACGAGATGGAGAAGAACCCTGTAACCATCTCTAGTATTGATAGAGTATTTGTTTGGAATGGCGATCCAAAGGTGTTTTTTACAATGATAAAGCTACTTGAGGATCGAGTAAATATTGAGAACGATACTCGTATCGCGTTAACCCGTTTTATTCTATTGGTCGAAGATTCACCCAAGTACTACTCTAGATATCTTCCTTTGCTATACAGCAGTGTGCTTGAGCAGACCAAGCGCGTAATTGAGGATGTTAGTACCGACGATCTTTATAAAGTATTAAGAATAAGGATTAGACCTAAAATTATTCTTGCTGGTACTTACGAAGAGGCACTTGATATTTTTGCAAAGTACAAGAATTATATGCTCTGCCTTATTACCGATGTGAAATTTTATAAGAATAATATCCTCGATGAGAATGCAGGCGGGCAACTAGTTTCAGAGGTGCGAAAAGAGCTTCCAAATCTACCAATTATAATCCAGTCTAGTAATCAGAGGAATGAAGAGATGGCCTTTAAACTGAAGGTTGCTTTTCTAAACAAAAATTCTGAGATTTTAATGCAGGAGATTAAAAATTTCCTTAGCAACTTCCTTGGGTTTGGCGATTTTATTTTTAGGGATTCTAATGGGAATCCCATTACAATTGCCTCAACAATGGAGGAGTTTGAGCGAGATTTAAAGATAATTCCCGATGAATGCTTGCTTTACCATGCTCAGAAAAAACACTTTTCAATGTGGTTGGCTGCTAGAGGGGAGGTGCAAGTTGCTAGGATTATTCACCCATCAACAATTGAAGATTTTTCTGGTCCGAATGAAATCCGAGAATACTTACTTAATACACTTAAAAAGTATCGACAGGAGAAACGAAGGGGAAAGATTGTTGGATTTGATACAGCATGGGAGGTTGATGAGAGCAATATTGTAAGCCTTGCAGAGGGTTCATTTGGTGGTAAAGGAAGAGGATTATCGTTTATCAACACCTTGATTTACACATTTGATATTTCGCAGTATGCGCCAAATATTAATCTTCGAACCCCGAGAACTTCTATTATTGGTACAAGCGAGTATGAGTATTTTATGGAACGCAATGGTTTGTACGAAAAGGTTTTTGCCGCGACAAGCTATTTACAGATTCAAAAGCTATTTCTTGAGGCTGATCTAACCGATCAGCTTAAGATTAGGCTTGATAGGCTTTTACAGATTTATCATCGACCTCTTGCGGTTCGTTCATCTGGTTTGCTTGAGGATTCAATCATGCAACCATTTGCTGGAATTTTTGAAACCTATATAGTTCCGAACAATCACCCCGATAAGTACGTAAGGTTAAAGCAAGCAATGGATGCTATAAAGCTTGTTTATGCTTCTGTTTTTTCCGATACAGCGCGTGGGTACATTAAGGCCATAAACTATAAGATAGAGGATGAGCGAATGGCTGTAATTATTCAGGAGGTGGTTGGGAATACCTTTGGAAACTATTACTATCCCCATATTAGCGGGGTTGCTCAATCGTATAATTACTATCCTTTTGGCCATATTCAACCCGATGATGGATTTGCAAATATTGCACTAGGACTTGGAAAGTACGTGGTAGAGGGGGAACGTTCATATCGATTCTGTCCTAAGTATCCAACTCTTATAAACTATTCAAATGCAGATCTAATTAAAAATTCACAGGTAGAGTTTATTGCCGTTGATCTTTCAAAGCACGATATTAATTTGCTTGAAGGGGATGAGGCTGGCTTGGCTCGCCTTGATTTATTTGAAGCTGAACAGCAAGGCACTCTTAAACATTGTGTATCAGTTTTTAACCCTGAGAACAACTCGCTTACGCCAGGTTTAAGCCAAACTGGGCCAAGAGTAGTGAATTTTGCAAACATTTTGAAGTATAATTATATTCCACTAGCCCAGTCAATTCAAGTGGTACTCGACGTTGTTAAAGAAGCACTAGGTGCTGCTTGTGAAATTGAGTTTGCTGTAGATTTAAATCGAGATGCAAATTATAAATCATCATTCTTCCTGCTACAAATCAAGCCAATGCTTGGGAATACTCAGGATTATAGAGTAAATCTCGATTCCATTGACATGGATAAGGTTTTACTTCTTTCAATGAATGGTATGGGTAATGGCTTTATTAATAACATTGCTGATGTGGTTTACATTAAGCGTGAGGCGTTTGATAAATCAATGACCTGTGAGATGGCTTTAGAGTTGAATGAAATTAACTCAAAATTGATAGATCAAAATAGAAAATGTATTCTTATTGGGCCCGGTAGATGGGGTAGTCGTGATAGATGGATCGGTATTCCTGTAACCTGGCCTCAGATTTCACAGGCTAAAATCATTGTTGAAACCAGTTTTGAGGATTTCCCATTGGATGCATCGTATGGTTCCCATTTCTTCCATAACGTAATATCAATGAATGTTGGATACTGTTCGGTTCAGGATGGTGATTTGAAAGCAAAAGTTGCATGGGATCTACTCAACAGCTATCACCCTGAAACAGAAACTAAATTTTTTAAGCACATTCAATTACCAAAACCATTAAAGGTAAGGATGGATGGCCGTCAACGGCTGATCGTCGCAAGCATTGAATAAAAAGTTCTTTTATGCTATTTTTATCAACTTTGCCTTTATATTAGCGCATTCTACCTGTTAGCAGGCAAGGTTAACTTATAAAAATATCTTATCAAATCGATTTGCCATGGAAGACAAAACCAACAACTTAAAAGCAGG
>Ga0116171_10003774_pt1 | contig 13884 bp, 9 predicted proteins | sample AD_JPNHW2_MetaG_FD_89798 | JGI IMG/M metagenome (GOLD analysis project Ga0116171, IMG submission 89798) | Active sludge microbial communities of municipal wastewater-treating anaerobic digesters from Japan - AD_JPNHW2_MetaG | ecosystem: Engineered > Bioreactor > Anaerobic > Digestate | place...
AACCAAATCCGGTTTCAGGTGTCCAGGAAGCACCGAGAATTATTCCCTGTCCAGCTCTGAACTCCCACTCTCCGGTAGTTGAATTATACTCGAAACTTACAATCCAGAGATCCAGGCTAAATGTATTGTCAAATGAAGTTTCAAAATATTCAGTTGGTTCGTCCGCTCTATCACAGTACCCGGGTTTAGTTAAAATGGAATCCCACATTGCGAGGGGAAAGAACTCTATTGGATAGACTTCCACGTGTGATACCGGAAGTGCTGCTGGGCCTCTTTTGTATTTGAGATATGATGCTCCGGTAATCATTGGAGTCTTGTAACATTCATTAATGGCTGCCTCAAGAGAGCTTTGATAAATTTCAGCTTTTACCTTTTCATAGGATGCAGATGTTAAAGGCGAATCATTGGTACTGGAATACAATTCCCCGATTTCCATAACGGCATCGGATTTGGCTTGCTTCAAGGCGCATTCCATATAAAAAGAGTCATAACTCAGGATTTCGTTACCCAGTTGTCTTGCAAGGGTTGTATACATGTTCCCAAGCGCGATTTCAGCATTATGTTCAATGGCTGCACCGGTCTTTCTCCCTATTTGCATCCAATCGCAAAATTTCTCCCAGTCAATTGATAATTTCACCCACTCCGGAGCATATGTCAGGGCTATGTCATTTAACTTTTCAGCCACTTCATCAGCATAAGACTGAGCTGTCTGTTCACCCTGTTTACCGTATCTTCTTTCCAGCAATTCAACTACTGACTGTGCCATTTCGCATGGGGAGAGCTCATTCCACGGAGTCGGCAGCTCATCATCACTTGCGCCATACTCTTTCAATTCGCTGATTTGTAGCTCATACTCTAATTGTAAACCTTCCAGGTCGATAGAGGGTATTGGTCTTGCGGGTGTGTTTTCGGTCAAAATATGCCGGAACAAAAAAGCTTTTAAATCTCCTGGATTAAGTTCGGATGCGATTTTGAATTCCTTAAAGGCTTTTGCATTGTAGCCCACACGCAGGTATGCGATACCAAGATTAAAATGGTACTGTGCAACTTTCGGAGCAAAATCAACCGCCTCTTTATAATAGATCAATGCCTCCAGATTTTGCCCATGCCGTGCAAAGATCCAACCTAAAGTGGTTGAAGTCGCACCTGATTCATGAAACAATTCTCTTGCGTATGCAAGTAAGGTTAATGCCTCTTCATGTCTTTTGTCTACAGCAATTGTGAAAGCCAGACTTCCGAGTGCGGTGGCTGACCTGTTATTTGTCTGGAATGCCCGCCCATATGCCCACTGAGCACCCTCAAGATTCATTTGCAGAAGTGCAGACATACCGGTTTCCTGAAAAATGCTGGCCTTTTTGGCAAGTGTCATTGTTGAAAAATCAGGCAATGCTCTGAATATCTGATTTTCAATATCAGGAGGGAGCTTTTCCCTGTTTTCAGATACTATTCTGCTGACAAGGCTCCATACAGAAGCTGCATTTGGTTCTGGCATTGTTACGGGATCAACAGGAATGAAATCATTTTCATCAACAGCTTCATCGCAGTTGCGGTCGAGCACAGACAGCCTGACATAAAGTGCAAGAGCATCAGTCATATCCTTTTTGCCATCGTGATTCAGGTCGAAACCAATGTTCAGTGCACCGCTGTCAATCAAATCATTGATGTCTTCTGCATCAAATCTGCCGTCGCCATTTATGTCATATTGTCTCCATGTAACTGCCATGCCAGGAACTGCTTCAATTCCATCTTCTCCGTGAAAATGGAGAATAAAGGGAGCGGTGTACGTGGGGGAAGGAATAATTGCCATAAGTATTATGAATGCCACGCTCCCCTTTTTTATTTGTTGAATATTCATTTCATGCAGTTTTAAGTCTTTCAACCTCAATTTCTTTCTGTCAGAAGGTGATAAACCAGAGCCTGATCAGTCTCCGGAGAATAATTGGTTTATACTGGCCTGCAACTGCATTCATAATCCCGGAATTTCATTGAAAGTGATGTTCTCCGGGATCCGGAAGTATTTGCCGTCGACCCGGATATTGGTTTTAATTGATGTCACCTCCTGGCGCGAGACCATGGTTCCGATGTTCATCTCCGTCTTCATCATTATTCCTTTCCAGATCAGCACCTTGCCCATGCCACCTTTAAATAGTGTGCACTCCTTGCCCTGAAAGTTTTCCGTTCCGCTTTCCGTCATGCCCATCTGTTTGTACATGTCTGCCAAATAAGACAGTATGTCATCCCCGGATGATTCCGTAAGCATTTTGATCATGGGGTTTTTGGTTTTCATTCCCTGACCGGGATTTGAGAGATCCCACATATACTGGTCTTCACCAAGTGTCAGGGACCATCCCTTGCTCTCCTCTCCCTGCTGGACGATCTCAGCGTAAACAGCACTCTTCATTCCGTAATCATCAAAGTACTGGGTTGATTTCCCGGTCTTGTCGCCTGAGTAGGTGTATTCAATGATACCGGATTTTACACCAAGGGGTTTCCCCTTACTGCCATTATCAGGTTCAGTGGCTTCAGGCTCTTCAGCCTGGGCTTCCGCCACCTCGGTAGCTTCCTTATTGTCGGTTCCGGCAGGTTTGGTTTTCGACCTGCAACCATCAGTCAGGAGAATAACAAAAGTTGTCAGGATTGCGATGAAAATAGTCGTTGTAGATTTCATGAGATATCGGTTTTATTTGTTTAGTTGCAATCTTGGATGAATCTGCCTTGTTATTTATGTTGTCTTTGATCTTTTTATCATCCCTCTTTTATCGTCCTTCTTCGGTTGTCATACAGACAGTGGTGAGTTCTCCGCCTAAATTAAACCCTCCTTCCTTTCCTCCCATTTTACCTCGTGGTCCGACTGACACGCCCAGTTCTCCGGTCCAGCCGATCTCACCGTTTCTCCAGTGGATATATGTCTTTGCAACACCTCTCAGCGGTCCTAGCTGGGCATCGAACCCGATCCCGGCCTGTACCCCGAATCCTGCCTGCGGGCTCCATGTAGCTCCCACAAAGAATCCCTCTCCAAGGTTCAGTTCAAGCTCACCTGTTTCAAGGTTCCACTCGAATTCAATTATACCCCAGTCGAAGCCAATGGTTAAATCTGGCAGGGCCGCTTCAGCAGGAGAAAATCCGTCTGAATTTCCATCAGGACAGTAACCTTCGACTGATATCGCCCGGGAAACGATAGCCATGTATACCCCGGGACCAAAAGGCAAAGCATCAACCCCCGGATCAGGCTCGGCTGCAACATATTGATAAGGAGCCTTATAAAGTGCAATCGCCTCGCGAACAGGTTCTTCGTAACAGTGTCTGAGACTTTCTTCAAGCACGTCGCGATACATTTCAGACTTTATGCGGGCAATGTGTTCCGCAGGGAAGGGAAGGTTTCGAAATTCACTAAACCTTCGGTCGGATTCCCCGGCAGCGTGCTTCAGGGCCTGTTCATAAAAGAAGGTACTGTAGCCCATTAACTCATTGCCCCAGGCCATCCGAAGCGTCATCCAGTTGCCGGCGGCGGCATCATTGGCATTGACCCTGGCAGATTCAGCGGCAGGAGGAATAACCCTTACACCACTTTTATAAAGTTCATAGTCTTCAAGGCAGTTATTCCATTTAGGCATAAATCCGCTTATAACACCGTTAATACTGCTGACAGCACTATTACCGGCATTCCTGCTGTATTTTTCTTGTTCAACCGTATATCTTTCTTCCAGAACTTCCCGGATCATAGAAGCAAAATCGCATGGGCTGAGCTTATGATGTGAACCGTCCTCCTCTCCTTCATCTCCGTGGTCCTCCTGCTCTTCTCTCTCCCGCATCATCTCCTCATACTCCTCTTTTATTTTTTCAGGATCGACGGGAGGCTCCTCTGGTGGGGGAGGGTCTTTAGGCGGCACTGTATATCCGAAGAGCCTTGCTTTAAAATCTTTCCGGTCCTTTTCAGAGGCATGAAGGAACTCCTTGTGAGCCTCCTCTGTTTTGCCCAGTCGCAGGTAAGTTATTCCTAGGTTCATATGGTACTGGGAAATCTCCGGCGCCAGTTCAACTGCCTTCAGGTAGTGTTTTAACGCTTCTTCATCCTGACCGTGTCTTGCATAGATCCAACCTGTAATGGTTTCAGTGGTGGCGAGTTCAGGTGGGAGGGTCCGGGCATATGCCAGCAGTTCAAGAGCATAATCATGCTGGTTGTTCATTGCCAACGCAAAGGCAAGGTTATTCAGGCCGCTGGGTGACCTGTCGAAGATCTGGAAAGATCTGCCGAATGCCCACATGGCAGCATCAATGTTTTTCTGGAACAAGGCTGACAGTCCTGCGACCTCGAATACGTAGGCTCTTCCCGGCATGTACCTTGTCAGGGATTCATCGGCTGAGCCAAGGAGTTTCTCCTCCACGTCGGGCTTAAGACCGGCTTTGATACGGGCTTTCGGAACAATCTCATTGACGATGAGCCAGACCTTTTCCAGGTCAGGTTCGGGTATTTCAACAGGAGCCAGGATGATATAATCATTGTCATCGACAGCAAGGTCACAGTTCCTGTCAAGTACGGACAGCCTTACATAAAGGGCAAACACATCGCTGACATCGTTCCGGCTATCATAGTTAAGGTCAGTGGCAAACGTCTGCCATCCGTTGTCTAGCAACTTCTCAATGTCATGTTTGTCGAACTTTCCGTCTGCGTTGACATCCCATGCCCGCCAGTTGCCGTCCATCCAATTGATCTTTCCGCCTTTCTGATCATCACTGGTTTTCCCTTCCAGGGGAAGGCAGCATGGAATCAGAAGCAACAGAATGAGTACAAGATGGATATTTGTGTTGGTCTTCATGACAAATAGAGATAGGATAGATTTTGCAGAACAGCTTCAGCTCCGGTCAACCGGTTACTCACCTGGTGTTACCTTATCTGGACACAGGAAATATCCTTGCTGGTTCAATAATCCAGGGTTGCGAATCTTTGTTGTCATTTCTTAAATCCTGCAACTCTCCAAGGCTGTTCTGGGGATCAAGCTGAACTTCCACAGTGTATGAACCTGCCTCGAAATTGACTTTCTTTTCATCCCAGAAGGGTATTCCTTCAAAACTGCTGATATTGATCTTCCTGGGTTCTGGCAGCCAGTACCAGTTATGATCAAATATTCCACTGAAACCCCACTCCTCCTGGGCAACCACAATATTTTCCGGTTGTTTGATATAACGGACCAGAATATTGTAAATGGTCACCGGGCTTTGCACCCCTTTGTTCCTGATCAGAACGTTATATTCAAGCCACTTCTTTTTATCTCTGTAGACAATATAATTCTTGTCCTGGTATTTCATACTTAATCCAACCACCCTGCATTCAAGGTCAATTGGCTGGGTAAAAACACTTATTGTACCCTGGCTGGCACCACTTTGCTTACCGTCAATTGTCTCGATCACAACCTTATAGCCTTGAGATTCCTTTAACCAGTTATTGGGTACTCTGAAACGAAAACTACCTGTATTTGGCGCCCGGCTGCTGATGGTGTACTTAGTTCTAAGCTTACCAGCCGTACCTAAAAATACAAGGTCAATCTTAACGTCGTTTTGTGCTCCACTCCAATTGATAGGGTACTCATTACCGGCCTGCCACTCATGGTTGTTTTCAGGCCATGTCACCACTATCGGCTGGACCCCTGCCGATGTTTGAGCAGTGGTCAGGGTCTGTGTCGATGTGAAGGTTTTGGTAGCCATAGCCTCATTAATGGCTTTGAGTTCTGTTGCAGATACCTTTACAGGCGCAAAAGTGTGTTTTGTTACTGTAACCTCCAGGGGAGTTGTTGTTTTTTGTTGTGTTGTCTGCTGCGTGGGAGTTTTTTGCCGGCCTTGCACTACCTGACCGTATGTAAAGGAGAGGCTGACACCCCAATAAATCAGGACTGCAATCAGGGCAAAACCTCTGGATGGGCGGATTGCATTTTTCTTTTTGTCGAGATCACTTTTATTCATAGCATTTGATTTTTTAGAAATTTTTAATGATTTCTTCATTCAGTGGCCAACAGGGCATTGATTCATGATTTTACAAACTCAACCCTGCGGTTATTGGCTTTGCCCTCGGGGGTATTGTTGGTGTCAACCGGTGTTGTCTCACCAAAACCCTTTGAGGAGAGGCGTGAGCTTTCAATACCCTGGCGGACCAGCTCAGCCACCACCGCCTCAGCACGTCTCTCAGACAGATCCTGGTTGAAGGCTGTCTCACCATCTGAGTCAGTGTGCCCTTCAACAGAGAAGTTGACTTCAGGATGATCTTTCATCAGCTTTGCTATTTCGTTAATGACACCCATTGACTCAGGCTTGATGTTAGCTTTGTTGACATCGAACCTGATGCCGTTGGTGATTATCTTGCCTTCTGAAAGGAACTTGTCGTAAAGTTTCACGCCCCCCTCGGCGATCCTGATGTTCTTTATGAAGCGGTTGATTCCTTTTATGCCTGCCGTGTTGAACGGCCCGCCGCTGATGGAGATACCGGTGGGATTGGCCCCGACATTCGGGAGGTTCATCACCCTGGCTTCATCAAAGTATACTTTCAATGCTCTCTTGTTGAACGATATGGCAATATGACGCCAGAAACTCTCATCATTTTCAATATTGTATTCATAATCCTCACCTGGGTAGAAGGCTTCACCAATGCCGTAGATAGCCACTTCATTAGGCCTGAGCTGCAGCTTGCGGAGCTCGTAGCCGATGTCATCCTGGTTCTTCATATCATGCCATTCAAGATAATACTGGCAATATTCCTCATTCTCAAACCAGGCATCGAATTCGACGGTGAAGATGTCCGGGAGATAGTCTTTTTCCGGGTCCTTTATGTAGGGGACTATCCATGAGTCTTCATCCTTGAACCAGATAACCGGCCTATCTCCGAAAATCACGTTTTCAACGCTTCCACCCCCGGCATGATCCCAGCGCGATGGGAATTCACCGTTATCCTCTCCCTCCTGGTTATCCTCGAAGATTATCTTCTCGCCAGGAACAAAATCATACTTGTTCCATTTAAGGGTAAGCTGTTGCTGACCGGATCCACTTTCAAAGGAACGGGTCTTTCCTGAAACGTTTGAGTCATCTCCGGATTCTTCCCTTTCTACCTCCTGTGCTGAGGTCTCATCCTTTGCCTTTTTCTCCTTCTTTTTGAAGATATTCCCGATACCCTCTTCTATCTTATCGAAGCCAGCGTCAATCACCTCGTCGGTCTTGCGGTTGGCCCGATTGTCCGTCTCCTCCACCACCTTCTCCTTTACGTTTACTTTCACCTTTTGCGGCTTGGCTTCGGGTGTAAGCAGAAACAGCAGTGCAATCATTACTGTGAAAATTGCTGAATACTTCATGGCCTTGCGTTTTTATGGAAAGTTATTTCACGGCAAAGCCGGGATCAACAGCAAATGAGTAAAGAGGCCGGATGGATTAGTATTCGGTGAGTTTGGTCATGCAGTCTTACGGTCTTGCAGTCATGCAGTCCTTTTGGTCGCGCAAATAACAACTCCTACTATGGTAATATTGGGTGATGTGCAAATTTATTCGTAAAGGTGATCGCTGAGCGCATGCAGTACCTTTTGCTTCAGAACAGGGGAGACGGGAATGGTGGAGCCGTCTTTCATTTGGAGATAGCCTCCGTCATGCCTGAAAAATTTGTCAATATGGTTCAGGTTGACGAGATGCGACTGGTGCACGCGGATAATACATGATCCGTTGAGCATGGCCTCATACTCCTTCATGGTACGCGATACTATGATATGTTTTCCTCCAGAGAGATAGAAATGGGTATAGTTGCTGTCGGCTTCCGCCCTGACAATATCAGCTACTGAAATCAGCTGTAAAGCTTCGGAGGTGCGAAGGATGATCCGCTTCAGAACCTTTTTTCCTGACAGGTTTTCACTGAGGGCCAGGATCTTTAGCTGCTCCTCCTCGTGGTTGATTATCTCCCTTGCTTTGGTTATTGCTGTGGCCAGTTCCTCAAGATCAACGGGCTTGAGGATATAATCGAGCGCACTGACCTTGATAGCATCCAGGGCATACTCCTGATGACCGGTTATGAAGATTGTACGGAACCGTACGGGTGACAGCTTCTTCAGGAGGTCAAAACCAAGGCCGTCGGGCAGTTCGACATCAAGAAAAAGCAGGTCGGGCTGATGTTCCGTGACAGCGGTATATCCCTCCTCCACTGATCCGGCATGACCACTGACCACTATGTCTGGAAAACTATCCCTCAGAAGGGTCGAGATGGTATTCCTGATTGCCGGTTCATCGTCTACAATAATCGCTTTCATAACTGACCCGTTAGCCGGTTCTTAAGTTATGCATAAATCCTTTTATATGGAAGCATTATAACCACCTTTGTCCCGGAAGCGGCACCTTCATCAAAGAGATCAATAATCTCATAGCTGATATTCTTCTCTTTGAGTATTTTTCTGAAGTGCTCGAGCCGCTTCTCAGTGAGTTTTGTCGAGACCGACTGTTTCTTCATTGTTGGTTTGATCTGAGCAGCCTTTTCACGGCCTATGCCGTTATCTGTCACCTCGAGCATGATCAGCCCCTCTTTCAGGGTATAGCTGACACCAATTCTGCCATTCTCCTTCAATGGCAGCAAGCCGTGTTCGATTGAATTCTCAACGCATGGCTGTGCCAGCATCGGTGGAACTGAAATATTCTCAGGATCAATTGATTGATCGACATCGATATTATATTTAAATCCTGTTTCAAACCTTAGTTGCTGGACATCCATGTAATATTTCAGTGTCTCGATCTCCTTCTCCAGCGGGATATATTCCTCGCGTGAGTTTTCAAGGATATTGCGCATCAGCCTGGCAATTTTTGTCAGGAAGGCATTTGCCTTTTGGGGTTTGTCAGCCATTATCAGGTCCTGTATTGCGCAGAGTGAGTTAAAAATGAAATGAGGGTTCATCTGGGCTCTCAGCAACCTTTGCTCAAGATCGATCTGCGAATATTTTGCCCGAAGTTGTGCGTGCCTCAGGTAAAGCAGTGAAAATACAGCCACGATAACTAGCAGGAGTGCGAGGCCGCCGAGATATATCCTTTGCTGTTTGATCTTGTTTTCGCTTATGAGTCTCTCCTGCATCCTGGCATGCTCGGCGGCATCCTGTTTCTTGTCGAAGTCATACTGGATCTCCATCCTGGTAACCTGCTGGAGAAACTGGTCATTGCTAATGCTGTCCTTAAGCTGCATATGTTCCCTGAGGAAACGGTATGCCAGGTCGTCTCTTCCTGTCCTGTCATATATTTCGCTCAGCAGGAGAGTAGCATCAGAGATGACAAGGGGCATTTCCCGTTCCCGGGCTATTGCCCTTGCGCGGAGTGCATTCTCAGCTGCCCGGCTGTAATTACCCAGCGACTGTTCTACGTTTCCAAGGGTTACATAGTAGGAGGGAGGCACGGTAATCTCGTTTTGCACAGCGATCTCTATTGCTTTTTCGCTGTACCACAGGGCTGAGTCTCTCTTCCCCAGGTGCAGCAGCGTTGATGCGATATTTATGCAGGCATCAGCTTCCCCTGATTGCAGGTTAATAGTACGGTGTAGGTTAAGGCTCATCCGGTTATAGATGAGAGCGCTGTCAAAAACACTTCTTGAATTATATATCTGTGCAATATTGTTGCACATCTTGGCCATCTCCCAGAGATCACCTCTCTTCTGAGAAAGTGAGAGGTGTTTAAGGCTGTATTCGAGGGCTTTGCTGTAGTTCTTCTGGTAAAAGTAAGCCAGTCCGATGCTGCCATACGCCAGGGACATACCAGCGGTGTCACTCTTCAACTCCCAGAGCCTTAATGCTTCGAAGTAGGAATCAATAGCCTGGCTGATGAGAGCCATTTCCTTATAAACGTTACCCAGATTGTTCATGGCATCAGCCAGGGGTAAGGTATCCCTTACCTCTCTTGCAGCAGCAATGGCTCTTTCAATGTAACCCTTGGCTTTTCTGAGGTCTTTATCCTGCCTCGCAAGGTAGGCAAGAACGTTAAGGCTGTTTATCATCCCCCGGTGGTCACCGGCTTTCTCAAAACAATCAAGTGCCTGCTGCCCATACCTTTCCGAGGTAACGAAATCGCTTCTGAAACTGTACACATATGCCAGCCCGTAATTTGCTCTTCCCTGACCGGCAAATTCTCCTGTTTCTTCATAGATTTCCAGGGCACGTTCATTATAGAACTGTGCGCTGTCGCCCTGGTTGTATTTTGCCAGGTAGGCCATACCCAGTGCCAGGGATGCATCTGCCATCCCTTTTTTATAGGCAATTTTCCGCGAGGCGGCCAGGGCCTGGCGGGAGATCATGACTGAAACATCCGGATTCTTTCGTGCGATGATATAGGCTTCCCGGGTGGAGTGGTTGATTGCCGATGTATCAGGTGTCACCTGAGCCCTGAGGTCATCTGTCTGCAGAAGCAGCAGAACAAGGATAATGTAGCAGGGAGTCCCGGCTCTCATGGCTTTTAAGACCTTATTGGATCAGAGATCTAATTTCGTAAAAAAATCTTCCGGTTGCCTGATTCAGAGCGAAATAATCTCTGTTCTCAGGTTCAGCGCATCAACCTGCAGGAGACGACCGGACATTACATCACCGGTCCCGGTAATAATCTTGATCACCTCGCAGGCCTGTACAGCCCCGATCATGCCCGGGAGAGGGCCAATCACCCCGGGAGGACCGTTTTTGTCTGTTGATGCCAGATGCATCTCTTCGGGATAGAGATCCCTGTAGGAGGGACCACCTTTGTAGTTGAAGACAGAGGCCTGCCCCATGAATTCACTCACAGCACCATAGACCATCGGAATGCCTGCCCGGAGGGTGGCATCACTGAGTGTGTAGCGGGTTGAATAGTTGTCGCTGCAGTCAACGGCAATATCATATCCTGCCAGGAGCCCGCCGGCATTCTCTTCCGTAAATCTCACTGGATATGCGGTAACTGTTATATGAGGATTGATATGCCTGAGTTTCTCAGCGGCGGTTTCGGCCTTGAGCCTGGTTACATCACCAGTCTCATAGAGTATCTGTCGTTGCAGGTTGCTTGTGTTAACCTCGTCTGAGTCAATGATACCGATTCTGCCAATGCCGGCAGCGGCAAGGTACATCAGCACAGGTGATCCGAGGCCGCCGGCCCCTACAATTATCACTGATCCCTTTTTTAGCAACACCTGGCCTCTCTCGCCGATCTGCGGAACAATCAGCTGCCTGTGGTACCGCTTCTGTTCTTCATTTGTCAGTTGACTCATCTCTGTCTGTGATTATTTCCGGACTCAGGAGAACACTGACACTGTGCTGCTCATCCCTCCCCGTTGCCGTTTCACATGCCTGTCAAATTCAACCACTAACTTATGAAAAATCGTTGATACAAGGGAATAAATATAACTGAGCGGCAAACTAAGGCCGGGAATGACTCTAAACGGTATGGTTTTTGCGCAATTTTTAATTGAGACCGGCTCAAACTATGAAAATTATTGCGAGTGGGGAAACGGGGGAAAAGACTGTCCCGGCTATGGCCGGGGCAGTCTTGTTGTTTCAGGTACTATATTTGTGATTAAATGTTGTTACCTTAACAGGAATAAAATGAAAAACAGCTTAATAAGCCTGGCCATCGTAATGGTTGCGGGCACAACAGGACAAATGACATCATGCGATAAACAACCGGAAAAGATCCTCCCTTCCGACCCGGTGGAGATAGAACTGACTCTGAAGCAGAAGGAGGTGGTGGCCTCGGCGAATCGATTTGCATTCGACCTGTTCAAGCCGGTTGTGTCAGGAGAGACCTCAGGTAAAAACATTATGATCTCACCGTTCAGCGTCACCAGCGCCTTATCGATGACCCTGAACGGAGCCTCTGGTGGTACGTTTGATGCCGTGAAATCGGCTCTCCGGTATGACGGCATGAGCCTGGAAGAGATCAACGATACCTACCGGAAGCTCGTAACCGAGATGATCCCTGTTGACGAGCGGGTGGTGATGGAGGTGGCAAATTCTGTCTGGGCTGAGAATAAATTTCCGGTTAAAAAGGAATTCATTGATGCACTGAAGGAGTGGTACATGGCGGAAGCCAGAAATTTCGATGTCTCTGATCCCCGCTCAGTTGATATAATCAACGGGTGGATAGAAGAGAAGACTCACGACAGGATTCAGAAGATGATCGCTCAGCTTGAACCTGATCTTGCTATGCTGCTTATAAATGCTGTCTATTTCAACGGGAAGTGGAAGCATCAGTTTGACATCAAAAATACTGCTGACCGTGCATTTTACGTCACTCCGGGCAACCCGGCTGATGTACCGATGATGTACCAGAAACAGAAATTCGCAGTTGCCACGGTGGAGAAGGCAAGGCTGGTGGAGCTGCCATACGGACAGGGTAATTACTCAATGGTGGTGGCGCTGCCTGATGAAGGGGTTTCAGCTTCAGAGATTGCCGCAGGACTCGATTCGGAAAAGTGGGAGCAGTGGATGGCTTCTCTCTTTTACGGGGAGACGGAGGTGGAGCTCTTTATGCCGAAGTTCAGATATGAATACAAGCGTAAACTGAATGATGACCTGATCAGCCTGGGTATGGGTCCGGCATTTGATCCCTCCGTAGCTGATTTCAGCAGGATAAGTGATGTTGAGGTGTTCATCTCCTTCGTGCTGCACCAGACATTCATTGAAAATAAGGAGGAGGGCACCGAAGCTGCTGCGGCGACCGTGGTGGGATTCACCCGCACATCGCTGCCACCCGAGCCCGAGAAAATCAACATCAACCGGCCGTTCCTCTACTTCATAAGGGAGACAACAACAGGCACTATCGTCTTCATGGGTCTGCTGGCTGATCCGGAGGGGGTGTGAGGTCTGAAGGTCAGAGGTCTGTGAATGATTTGTTGTCAGTGTAAATTAAATCCGTTTTCTTTACACTGATGAACCTGACCTATATTGATCTTCTTGTCAGTGCAGTACTGGCCACCATTATGTTTGGTGTGGGGTTGTCAATCAACTTCAATGACCTCCGGCAGATATACCGTTCACCGAAGGCATTTGTCCTGGGTCTGGCATCTCAGATGATATTGTTGCCCCTGATTGTATTTCTTATAATTGGCTTCACGGATTTACCTCCAACTATAAAGGTTGGCTTCATTATTCTTGCCGCCTGTCCCGGGGGTACAACCTCAGGGTTTGTGACGGTCCTGTTCAGGGGGAATGTAGCTCTGTCCGTTTCACTGATAGCTATCAACAGCCTTTTGACCCTGGCGACCATCCCACTTCTTGTCAATCTGGCTCTGACTTTTTTTACGGGGAAGCACTCACCCTTTGATCTGCCCCTTATAGCGTCGTTTCTTCAGATATTTTTCATCACACTTCTGCCTGCTATCAGCGGAGTGATGCTGAGATACTTCCGGGGGAAAATTGCTGACAAAATCCAGAAGCCTGTTCGGACGGTGATGATAATTCTCTTTGCCGGAGTCTATGCAATCATAGCTTTTGCAAAGGAATCGAGCGGAGGTTCAGGTATCACAATAGATGACCTCTGGCAGATTCTGCCGTATGCCGTGCTGATCAATTTTGCAGGATTTGCTGCCGGGATGGCAATGGGACTGTTCGGCAGAACAGGACTAAGAACATCATGGACTATCGGTGTTGAGGTGGCGCTGCAGAACACCACCCTGGCGTTGCTGGTAGCCGGAACGCTGATACAGAGCAATGAGATGGTCAAACCGGCTCTGGTGTATGCTCTATTCTCGTTCTGGACCGCCCTTATCTATGGTGTCGTCGCCAAAAAAGCCGACAGATCAACCCTGTTTGGCGAGTTTCGGGAGATCAGTGAAAAAGAGAAAAACGGCAACCATTGATTGCCGTTTTCCTTCTGCCTCAGAGCCAATAGTCATTTCCACCCTTTTCTGTTCTTCTTCCCCTGGCCTCT
>Ga0116171_10003776_pt1 | contig 13882 bp, 7 predicted proteins | sample AD_JPNHW2_MetaG_FD_89798 | JGI IMG/M metagenome (GOLD analysis project Ga0116171, IMG submission 89798) | Active sludge microbial communities of municipal wastewater-treating anaerobic digesters from Japan - AD_JPNHW2_MetaG | ecosystem: Engineered > Bioreactor > Anaerobic > Digestate | place...
CGATCAAGGTAAAACCGCTCGGTACTCTCAGGCCTCTTTCCACGAGTTGTCGCCTCCATTTCTCCATGGTGCATTTCTTCCGATCGGAAGAGAGTCTTTCCACAGGATCGTCCCCACCCTTGCGCTTTCCCTTCCCCTTCAATCAACATTCCCGGAACGGAATCACGCATTCAATATTTCTGGAAATCAAGTCTGGAAAACAGGGCACACACACGTTCCCCGGAAGCCCCTGTCAGACCGCCGATTTTTTCATTTTATACTTGACCCCCCCGGGCGTGTCTTGCAATATCCATCCATGAAGGATATTGAACATTTCTGGACGACCCCATGAATCTGTTGGAACCCATCTACAAAGAATCCGGAAAAACCTACCGCATCGACACCTGCCGCCCGCAGATCGAGGCGATGAACGCGGGAAAGATTCAGCTGGTCGCCCTGACCCGGGGGCATTATCCGGGGCGGAAACTGCCAGACACGGAATTGGCAGGAATCACCTCGATGGGGTATTGGGATGCGGTGGTCAAACAGGACTGGGGCCTCGAGACCCATCGCAATGAAGGACTCGAGATCTCCTTTATCGAAACGGGGGGGATCGTTTTCACGGTGGAGGACACCAAGTACGATCTGCACCCGGGCGACTTCACCATCACCCGTCCCTGGCAGGCGCACAACCTGGGCGATCCCAACATCCGGCCCGGTCGCCTCCACTGGCTGATTCTCGACGTGCAGGTACGCCGCCCCAACCAGCCCTGGAAATGGCCCGACTGGGTGGTGCTGACACGTCACGACCTCGATGAGTTGACCCGGATTCTGCGCGGCAACGAGTCACCGGTGTGGCCGAGCACGCCGGAAATCCGGCAATGTTTCCGGAAAATCGCCTCTGCCGTGGATCGGAATCAGGACAACAGCCACATTTCCCACCTGGTCATCTACCTCAACGAACTCTTTCTCCAGTTGCTCGAGACGTTCCGCAGCAAGGGAGTGACCGAGAATCCCGCCCTGAGTTCCACCCAGCGCACGGTTCAACTGTTCCTGAACGACCTGAACGCCTCGACCACACACCTGGCCCACACGTGGACCCTCGAGGAGATGGCCCACCACTGCGGCCTGGGGGTCACGGCTTTTGTCAAGTACTGCCGGCAATTGACCAACACCACGCCGGTCGAGTATCTCAACCAGTGCCGGGTTGAGGAGGCCGCGCACCTGCTCATCGAGCATCCCGGCATGAAAATCACCGACGTGGCCTTCCACTGCGGTTTCTACTCGAGCCAGTATTTCGCCACCGTGTTCCGCCACCATTACCATTGCAGCCCCCGGACCTACCGGGTCGCCCACATCCCCGGGACTCCCCCATCCGATTTTCCCGCCTGACCCGGACGACGGGTTCAAAACGCCGCCCCTGAACCGGCAGAGTACATGATGCCCCCATCCCCTGTCCCCGAAATGAAACGTAACTTTCCCCGTACCGATGGCGGCATCGGCGACGGACCTGTCGGGAAGAGAAATCCTTGAGAATCCCTTCGTGTGAAAGAGGACCGACACTTTCAAGGACTTTTCCATGCCGTAAGTTTTTACTTGCCCGGGTGACGCACTTTTGAAACACTCAGAGCCGGATACGGTTCTGGGGCGAATTTCGTGACAGGGAAAACTCGTGATTGGCAAGGCGATCAGTTTCGTGGTTTTTGGCGTGGACGCGCTGCGTCTGGACATTGAGGTGGACGCCTACCGGGCCGTCAACCCATCCTTCCAGATCGTCGGCCTGCCCGACATGGCCATCCGCGAGAGCGCCGACCGCATCCGCTCGGCGCTGGGCAGCAGCGGGTTCCGGTTGCAGGCCAACAAGGTGGTCATCAACCTGGCCCCCGCGGACATTCGCAAGGAAGGCGCGTCGCTCGATCTGCCCATGGCGATGGGGCTGCTGTGTGCCTGCGACTTTGTGGGACCCGAGCGGTTTCAGGACTATGCGCTGGTGGGCGAGCTGGGGCTGGACGGGACGATCCGCCCCGTGCCCGGCGCGCTTTCCATCGCCACCGGAGCGCGCGAGGCGGGCCTGCGCGGCCTGCTGGTACCGGAGGCCAACGCCCCCGAAGCCGCCATGGTCGAGGGGATCGAAATCCTGGCCGTTTCATCGCTCGCGCAGGTCATCCGGTTCTTCACCGGCGACGAAGTGCTGACTCCTCACCAGATTGACCGAAAGGAAGTTTTCAACCAGAACCAGAGTTACGACCTGGACTTTCAGGACGTGAAGGGCCAGAGCCACACCAAGCGGGCGCTCGAAATCGCCGCCGCCGCCATGCACAACGTGCTGCTGATCGGCAGTCCCGGCGGGGGCAAGACCATGCTGGCCAAACGGCTCCCGACCATCCTGCCGAGCATGAGCCTCGAGGAGAGTCTGGAAACGACCAAAATTCACAGTATCGCCGGTCTGCTGAACGCGCGCCAGGCGCTGGTGGCCACGCGTCCGTTCCGCTCGCCCCACTACACCATCTCGACCGCCGCGCTGGTCGGCGGGGGAAGTGTCCCCCACCCGGGCGAAGTCTCGATCGCGCACAACGGAGTCCTGTTCCTCGACGAGGTGGCCGAGGTCCCGCGTTCGACACTCGAGGTCCTCCGTCAGCCCCTCGAGGACGGGTCCGTCACCGTCAGCCGATCGGCCATGACCCTGAGTTTTCCGGCCCGGTTTCTCTTCATCGTGGCGATGAACCCGTGCCCGTGCGGGTACCTGATGGACGAGCGGCGCGAGTGCGTCTGCTCGCCCCAGCAGATCCAGAAGTACCGTTCGCGGCTCAGCGGCCCGTTGATGGACCGCATTGACCTGCACATCGAGACCCCGCCGGTTCCGTTCCAGGACCTCAAGCAGGCATCGGGGGGAGAGTCCTCGGCGGTCATCCGCGCGCGGGTCGAGGCCGCCCGCGACATCCAGCGGCGCCGTTTCCAGAACCAGCCGGGAGTGTACTGTAACGCGCACATGTCCACACGCGACATCCGCCGCTACTGCCGGCTCGACGATGCGGGCAACACCATCCTGGAAAACGCCATGCTGCGCCTCGGGTTGAGCGCGCGTTCCTACGACCGGATTCTGAAGGTCAGCCGAACCATCGCCGACCTCGAAAGTTCGGAGAACATCCAGTCCGCCCACGTGGCCGAAGCGATTCAGTACCGGACGCTGGACCGGAATCAATAGGAGACCGGGAGTCTCAGATCCCGCCACTTCCAACTGCGGGGTCCCCTGTTGAAAAGAATTCCCTCCCTCATTCTGCTTGATTTAAGCCTGCCGATTTCTTAGCATGGGGCCTTTGTTTCCGGGGCGGCAGGCTGTCCTGAAGGCTTCGGAAAGGTCAGAAACAAAGAATTGACCGAATCGCGTCAAGCCAGACAGATTCAAATCGTGGTAAAGGAATCGTTTTTCGTGTCGGCCAGTCCCCAGAACCGTCTGCCGGGTTTTCTCACCGGAATCATTCTCCCCCTGATGCTGGCACTGGGACTCCGTTTACTTTTCTGGTGTGTGTATGACGACAGTTTTCGGGTCCGCCCTGACACGCAGGGGTATTGGACTGCCGGGCGCAATCTGGTGCATCATGGCGTCTTTTCGCTCTCGAACGACCCTCCCTGGCGACCGTGCGTGATGCGGACTCCCGTCTATCCCCTCTTTCTGGCCCTGTTGAGTGAAGGTCCCTTCGGATTGAATGCAGGCGGTATCGCGGCGATTCAGATCTTCCTGTCCCTCGCGAGCATCGTCGGCACAGGTTGGCTGGGCAGCCTGCTGGGAGGCCGCCCCGGAGGTCTGATAGCCTCGCTCCTTCTGGCATGTGATCTGGCCTCCGTCGTCAGCGCCAATCAGCTTCTGACGGAATCGCTGTTTGCCTTTCTGCTGCTGGGATGGCTTCTCTTGTGCGTACAGGCTGAGAGGCGCAACCGGGGCAACCTGGAGTGGGCCGGAATCGGTCTGCTGGGAGGACTGCTGGTTCTCTGTCGTCCCATCTCCCTGTTTGCAGCCCCTCTCTGCGCCGGTTGGGTGATCGCCCGAAAGTGGTCCGACCGAACCCGATGGATTGCCGGAATCTGCCTGCTGGCAGGCGCTTGCGTTCTGCCGGGTGTCTGGATCGCGCGGAATTGGGTAAGAACCGGCGCCGCCACCCTCTCGACCATCGGGGTGGCCGACCTGTACGCCTATCGCGCAGCCTGGGTCAGCGCCCATCTGGAACACCGTTCTTTCGAAGAGGTCCATCGCGAATACCTGGGCCAGATGCAGAAGTCGGCAGGAGGAGCCGGCTTCGACGACGTCCAAACGGCGCAAGTTGTCCGGCCTGAAGCACTCCGCATTCTGTTCGGACACCCAGACCTGATGGCCCGCCAGGCACTGGAAAGCATGGTAAGGCTGCTTCTGGGTCCCGCCAATGCGGGCATTGAGGCGCTGGCAAAGGTTCCGGCAAACGATACGAACAATCCGCCAGTCCCGACAGACGGCAACGGAGACGAAGACGAATTATCCGCCCGCGTTTCCCGGACCCTGTCCCCCCATCTTCCGCCGTGGGTGGTGGGACTCAAGGGGTTGAGCATGGTTCAGCTGACCCTGCTCTACGCGGGTCTTCTGGCATCAGCCATCGGGTGGCGGCGATTTCCCCGGAAGTCCAGCCGCATACGGGCCTTGCTGGTTCTGATGCTGTTGGGATTCATGCTGTTTTCTTCGGGCGCCGAAACCAATTCGCGCTTCCGGTCGGCCTTCGCTCCGTTGCTTTGTGTTCTGTCGGGAGCCGGTTGGGGGTGGGTTTTGAGCAGAAAACCGTTGCATGCCGCGCCCGGCGGTGAGAAGAATCTATCGGGCAGTTTCCCGACAAAAGCCGGATGAATCCCTGCCGGCAAGAACGTCCCTGTGTCCCCGTAATCTGGAGTTGTTGATGACAGCCGAACCGAAACAGTCGCCTCTTCTTTCCATCCTCATGCCGGTTTACAACGAGCGAGCCTATCTGGAGCGGTGTGTCGAGCGGGTCGTGGCCGCGCCCCTGCCCGATGGCATGCGGCGCGAGATCGTCATGGTGGACGATTGTTCCACGGATGGGACACCGGATCTGATCCGCCATATCGCCAGGCGTTTCGCCCCCCTTGTCCGCCCGTTCTTTCAGGAGCCGAATCAGGGCAAGGGCGCGACAGTCCGGCGCGCCATTCAGGAAATGCAGGGCGATTACGCGATTATCCAGGATGCGGACCTGGAATACGACCCGAACGAATACGAACGAGTTCTGATGCCGCTTCTGGAAAACGGGGCCGACGTGGTGTACGGCTCGCGTTTCGCCGCCGGCCCCCGCCGCAAGATCCTGAATTACCACCATGCGCTGGGCAACCTGTTCCTGACCCACCTGTCCAACTTTTTCACCGGCCTGAACCTGACCGACATGGAAACCTGTTACAAGGCCTTCCGGGCCGACATTCTCAAGACCATTCCCCTGCGCTCGAACCGCTTCGGGATCGAGCCGGAAATCACGGCCAAGATCGCCAAACGAGGCTGTTGCGTCTATGAGGTCCCGATCAGTTACCACGGACGCAGCTATGCCGAAGGGAAAAAAATCGGATGGAAAGACGGGGTTTCGGCCCTGCGCGTGATCCTGAAGTACTGGCTCCTTGACGACTGTTACGAGGAACGCTACGGCCACCAGATTCTGGCGGATCTGAGTCAGGCGCGCCGGTTCAACCAGTGGATGGCGGAGTGTACCCACCCCTGGCTGGGACAGACAATTCTGGAAGTCGGCTCGGGAATCGGCAGCATCAGCCGCCAGTTGCCCCACCGGCGCCACCTCATCGTGAGCGACATGGACCCGGTGTACCTCGAGTTGCTGAAGAACGCCTATCAGGGGAATGCACTCGTGGATGTGGAGTTTCTGGACCTCACCCGCGACGAAAACGTGGAACACCTGCGCGACCAGGAAGTGGACACGATTGTGTGCCTGAACGTGCTCGAACACATTGAAAACGATGCCGACGCGCTCAAGCGAATGCATTCCATTCTGGCCCCGGGAGGACGCCTGGTGCTTCTGGTTCCCCAATACGCCGCATTGTACGGCAGTTACGACCGCCAGTTGGGGCACCATCGCCGCTACACGCGTCAGATGCTGCGCGAGTTGTTCCCGAAATGCGGGTATCGGTTGGCCCACATGCAGTCGTACAACTTCCTGGCCATTCCGGGCTGGTGGGTCAACAGTTGTCTGCTCAAGCGCGACACCATGGGAAAGTCGCAGATCAAGTTGTTTGATCTGCTCGTACCGGTCATGCGCCTGATCGAAAAAATTCTTCCGCTCCCCGGCCTTTCCTTAATCGCCGTGGGAGAAAAAGGCCACCAACCGAATATCCACCCCCGGACCCGATAACAATCCTGGACTTGTCCCCAGACAGGAACATTTGCCATGCGATTATTGCCCCAGACCGCAGGTTCCGCACGGCACAAGGCCCGATGGTATTGGGGGGTGGGTCTGGTTTCCTGCCTTCTTTACACAAGCGCCAGTTTCCTTCAGTTCGACACCCGCCTGAGTCAACCGTGGCTTCGAGGAGGGGACCAGATGTACTATTTTGTCTGGTCGCATTCGCTCGCGGTCGATGGCGATCTGGACTTTTCCAACCAATACGCCTTCGCCGACCAGTTAAACAATACTCAAAATGCGAGTGACAGTCAGTTCCTGTCCCCGGGTCTCACTCCCTTGGGCCGTGTGGTCAACCACTACCCGGCGGGGCTTGGTTTCGCATCTCTTCCCTTCCTCTATCTGGCTCGTGGTGTCGCAACCCTTTACGGTCATTTCGCCGGAATCCGGGTCAGCCCCTTTGCCGCCGTTTATCCACTGGTTCATATTGCCACCCAAACGCTCCTCTCTTTTCTCGGTCTGCTGATCTGCTGGCATCTGTTGCGACCGCGATACGGTAGTCGCCTGACGCTGGCGGTCATCCTGACCGTCTTTCTGGGAACCGGTCTGGGTTATTACACAATCTTCTCCACCGGCTATGCGCACACAACCGGGTTCTGCCTGAACACCCTGTTTCTTTTCGTCGCACTAAGATGGGAAAAGGCCTGGAAAGTATCCGTACACGAAAAAGGGACGGGAAGGTGTTCCATGCGGATTTCCTTTCCTATGGGAATAATCCTCGGATTCGCAGCCATGATTCGAAACACCAACGCCCATCTGGCTCTTGTGCCGATGATCCTGGTTCTACGGGCCGCCGGCCAAACCCCCGCCTTTCGGAATCGTTCGGCCGTAAAGCAGGCTTTTCTGGCCCTCCTGGCCGCGGGAACGGGTTTTACGCTCGGTTTCCTGCCCCAGATGATCGCCTGGAAAAACCTGTTCGGCGCCTGGCTGGTCTTCAGCTATGGCACCTACCAGAATCCTCAGGTTTTCTTTTACCCTTACCCACGTCACCTGTTCCAGATACTTTTCGGGCGGGAAATCGGCCTGTTTCTCTGGCATCCCCTTACCCTTGTGGCCGTTGCGGGACTCGTCCTCGCCGCCCGGCGCAAACGTCCCCTGGCGTGGGCCGGTCTGGCAACACTGGCCGCCACCGCGTGGGTCTACGGCTCCTGGGGGTGGTATGACCTGGGATTCCCGTTCGGGCACCGGGGGTTCGTGGACGTTTCGGTCTTCTTCATGATCGGTCTGGCGGAACTCGGCCTGCGCCTGCGGACCCGCAGATGCGTCCAGAAAACCGTCTGGGCACGCAGAATCACCCTGGCTCTCGTTGTGTGGAACTTCTATCTGGCCATCGCCTTCCGGGCCGACGTGCAACCGCCCGTCACCCCCTGGGCCGGGACGGGACTGGTCACCAACTGGTCCCGTGAGCGCGTCATCCAACTCTGGCACGACCTGCCCATCCTGCCCGGAATCGTGTTCAATCTTCGGAAAGCCCACATGCGAGCGACAGCCAACTCTCCCGAAGTCAAGAACGACCCGGCTCTGCAACCCACCCCGCTCCTGTACCCAATCTTTACCCCGGCCCCGCAGAATCCGACAGAATAAACCGGGCGTCTTTGAAAATCTTCTGTAAACCCCCAAACCGCAGTTAAGCGCCTCTGCCAAGGCTTTCCTCTATCGGCGGGCGAGACGCCCGCCCTCCATGAAAACCGCAGTTGAACATCCCAGCCACGGCTTTCCTTTCAGGCGGGCGAGACGCCCGTCCTCCCGGAAATGCCCATTCTCAGGGAGAGAAAGCGGTTCCCTGGAACGCCAATCACCCGATTGGCGCAATCAGATAGTGAGGCCAGATAGAACCTCACCTCAAAGGAGACAGAACCAAAACCGTTTCAGTCCCATAACACAAACGACTCGTTTTCTGCTCTCAACTTCTGTTTTTAGAAACAACCGCTCCCGCGTGAAAGTCCACACGCGGGAGCGAAAAGACGGCAAGTAATGGAATTCGAAGAAGCTTACTGAAACAGTTTCGGCGCCAGTTCGGACAGATACATCCGCCACACCGGCCAGCTATGGTCCCCTTCGCTCTGGTTCCACTCGTACTTGATCTTCTTTTCCTTCAACTGCTCGATGAACTGTTCGTTCATTTTGATCAGAAAATCGTTCTTGCCACAGCCGATCCAGAGCAGTTTTAATTTCTTGTTCAGGGCTTCCGGATCGTTCAACGCACTGCTGATGGCCTCATTCTTCGGCACGGCGCTGCTGAAACCACCCACCCAGGCGAAACGGTCCGGATTGTTCAATCCGATCGTCAGACTCTGTCCCCCTCCCATGCTCAAGCCCACGAGGGCGCGGTTCTCCGCGTCGGCCTTGACGCGGTAGTTCGCTTCGACAAACGGCATGACGTCCTCGAAAAGGTCTTTCTGGAAAAGCGCCGTGTTGCTTTCAAAAAGCGCCTGTCCATCGGCTTTTCCCGGAATCGCCGCGTGGCCGTCCATCATGACCACCACCATCGGTTTGGCCTTTCCTTGAGCGATGAGGTTGTCGAGAATCCAGTGGGCCTTCCCATGAGCGGTCCAGGTCGCCTGATTGTCGCCCATCCCGTGCTGGAGGTAGAGGGTCGGGTATTTCTTCTCGACGGCTTTATCGTAGTCCGGCGGGGTGTAAACGGTCAGTTCGCGCCGACGATCCAGCGATTTCGAAAAATAGGTGTGCTGCCGCACCACCCCGTGGGGGACATTCTGGAAATCGGTGAGAAGCGGCGGTTCGCCCGCGATCTGCAGGATGCTGGTCCGGGGTTCGCGCATCGGCTTGATGGCCGTATTGCCCGGATCAATCATGGAGAGGCCATCCACCTGAAAACTGTATTCCCACACCCCCGGCTCGATCGGCCCCGTGGTTACACTCCAGACGTCCCCTTCGCCCTTCGTCATCTTGATCGGTCCCTGTTTGGCCCATTGGCCCGTCACGGCCACTTCCGTCGCCTTGGGAGCGCGCAGGCGGAACGTCACCTGCCGATCCTTCTGAATCTCAGGCGACTGAACCGGCATCGGCATCTGAGCCCATGCGGAAGCGCACAGAGAAATCACAGACAACACCCCCGGAATACCCCACAAAAACCTGCGTATAGAACACATAAGACTCCTCCTCCGATCCTGCGAATCGCACATTCGCGGTGCGTAATGGAAAAACATCGCTTCAACTCTCAAGGTACCTGTGCCCACAGGATGGTGCTCATTTCACTCACTCTGACTGAGCCAAAATGGACGGGACCTCAGGACTGTACGATGCCAGTCCCAGATATAGCCACGAGAAAAGTTCCCTGTCAATCGGATAATTCGGAAAACCCTATCCTCCAGACACATTGACATACATCGGGTTAGAAAAACAGACACAACATCGCCTGACCGGTTTCTTTCGTCTTCCAAAAAAAATCTTCTCCCCTTCAGAAAACCGATGCATGGGTGATTCCCCCATGTTACACTCCCCCTCGTGTCATGAAATCGAGTCTACCGGAATCACCCCCAATAAGACGGAGGGAGTGTGTCCACAATTTCTTAACGATCACGGGAGAACCTGATGATGGAAAACCGGATGCCCACCGACGTACCCACGCCCCAAACCCAATCCGCTTGTGGATGCAATTCTCCGAATTGCTGTGGAGAAAACACACCCGTTTCTTCCCCGGCTTCGGCCTGTTCCGAAAAACGAAATCCCTTCTCCCGCCGCGACTTTCTGAAAGCCATGAGCGTGGCGGCCTGTGGCGCCGCCCTCGCTTCCACCCCGCTCTCCGTCATGGCCGGTCCGTTTGAAGATTCCGAATTCGCCAAACTGGTTCCGCCGGACAAGAAACTCGACCCCGAATGGAAAAAGTCGCTCTTTGCACGGGGGGTCCCCGTCCGCTATACCGGCCGCGACCTGGCCCATATCGGCATGCCGGTCAGCGGCATCTGCTGCGGAACCGTGTATCTCGGGGGGGACGGGAAACTCTGGCTCTGGGAGATTTTCAACAAGCATTACGGTTCGGGGGTTCAGGGGCGCGGTCAGGACGGTCAACTCTACGTCCAGCCACTCGATCCCGTGTATCCTTTTGAACAGAACTTTTCTCTGGGAATCCTTTCCTCCGGCAAGGTCCAGCAACACAGACTCGACTACACGGGTTTCCGGGACATCCGCTTTCAGGGCGCCTATCCCATGGCACGCGTGGATTACTCCGACCCGGACGTTCCCCTCAAGGTTTCGCTCCGCGCTTTTTCGCCTTTTATTCCCCTCAATGCCGCGGACTCCGGCCTGCCCGTCACGATCATGGAATACACGGTTGAAAACCCCACCAGCCAGACCCACAAGGTCGAGATCGAAGGAACCGTCGCAAACCCCGTGGCGCTGAACACCGGCAAACCCGGCAAGGTCCTGCGGTCCAACGAAACCGTCCAGAAAGACGGCCTGAGCGCCGTCGTCTGTTCCGCGCAGGCCGTCCCCGAATCTTCCGAAGAACCCCAGCGGCCCGATATCGTATTCGAAGACTTTGAGAAACCGACCTACGAGGGTTGGACGGTGACGGGTACCGCCTTCGGCGCCGGTCCTATCGCGGCGGACAAAATCCCCTCCTACCAGAAAATCGGGCAACCGCATGGCAAACAACTCGTCAACACCCACAACGCCCGTCAGGGAGAAGATGTGGAGAAGGCGGACGGCCATGTGGGAACCCTGACCAGCCGTGAGTTCACCCTCGAACGCCACTACATCAACTTCCTCGTCAGTGGAGGGAGCCACAAGGGACAGACCTGCATCCAACTCCTCATTGGAGGCAAACCCGTCCGGGAAGTCACGGGACCCGACAACAACCTCATGCAACCCGCCTGGTTCGACGTGCGCGAGTTCGCCGGTCAGAAAGCCACGCTCTGCATCGTGGACCAGGCCACCGGCGGATGGGGACATATCGGAATTGACTACATCGTCTTCAGCGACAAGTGCGCCGAACCGCCCTATGTCCTGGAAAAAGCGGAAGACTACGGAACCCTGACCCTGGCGGCGCTCGACCCGGAATCCGCCGCCCTCGTCGTACCAGCCCAGACACCCCTTTATTACGAGGCCGCACTGAAGAAAGAGAAAGGTGCGCCGCCCGCTCCCCTTCAGGCCACCGCCCCCTTCGGGGATTCACTGGTGGGGACCGTCTCGATGCACTTTGAACTGACGCCTGGTCAGAAGAAAACAATCCCCTTCCTGATCGCGTGGCATTTCCCCAACTTTTCCCTCGGCGGAGTCCGGGAAGAGTTTCCGGGACGGTTCTACGCCTCCCGTTTCGGGTCCGCCCTGGAAGTGGCTCAGTATGTGGGCAAAAACTACACGTCTCTTGCCGACACCACCCAGCGCTGGTGCGACACCTGGTACGACTCGACCCTCCCCTACTGGTTCCTTGACCGCACCTTCGCCAATACCTCGACTCTGGCCACAGGGACGTGTTACCGGTTCAAGAACGGGCGGTTCTGGGCCTGGGAAGGCGTGGAATGCTGTCCCGGAAATTGTACCCACGTCTGGCAGTACGCCCACGCCATGGCGCGCCTCTTCCCCGAACTCGAGCGCGACCTGCGCGAGCGCACCGACTTCGGAATCGCCTTCCACGAGGACACGGGGATCGTCGGGTTCCGGGCGGAACACGATCCCAACTATGCCATTGACGGTCAGGCGGGGATCGTCCTGCGGAGCTATCGGGAACACCTCATGTCGGCCAATGACGAATTTCTCAAACGCAACTGGCCGCGCATCAAAAAAACCTTGGAATTCCTGATCCGGGAGGATGGCAACAGCGACGGCATTCTGGAAGGGAAACAGGACAACACCTACGACGCCGCCTGGTTCGGAAAAATCCCCGCCATGACCTCGCTCTACCTCGCCGCGGTCAAAGCCGGCAACGCCATGGCTCAGGAGGTAAACGATTCCGAGTTCGAGAAACAGACCGCGGGCATCCTCGAAAAAGGCCGCAAGAACATCCAGGAAATGTTCAACGGCGAGTATTACTACCAGATCGAGGACCCCAAACACCCGGAAGCGATCGGAACGGGAACGGGGTGCCATGTGGACTGCGTCTTCGGTCAAAGCTGGGCCTTCCAGGTGGGGCTGGGCCGTCTTTTCGATGAGAAATCCATCCGCTCCTCTCTGGCCTCGATCTGGAAATACAACTTCACCCTCAACGTGGGACCGTTCAAGGAAGTCCACAAGGCCGCGCGTCCCTACGCCCTGTCCGGGGAAGGGGGATTGCTCGTCTGTACCTGGCCCAGGGGCGGCAAACGCGACGACCTGGAGAAACACTGGCAGCAGCAGTATTTCAACGAGTGCTGGACGGGATGCGAGCACCAGGCAGCCGGCCACATGATCTGGGAGGGGATGGTCGAGGAAGGCCTGGCGGTCATCCGCGCCGCGCATGACCGCTATCATCCCCGGCTGCGCAACCCGTACAACGAGATCGAGTGCAGCGACCACTACGCGCGCGCCATGGCCAGCTACGGCGTGTACCTGGCCGCCTGCGGGTGGGACTACCACGGGCCCAAAGGGCATATCGGCTTCGCGCCCCGCCTCCAGCCCGAGGACTTCCGGGCCGCCTTCACCGCCGCGGAGGGGTGGGGGACAATCCTCCAGAAACGCGAGAAAGCGGAACAGATCAACCAGATCGAACTTCACCACGGCCAGTTGAACCTCCGGACCCTGGCGTTCACCCTCGTACAGGGTGCGGCGGCAAAATCCTGCGACGTGGAGGCATCCGGGAAAACGGTCGAATCGTCTTTCAAACAGCAGGAAGACGGAACCATCCTGATCACGCTGGCCACGCCGGTTCAATTGAAAGCCGGTGAAGCCCTGAAGGCGGTCCTGAAGGCCTGAGAGAAACAGCGGGACATCGAAATCGCTGGCTCAGGAATCGCTCTGACCGTAAACCGGGCCGAGGTTTTTTTCCTATGAATTCTCTATCTCCAGAACCCGCTTCGGCTCAGCCCAAGTCCCGTCAGAAAATCCCCGGCAGTATCTGGGCGCTCGGGATGGTCAGCCTGTTCATGGACGTCTCGTCCGAGCTGATCCACAGCCTGCTGCCCCTCTTCATGACGACCGTGCTGGGCGTCACCATGACTTCGGTGGGGGTGGTCGAGGGGATCGCCGAAGCGACGGCGTTGGTGACGAAGGTCTTCTCCGGTACCCTGAGCGACTACCTGGGCAAACGCAAACTGCTGACCCTGATCGGCTACGGCGGGGCGGCGCTCACCAAACCGCTGTTCCCTCTGGCCAACAGTCTGGGACTGGTGGTCGCGGCCCGATTCATTGACCGCATCGGCAAGGGCATCCGGGGGGCGCCCCGCGACGCCCTGATCGGCGACCTGGCCCCGCCGGAAATCCGGGGGGCCTGTTTCGGTCTGCGCCAGTCCCTGGACACCGTGGGGGCGTTCGTCGGACCGCTTCTGGCCATTTTCTTCATGTGGCTCTTTGCCAGCAACATCCGCTCGGCGCTC
>Ga0116171_10003779_pt1 | contig 13877 bp, 10 predicted proteins | sample AD_JPNHW2_MetaG_FD_89798 | JGI IMG/M metagenome (GOLD analysis project Ga0116171, IMG submission 89798) | Active sludge microbial communities of municipal wastewater-treating anaerobic digesters from Japan - AD_JPNHW2_MetaG | ecosystem: Engineered > Bioreactor > Anaerobic > Digestate | place...
AAAAGCAAAAACAAACAGGGAATGGCTTGTTGAACATGCCTCTAATGGAAGACTATCACTGATCAAAGGAGACTGGAAAATTATAGAGCCCGGACCAGGAGTGAAGATCAATACCAATACAAATACCGAGACAGGAAATGATCCTCTTCCACAGCTCTACAATCTCAGATCAGATATAGGAGAGAAGAATAATCTGGCTTCAGTCAATCCACTTATTGTTAAGGAATTAACAGATCTTCTTCAAAGCATTAAGCAGAACAATTAGTTCATTGACCAATCAGCATCTTTATTTTATGGCTCCGGTATTTAATTCTTGCCTTGCCCCTTTCATTTTGGCGCGGACCTCTGATCCGTGCCTTTAAATACTATTTTATGAACAATAATTTCAGGAATCTTGGTATAGTCTTCAGCACTGCCACCCTGGCAACAGTGCCTGTAACAGCTGGCTTTAATACCCTTCCTGCCGGAAAACAGAAACCTAATGTTATCCTGATTCTTATCGATGACATGGGTTACGGCGATATCGGAAGGACCAGTGCCAGCCAGTATGATACACCGAATATCGACAGGCTCGCAGCCCAGGGAATGCAGTTTACCTGGTATTATTGTCCTCAGGCTGTCAGTAGCGCTTCCAGGGCAGGTTTGCTGACAGGCTGCTATCCAAACCGTATCGGGATATCAGGTGCATTGATGCCATGGGCACAGACAGGCATAAATGCTGATGAGACAACTATAGCTGAAATGCTCAGGACGAAAGGATACCATACCGGGATAATTGGTAAATGGCATCTCGGGCATCATATGAAATTCCTTCCCCTGCAGCATGGTTTTGACGAATACTTCGGATTACCTTATTCGAACGATATGTGGCCTGTAGATTTCGATGGGGTGCCTATCCGCCTGAAAGATACTACGAGCAATAAAATGAAATATCCGGCTCTTCCGCTCATTGAGGGTAATACGAAAGTGGGAGAGGTGAACGATTTTTCGGGTCAGGATAAGCTTACAACATTATATACCGAAAAGGCAGTCAGTTTCATCGAAGAGCACAGGAAAGAGCAATTCTTTTTATATCTGCCCCACTCAATGGTTCATATACCGCTCGGAGTCTCAGACAGATTCAGGGGTAAGAGCAGGCAGGGTTTTTATGGAGACGTAATGATGGAAGTCGACTGGTCAATTGGTGAATTATTGAATGCACTGAATAAATACGGCCTCGAGAAAAACACGCTTGTCATTTTTACCAGCGATAACGGGCCCTGGCTTAATTTCGGAAATCATGCCGGATCAACTGGTGGCCTGCGCGAAGGCAAGGGAACCAGCTGGGAAGGAGGACAGCGCGTGCCCTGCATAATGAGATGGCCCGGGGTGATACCTGAAGGTGAAATCTGCAACCAGCTGGCATCATCAATAGATATCCTGCCAACGCTTGCTGCTATCACCGGAGCCGACCTTCCCAAAAACAAAATTGACGGAGTAAACATCCTGCCACTGATGATGGGCGATAAATCTGCATCACCGCGTCATGAATTTTATTATTACTATGAACAAAACAGCCTGGAAGCAGTGCAGCGCGATTTTTGGAAACTGGTACTTCCGCATAAAAGCCGTACATACAGGAACCTGAGACCTGGTACCGATGGCTGGCCCGGACCAACAGGAACAGAGACAATAAAGGAAGCTGAGCTCTATGACCTTCGCCGCGATCCGGGAGAATGGTATAACGTGGCATCATTCTATCCTGCAAAAGTTATAGAACTGGAGGCACTGGCTGAAGCGGCCAGGAAAGACCTCGGCGATAACCTTACTAAAAACCCGGGAGCGAACCGGAGAAAAGCAGGTACATTGGAGTAAAGTACCCTGACATTGGCACGGATCTGTAATTCATGCCTTAATTTTAAAAGAAAGAATTATGATGTTGAATTTCAATCCCATTTTGGGCCTCAGTGTTGCCTCCCTTCTGGCTTCAAACGCTTTCGCCCAGCAGCCTCCGAAACGGCCAAACATCATCTGGATATCCACAGAGGATATGAGTCCGCATCTCGGTTGTTATGGCGACAAGGTTGCCATAACGCCAAATATCGACAGGCTGGCTTCACAGGGTATCAGGTACACAAATGTTTTTACCACTGCGGCTATAAGTGCACCATGCAGGGCAGGAATAATAACCGGAATGTACCAGACATCATTAGGTTGTATGCATATGCGAACAACATCATACAGACGATCTGCTGATAATCCAGTTCAGTTTACAGCCGTTCCTCCTCATTATGTAAAAGCATTCACTGAATATATGAGGGTCTCAGGTTATTTCTGCACCAACAACTCCAAAACCGATTACCAGTTTGCCAAAGATCCTGTTCCGGCAAGCATCTGGGATGAATGCAATAACAAAGCACATTACAGGAACAGACCCGATAAGAATCAGCCGTTCTTTGCCGTATTTAACTGGACGGGAACACATGAAAGCCAGAACTGGAACATCAGTAAGATAAAAACAGATCCTGCAAAAGTTAAGGTTCCTCCATACTATCCCGATAATGATATCGTCAGAAAGAATATTGCAAAGATGTATGACAATATCGCAAGGCTCGATTCTGTTGTGGGTTCCCTTCTTAAGGAACTCGAAAGGGAAGGAGATCTTGACAATACGATTATCTTCTTCTGGGGCGATCATGGCGATGGGCTGCCACGTGCAAAACGATGGCTCTACGACTCCGGATTAAATATCCCTCTGATCGTTAAGTTCCCTGGTAATAAGGATGCCGGGAAAGTTGATGACAGGCTGATAAGTTCAATCGACCTCGGACCAACAGTATTGTCACTAGCCGGAATACCGGTTCCGGCACATATGCAGGGAAGACCATTCCTGGGTCAAAGTATGGCCGAAGAGAGAGATGCCGTTTACGCTGCTCGCGACAGGGTGGATGAATCGTATGATATGATCAGATCAGTCCGGACAAAAGAATACCTATATATAAGGAATTACTATCCGAATGAACCATTTCCGATCTGGATCCCGTATCTGAGTAATATGCCGATCTATAAAGAAATGCTCAGGCTCGACGCGGAAGGAAAACTTACCGGGCCTCAGAAGGCATGGATGTCATATACAAGGCCTCCTGAAGAACTTTATGATGTCCGAAGCGATCCTTTCCAGGTAAAAAACCTTGTCGATGATCCGACACTTAAGCCCGTACTTCAGGATCTGCGGAAAAAGCACCAGTTGTGGACGATCGAAACTGGCGATATGGGTCATCTGAATGAACCTGAGATGATTAACCAGATGTGGCCCGGTGGAATCCAGCCTGTAACGGATATACCCTATTTCGTTGTTAACTCGCCTGAAGAGCCAGCATCAAAGAACTTAAGGACGGGAGGATCGTATACTCACCCTATGACACTTTCTTTTTATTGTCCTACTCATGGCGCTTCAATAGTATATACTTTTGAAGAGAAAAATAATCCGCACTGGCTTATCTATAACGGCCCCATAAGACTGAAAGAAGGAGTATGGAATATCCGTGTCAGGGCTGTCAGGTATGGATATAAGGATAGTGAAGAATTACAAGGTAAATTTGAAATAAAATGAAAACAGACCTCAGACTTCCGGCATTAATGGGGATTGGTGCTGCCCTTGCATCTTCCTGCAGCAGCGAACTTGCAAACCACGAACGGCCTAATATTGTGTATATCATGAGCGACGACCATGCATACCAGGCTATCAGCGCTTATGGAGGAATACTAAAAGACCTTGCTCCAACTCCAAACATAGACCGTTTGGCCATTAACGGAATGCGTTTCGACAGATGCCTTGTTACTAATTCCATATCTGGACCATGCAGGGCTGTTGTCCTTACAGGTAAATACAGCCACCTGAATGGATTTGTGAAAAATGAAGGACAGAAGCCTTTCGATGGTGCCCAGCAGACGTTTCCAAAACTTCTTCAGAATTCAGGATATACTACTGCAATGATCGGTAAATGGCACCTTGGCTCAGACCCAACTGGGTTTGACTACTGGGAGATCCTTCCCGGGCAGGGGAATTATTACAACCCTGATTTTATAAATAAGGATGGCAGGCACAGGGAAGAAGGCTATGTTACTGAACTGATAACTGACAAATGCATAAAATGGATAAATGAGGCTAAAAACAGCGGAAAACCATTCATGGTAATGATGCATCATAAAGCTCCCCACCGTGAATGGCAGCCCGGACCTGATGAGCTCACACTTTATAAAGATATAACCTTCCCGGAGCCTGAAACACTCTTTGATGATTATTCGGGAAGAGGCAAAGCGGTCAACTCACAGGATATGACTATTTCCGGAACCATGAGACTGGCTGAAGACCTGAAAATGTTCAAAGACCCTGGTGTACCAAAAACAACCGGACTGAACAGGATGAATCCACAGCAGGAAGCCGCATGGGACTCAGTCTATAATCCAATTATCAGAAAATTCTATGACTCAGTAATTGAAGGCGACGACCTGGTAAGGTTCAAATACCAGAGATATCTGCAGGATTACCTGGCATGCATTGCGGCAGTGGATAAGAGCGTAGGAGAAGTTCTCGACTATCTTAAAGCTAACGGACTTGATAAAAACACTATCGTAATCTACGCATCCGACCAGGGTTTCTACCTCGGAGAACACGGTTGGTTTGATAAACGCTTTATTTTTGAAGAATCATACCGCACTCCCCTTCTAATTCAATGGCCCGGAGTTGCGAAACCGGGTTCGGTCAACAAAGATATTGTATCAAATATCGACTTTGCAGAAACGATGCTCGAAATGGCAGGCGTTGAGATACCATCAGATATGCAGGGCATGAGCATGGTGCCTTTGCTTAAAGGAAGAAAGCCGGTCAGCTGGAGAAAGGAACACTATTATCATTATTATGAATACCCCGGATCACATATGGTCAAGCGACATTATGGCATCAGCAATGACAGATATAAACTGGTACACTATTATTATAACATCGATGAATGGGAACTCTACGACAGGCAGGCTGATCCGCTGGAAATGAAAAATTTCTATAACGATCCTGATTATGAGACCGTAAAGAAGAAGCTGCACAGGCGGCTCGACAGAATTATGGAAAAGTATGGCGACAGCGAGGAACTGGCACGTACGTTTCTTCCCGCGAATTGATCAATGAAAATCAGTCATCAAAATTAATCTTCTTAAAGTCTGCGAGTTCCATTGCTTTCCGGTGGTTCACTTTTCTTTCATGCTTATCAGCAGAATCTTCACCAATCCTGCTTAATCCAAAATATCCATAAGCAGCATATTCATTTGTATAAGAACCGAACCTGCCCAGGATTCCAATACCTGTCTTATAATATGAGGAGGCAAGAACATTGTCTTTGTATTTTTTCTCCGCTATAATACCTCTGAAAATATATGATACTCCATTATAGAATTCGTCATTTCTTCTGGTGGGAGATGCAGAAATTATATTTTCGGCTTTATTATATTGCTTCAGCAGCAACAGGTTCTTGATATAGAAAACACGATAAAGAGGATTATTGGGATAACTGTTATTGAGGTATTCGGCAAATGGAAGAGCAGCCTTGAAGTCCATCTCAAAATTCATCCGTATCCAGTAAAGCATAACAATGGCTTCTGCTCTTAGCGCCATTGATTCATTACCGCATATTTCAAGCTGTTTCAGACCCTTTGCAAGGTCTCCTGCCGGGAACAGGAAGGCAACGGTCTTATAAACCGGGTACACCCTGGGATAAGCATCGCGATAATAGTTGTAAACACCTGTAAAATAATAGAAATCAGGATAGTTGCTGGAATAATTGAAAGTCTTCATCAGTGGCCTGTAGGAGCTGGTCACTAACGGTATAACATTATTACTAAGGTCGTTATCAGCAAAGAAAAGAAGCAGCAGTCCTCTTGCCGAAATATTGGAAAGAAGATATTCTGCCTCGTATCCATTCCCGGGAGGAGGATAATTTTCACTCTTTTCGATGCATCTTCTCATTCTGTCCTCGAATTCCAGGCTTTCCCCCGATGAAGGGATCATAGGAAAGTTCTTCCAGTAGATCATCATTCCTGAATAAAGGTCAAGTACAGGGTGATCCGGATAGAGTGAAGCGATCTTCTTGTAAGCCTCCTCAGCGCCCTCAAAATCCATATTGTATATGCTGTACATCCCTTTCGTAATGATATTGATGGCAGCGCTGTCGTGCAATATCTGTGCTTTTACTGTGAGAGGTGAAAGAAACATCACTATGAACACGATCAGTGCAGGAAAGCGCACCAAAAATCGACGCAGAAGAACTCTTTCACTGTAAAATAATTTCATCATTCTTTGTTGATGTGCACGGGTTAAAGTTAAGATAATTCGATGGTCTTCACCCATCCTTAATCAAATGAAGTCTTTCTCATATATATTGTTTTGCTTTCAGCAGGATTTTTCTCATTTTTATGATCATTTAATCTGAAGATATACAAAACTAATCCCATGAAAATGAATTCTCTCTTTGGTTCTGTGCTTAAGTCAAAATTCCTCCCGATAAGCCTGGTGGCTCTACTTGCAATATCATGCAGTTCAGATATAAAACATCAATTGCCATACCTGGATGTTTCCGAAAACAAGCGATTCCTGGTTACCGGGAACGGCGATCCCTTCTTCTGGCTTGGTGATACAGGCTGGCTGCTGTTTACAAAGCTTACCCGCGAGGAGGCTGAACAATATCTTGAGGACCGTCATCAGAAAGGCTTCAACGTGATTCAGGTAATGGTACTGCACGGTCTTAATGTGGTCAATGTCTATGGCGATACAGCTCTTGTCGGCGGCAAGGTTGACAAGCCAAATGTGTCTCCGGGTTTTTCACCTGACGATCCTATGCAGTATGACTATTGGGACCATATCGATTTTATCGTGAAACTGGCAGCCTCAAAAGGCATATACATGGCACTGGTGCCTGTATGGGGTTCCAATGTAAGGGCAGGAAACGTAACTCGCGAAGAAGCAGAGAGATATGCTTCCTGGATATCGGAAAGGTACAGGAAGATGTCAAATGTTATCTGGCTCAACGGCGGCGATGTCAAAGGAAGCGACTCTACAGCAGTCTGGAATACGATGGGAGAGACAATACGGAAAAATGCACCTGAACAACTTATCACTTTTCATCCGTTTGGCAGAACAAGGTCCTCAGAGTGGTTTCATAATGAATCCTGGCTCGATTTTAATATGTTCCAGTCGGGACATAAAAGATATAACCAGGATACAGTAGGGTACGCTTTTGGTGAAGATAACTGGAAGTATGCAAACATAGACTATATGCTCAAACCTGTAAAACCGACACTCGATGGCGAACCATCATATGAGGGTATCCCTCAGGGACTTCATGATACACTTCAGCCACGCTGGAATGCCTCAGATGTACGCCGTTATGCATACTGGTCACTCTTTTCCGGTTGCTGCGGGTTTACTTACGGGCATAATTCAATAATGCAATTCTTCAGGCCTGGCGACCGTCCAGCCTATGGAGCAAAAGAATACTGGTATTCAGCAATAAAATCCCCGGGAGCAGCACAGATGCATTACCTAAAAGAGCTTATCCTTTCAAAATCGTATTTCGACAGGGTACCTGCAAATAACCTGCTCTCGCAGCCTCAGGGCGAAAAATATGACTATATTGCCGTGACCAGGGGAGCTGATTACGTCCTTGCCTATACTTACAATGGAAGTAATATCTCTCTTCTGATCAATGAACCAGGGTGGTCATCATTCAAAGCATTATGGTTCGATCCCCGCACTGGCAATATATCAGTGACCGAGGGAAGAGAGACGGATAAAAACTTTTCCTTCGATCCTCCGGGTGATAAGGAAAATGGAAATGACTGGGTCCTGATCCTTGAAAAGACATAATTGAATAAAAACAAAACGTTAATGCAATAAATATTTCCTGATTTGCATATTACAGTTGATAATATACTGCTTATAGGTTCCGTGCTGGTCTTTATCAGCGTATTAGCAGGAAAAACCTCTTTCAGGCTGGGTGTTCCTACGCTGGTCTTTTTCCTGCTGATAGGCATGCTGGCCGGATCGGACGGTATCGGGAACATATCATTCGACAATCCCGCAATAGCACAGTTTATAGGGATCATCGCCCTTAACTTTATTCTTTTCTCAGGCGGTTTTGAAACCGACTGGTTATCTGTAAAGCCTGTATTCGGACAATCACTGGCACTCTCCATTGCAGGCGTTATTCTGACAGCGGTCTTCCTCGGGCTGTTCGTCTGGTGGATCACTGACTTCACTCTGTTTGAGGGACTTTTGCTGGGATCAATCGTTTCATCAACTGATGCAGCCGCAGTATTCTCTATCCTCCGGTCGAAAAACCTGGCTCTTAAAGGTCATATAAGACCTACTCTCGAATTTGAGAGCGGAAGCAACGATCCTATGGCATATGTACTTACAATAGCATTTATAAGCCTGATCCAATTTCCTGATAAATCCTTCTGGTCAGTAATACCGCTCTTCCTGAGCCAGTTGCTGATAGGTGGTATAGCAGGCTTTGCTTTCGGTTATGCTGGCAGATTCATTATAAACCGTCTCCGGCTCGATTATGAAGGCCTTTACCCGGTACTGATGATTGCATTAATGTTCCTGACATATTCTGTAACCTCTTCAATACATGGAAACGGATTTCTTGCCGTTTATCTGTCAGCCATTTACCTCGGGAACAACGACCTCCTTCATAAGCGTACAATAATGAAGATGTACGACGGGCTCGCCTGGCTTATGCAGATCATCCTCTTCCTGACCCTCGGTCTGCTTGTTTTTCCCAGCCATATAGTTCCGGTAATAGGAATAGGCCTTCTTATCTCAGCAATTCTTATAATTGTCGTCCGCCCGCTGGCAGTATTCATTTGTCTCCTTCCATTTAAAATGAAAAACAGGGAAAGATGGTTCTACTCCTGGGTTGGATTGAGAGGTGCTGTTCCGATTGTATTTGCGACTTATCCCCTGATGGCCGGTCTTGAAAAGGCCCAGATGATCTTTAATATAGTTTTCTTTATCTCCCTTTCCTCAGTAATAATCCAGGGAGCAACCATACCGAAAGTCGCAAAATGGCTCCATGTGCTGCTTCCCGCCAGAGTCAAGGCAGTGACGCCGGCTGATATCCTTCTTTCAGAGTCATTTAATTCGGCAATGGCAGAAATAGAGATAACTCCCGGCGATAATGCAGCAGGAATGAAAATAATCGATCTTGGCTTTCCAAAGAACGCACGAATTGCGCTTCTCCGCCGAAACAACAGGTACCTGATCCCTGATGGTCTAACACAGATCGTTGAGGGCGATAAGCTGCTGGTCATCGCAGGAACAAAGGAAATCCTTGATAGTGTAACTGACACCCTGACAGGCAGGATCAGGGGCTGAACCGGGGACAGAGGGGAAGAGGCATCATAATCGCCCGGAATAGGGAGGTTTCCCGGAACAGCAATTCTTGAATTTCCTTCCGCTGCCACAGGGACAAAGATCATTTCTGCCGGGGAGCAGATCGCTTTTTACCTGATTCTCCCTGTTCCGAATCCATGTCATTACATTTGCCGGCGGTCTCTTATTCTTCAATTCCTTCGACATGTATTCCATATATGGCTCGGCATGTCTGAAAAACATCCTGTACCCTTCGCACAGGTAATTCAGCCCGGGTTTTCCGTCAGCAGTCATCAGAAATCTGTGCTTCGGACATTCACCGTTACAGGCATAGCGCACTTCGCACCTCAGGCAGAAGGAGGGAAGAGCGTTTCTCTTGCTGATGCCAAAATCGAACTGACGCTGGTCTTTTACCAGGTCAGCAAGAGGAGTACTCTGAATATTACCAAGATAATTTTCGGGGTAAACAAAATGATCGCACATAAACAGATCACCATTGTGCTCCAAAGCCAGAGCATCTCCGCACGTCTCGGCAAAAACGCATACACCCGGATTCTCTCCTACAAAGTTTGCGAGTGTGGAATCAAATATCTGGACATAATACTTTGCAACATCATGCCGTACCCATTCATCGAAGATAGTTATCAGGAATTTTCCATAGTCAGCAGCGTTAACCGACCAATCAGTGACAACAGCTTCTCCATGTCCGGGAGCAACAAGTCGCAGCTTCTTTTCATCAGAAGCGTCTGAAATACATTCTACCACCGGCAGAAACTGCATGAATCCGCTGCCAATCTTCTTGAGAAAGCGGTAGGTTTCCTTCGCAAATCCTGCATTGTAGCTGTTTACAGTACTGAGGGTATTGAACTCAACTCCATACCTGTGCAATAACTCAATCCCTTGCATAACTTTCCTGAATGTCGGGCCTCCGGAGAATGTCCTGCGGTGATAATCATGGTTATGTTCTTCGCCATCGATTGAAATTCCAACCAGTATATTATTGTCCTTGAAGAACTTACACCAGTCATCATTCAGCCTGGTTCCATTTGTCTGGAATGCGTTCTCAATCTTCTTGTCACCGGCATACTTCTTCTGAAGGTCAATAGCCTTCATGAAAAATTCAAGTCCCATAAGTGTGGGCTCACCTCCCTGCCATGTAAAATTCACCACAGGCACCTGTTGAGCCTCTATATACTGACGAGTAAAACTCTCAAGCAGTTCCTCCGACATCCGTAATACTTTACCCTCATCATACAACTTTGACTTCTCTAGATAGTAACAATAAGTACAATTCAGATTGCATGACGGCCCCGCAGGCTTAACCATCACCTGAAAAGCTGTAGGACGCCTGAACTTAAGAGCATCTGTATAGAGAATTGAATTTTCCATATGAACTTGCTATGGCAAAAATAGCACTATAATCAGCTACAACAAATGTCCATCGAACACCAAATCTGTATGTGTCTGTAAAATGACCATAAAGAAAACAGAATAGCTTCATATTTTACTATTTTTATTGTCTGTTTTAAACATCGTATCAATGAGACTCATTATTACAAAAGAACCTGCGCAGGCAGGGCAATGGATTGCTTCCTATATAATTGACAAGATAAACCGGTCTGTGAAGGAAAAAGCAAGGCCCTTCATTCTGGGACTGCCCACAGGTTCTTCGCCATTGCCTGTCTATAAAGAATTTATCGACGCACATAAGGCCGGGAAAGTTTCTTTCAGGAATGTTGTCACCTTCAATATGGATGAATATGCAGGGCTTCCTGAAGAGCATCCCGAGAGCTATCACTATTTCATGCATTCAAATCTTTTCAACCATATTGATATCCCGGCAAAGAATATTAACATTCTTAATGGTAATGCAGAGAACCTTGAAAAAGAGTGTGAACAGTATGAAGAAAAGATCGTCAGCGCCGGGGGTATTGATATTTTCCTGGGAGGAATTGGTCCCGACGGACATATCGCCTTCAATGAGCCCGGTTCTTCGCTCTCTTCCAGGACAAGGATCAAATCGCTCACCTATGATACCATCGTTGCCAATTCAAGGTTCTTTGGCGGAGACCTAAAGAAGGTGCCTCGTTTGGCTCTGACGGTGGGAGTGGGAACGGTAATGGACGCCCGCGAAGTGATTCTAATAGTCACTGGTCTCAATAAAGCAAGAGCGCTTAAGGAGGTTGTGGAAGGTGGTATCAGTCACATGTGGACAGCATCAATAATACAGATGCACCAGCGAGGCATTATTGTATGCGATGAAGCTGCTGCCATGAAACTTCAATACGAAACTGTGAAATATTTCACAGGTCTGGGGAATCTTCCCGGATAGTTCAGTCTGAATAAGCCGTCCACTGATTCATAATTTCCAGTCCAGCAGCCTTTGCTCACCGCTAAGTGACCTGATCGCGGTGACATCCTGGCTTACCTCAAGTGTACCTTTATAGTGACCGTTTTTATCCCGGATGGCAAAATAACGGATATGGATGAATCTTCCTTTCATATTGATCCAGAAATCAGCGTGATCCTTAATGCCACTGCGGAAAGCTTCAATAATATCATTTACCACATTAACGCTTTCCGGTGGATGGCAATTCTGCACCTTACGGCCGATTATTGCAGCCGATCGTGGAAATATCCTGTGTTCTGCACCTGAAAAAAACCTCACCTCATCATTCTCGTCAACATATGTCATTTCCACAGGTAGATGGTCAAGCATCAGGATGATCTGTTCTGTTGTAAGCGAACCTGTCACTAGATCGTTAAGTCCAGCTTGCCCGGTTCTGCTTTTTCCATTACCCATGAAGAGAGGAGATACCCCAAAACACCAGCCTGTCTCAACAGATTGTTCCAGCATATCATGCCAATCTTCCGGCGATATGTATTTATAGGAAACAGGAAAGACAATCTTTTCTTCCCTGAAAATAACCGGTAGAATAGTAAAGAAGAGGTCTCCCAGTTCTGCATTGAATTCCCTTGTATCGGGGTTCTCAGCTTTCAGGATCGAAGCAAGTAATTTCAGGCTTCTCCTGAAATCGTCATGGAACGACCACATCAGCTGCAGACAGCCGTGTTGTGGAAAACTCTTTTCAATATATGGAAATAGTATATTCTCCTTCTTTATATAATGGAGCTCATACTGCCTGAGAGAATCAATGAAGTTCCGGAGCCTGGACAGGTCTTCTGTTGAAATTGGATTCATTCCCGGAAGAACTGCCTTAATTACCGGGCGTATATCATCAATAATCTTCTCTACGGCCCTGTTTTCCATCATCAGATAGTGCAGGAAATGACCTTCACCAGGCATATCCCACTCCCTGGAATCCAGTGACTTATGGAAGACGTTTATTATCTTCCCGGTATTTGCTTTTACTTTTTCTACCGGATATCCTTTTGCCAGGAGCATATCGAGCACCTCCATCGTCTCCTCCGCATTTACCCTGCCGATCCATTGGTTATAAGTGTCGACGAGCATTCTGCCGTTCTCACCGTCAATAAGCCTGCTGGCAAATTCATAAAGCTTTCTCAGCATATCACCCGAATTATTAAGATGTTCAGACATGTAATATATTGCTTTCTTTAGATTCTGTAATTACTTTCCGATACAGAATATATCTTATACTGATATTCAAAGCATTAGTAATAAAAGGTCAAAAATTAGTACCAAAATAACTAATTTTTACCTAGATTTTCCACAATAATAGATACAACATTGGTACAATTTCGGATCCTAAGCCAATTATTTATTAGAAAGAAATTATAGAAGATAGCTGAAATAATCTTACTTTCCTGAGGAGAGATGGAAAAATGAGGAGAGGAAGACATCACAACTGGATCGGTATAGAAACTGTTGAGAAATTTATTAAGATATTGTACATCGGAGTGTTCAAAGAGCATATTATAATAATGGCACCCATTTTTAATAACTTCCTTAGGAAAATCTGTAATTGCCTGGTATGGTGTCTTCATTCCTCTTATCTCATTAATAATGAATTTATTATATGAGAGGTTCTGTATGAACCAATTCATCGTTGATGAAACCTTAACGGATGAGTCCAGAGTAATGTCATCAATCAGTGGATTTAATCGTAGATCGACAATAGCATTCAAAAGTTCTATTACTGATACACTGCGCTTATCTGTTTCATGAAAAATATCTACTAAGTTTATAAATTGAGCATAGGTTATTTCATCCCAGTGCGTTGGAAGATTAACCCACATATTATTCCGAGGCTCTTTTATACCGGACCTGATAAAACAAACTTCAACCTTCTTCATAAAAACAATTAATCAGAAACATCAAATCCCTCGGTAAACAGCATCATGTCCTCTCTATCCTCTTCAGGTAAGTTATTCGCCTTATTTGTACCTATCCCTGAGTCCAGAGTGGTTAATACTGTATTCCGAAACCGGAGCTCTACATCAGTAGCTCCGTTAAACCGCATATATGCCTCAATCGGATCCAGCAGCG
>Ga0116171_10003781_pt1 | contig 13870 bp, 15 predicted proteins | sample AD_JPNHW2_MetaG_FD_89798 | JGI IMG/M metagenome (GOLD analysis project Ga0116171, IMG submission 89798) | Active sludge microbial communities of municipal wastewater-treating anaerobic digesters from Japan - AD_JPNHW2_MetaG | ecosystem: Engineered > Bioreactor > Anaerobic > Digestate | place...
CATGATAATGTAATGATTGAAGCAAATGTCAGTATTCTCCCGCATTGATAATTCAATTCCTGATTGAATGTTTCGGGGAATGACGTTCTATTATCTTCCAGTTTAAAATTTATTAAAATTCTCTTTAATGATCTCATTTAATATTATCATCCCGTATAACAGGGTGCAGAATTAAGATTTTCTGCGTATTAATTATGAATATAAACATTATATATTCACTCTGGCTGAAAAGTCAATCAAGTAATGAGGTCTTTCCCTTTTATAAAAAAAACAATGAATTTCAGGCAGCTTAAGTTATATATCAGCGGCACATTTTCAGGAGCAGGTCTGTTTACTATTCTTCACAAATAATAGATTACATATATATATTGTGTGAAAAGTGAATGTTATGAAACTGCCCAGAACTTAAATATTAAACTGACGGGATATCTATTTCTTCCTCATTTTTACATTTGACAGAAATGATTATTGATTCGCACAGTATCAGCAAGTCAATATATCTGCCCGGGTTTTTAATGAAGATAAAAATATATAAAATTTTAATGATTTACATTTTTCATATATTGATCATTATTCCGGTTTATGCTGGAGAGAATGATAATACAGCAGTAAACCTTTTAGAAGATCAATTAACAGTACGTTTTTCACTTCAGATTCCTGTATTTTTGGTATGCATTAAACCTGCCATTAAATCCGGCGAAACTTCAGATGAAGAAAACTCCAGGGAGGATGCGCATATCACCTATATGCCCGATCTGAGGTTAAGCGGAGGTGCCGGACTTTATTATAAGGGCTTCGGCTTTTCATATATTACCAGGATTACAGACATTCCCACTACTTCCGATCATTCCATTACAGAGTATACCGATATCAGGCTGAGCGAGTACTACAGAAAATTCGGTGCAGACCTTATTTACATGAATTATACAGGATTTTATCTTATGGATAGTAATGAACATGGTTATTCCGGCAGTGACCCTGAAGCGAAACGCACAGATATGAATCTCCGGACAATTTCAGCATCAGCGTTTTATCTGTTTTCAGATGATTTTTCATTAAGAGCTTCTTTCATGCAGAATGAAAAACAGAACGAATGGGACTGGACCATTATAGCTTTTATCTCCGCCATATATCAATCGCTCGACAGTGATTATTCACTAATCCCGCAGGAAAATGAGGCGGCATTCAGTGATAATGCGGGCCTGGAAAGCGGCGTGTTCAAAGGGATTGCAGCAGGACCCGGATTCGGGATTACCATACCATATAAAGACTACCTCTTCAGCGCCGTGTCATGCTTCGGCAGCGGATTTATGCACCGAAAATACGAGACTTATGACGGAACAAAAACAGAACATGACGGATTCTACAGAATTAATGTTAAAAGTTCAATCGGCTACAATGGAACAGGATATTTCTATGGATTGTCTTTCGTGTTTGACAGTATTGCAAATTACTCCGGAATCCGGATACTGGCAAATACTTATACAACAGAATTATACAGCGGTTTCTATTTTTAACTATACTTTAACATTCCGCATTATCGGGCAATATAAATAAATGAATGAGAAGATGAAAAATATATAAAATAATTACCAGATCCGCAAACCTTCTCCTGGTCTTTTTATCCTTTTCCGTCATTTCAGCCCTCCGGTATATACTTCAAATTGTAGAAGAAACCCCGAACATTCAATAAATTCAATTTTTACATTTACGTTTAGCTGAGAGAAACACCGATCAGTTTACCTATTCCAAATGTAACAGCTGCAGTGGCAAGACCGAAAAGAACCTGACGTAATCCGTTTTTTACAGGATGTTTACCGGTCATTAGTGTTATTACCGCTCCGATTACAAACAGGCCGACAGCACTAACTACAGCGCTTACCAATATCCCGATGTTTCCATCAAAAAATATAAAGGGGAATACCGGTATAATCGCTCCAAATGCAAATAACAGAAATGAGGTATATGCAGCCTCCCAGGCCGATCCACCGAGATCCTCCGGATTAATACCAAGCTCTTCACGTATCAGCGTATCAAGAGCGCCGCTCTTTGAGTGTATAATCTGTTTTGCCATTTCAGCAGCAGAAATCTCATCAATCCCCTTTGCCTGATAAATCAGTGAGAGCTCCTCCTCTTCTGCTTCAGGTGAGCTTTCCAGTTCAGACTTCTCTATATCAATCTGATGCTGGGCAAGCTCACGGGAGCTTTGTACAGAAAGCCATTCTCCCAGAGCCATTGAAAGGGCTCCCGCCAGAAGACCCGCAATACCGGTAAGCAATATCTCTGAATTCTTTACGCCGGCACCAGCCACACCCATGACAAGGTTAAAGACAGATACAAGACCGTCATTTGCCCCGAGGACACCTGCCCGCAAAGCATTTCCACCGGCAGATTTATGTTTACCCTCCATCCGGGCTACAGATTTTCCCGCAAGTCCCGTTTCAGTTACAGACAAAGTATTCAGGATACGGGCATGACTTCGCTCGTCAGCAGGCATATTTACAGCTTCCGCATCGCTCTGGCCATCATATCCCGATGCGGCTTCACTCTCGATTCTGGAGATTACAGAAACAACAGCTGATGATCCGAATCTCTTAGCTGACCATCCGAAAAGCCTTGTCTTTAAATCTGCCTTGAATTTTGGAATCTTTTCCCCTACCTCGATTAATTTTTCTTCCCAGAAAGCTGCATGTTTTTCTTCGGTCTGAGCGAGCCGTTCATAAAGTTTCGACATTTCAGGTTTTGTTTCCACCTCAGCCATTTTCCGGTATAGGGATGCCGCACTTCGCTCCTCTTTAAGATTCAATTTATAGCGTGCTATATCAGCCTTGTTTTTCATTATTACTCTCCCTGTCTCAAGCTACTCATTTTTATTTGTCTTCTTCATTTCTGCCATACATTGCCTTTAAAACCACTGATTTATTTCACAGGATCCTCTGGAATCACAGTAACAATCATAAATATTACAAGCAATCCGCTATCCTCAGCATACTCAGAAAAAAAACTCAATATATTATTCATCTTAGATAATTTTTTATTATAAAAATCATATAAACTTAAATGTCAACTAAGCAATTATTCTTTGACCAGATTTAATATCAATGGAACAGATTGAATGGATGGAGTTCAGCAGTTTGTCTGAATGCTAAACAAAAACTGAGGAATCAAATAATTATTGACAATCCGCTGTTATCATTAACACTACTGAAGCCATTTATGCCAGAAACAGCATATGTTTAAGTGCTGATCTGATTCAGGGGTTACTATGAAATTTCCTTATGTAATGCTTACACTCTTTGTTATACTATCTGTTACCTCATTATGTGATAATGTTATAGCGGAAAATTCCGGATCGCCTGTATTTCCTCCAGGCTATTATGAAGATGATCCATTACCTGATAAAACAGTCTACCTTACATTTGATGACGGCCCATCTGAGTGGACAGAAACTATTCTCAATATATTGAAAAAAGAAAACATTAAAGGCACTTTCTTCATATGTGGAGACTGGGCACCTCATTCAACAAGAGAAGATAATGATTTCAGAAAGTACAGGTCAATATTAATAAGAATGATAAAAGAAGGTCATACAATAGGGAATCATACAGTAGATCATAAAGATCTGGCAAGACTGACTCCCGAGCAGATTGCACGTGAACTTGATGACAACCAGGAACTGCTCAATAAAGAACTCGGAAAAGATTCTATCAGGATGACACTAATCAGGCCCCCTTTCGGCTCCCCCTGGTATGATAAATATTCAGAGGCTGATAAAATTAAAGTGGGCAACATAATCAGATCCCATGGTATTATGATACTTTGGTCACGGCATTTCGATTCAGGTGATTCAAAAGACTGGGTAAAAGGAGACTGGTACAAGGAAACTCCTAAAGTAAATATAGACAATGCTGAATTCAAGAAGAGAATGAGCTGGATATATGACCGTATTATAAACCGCGCAAACGGCAAAGGGATGATAATACTATCTCATGATACTCACCTTACAACAATGGAAATACTTCCGAATGTAATCGAAAAACTTAAAAGTGAAGGCTACAAGTTCGCTACAGCAGAGGACTTCGTAAAATGGAAATGGGGTAAAAGCAGTGCTGAACTTTTAAAGATAAATCAGTAAATAAATTGAATTGAATTATTTGTAAAAATCCGGATTCCAACTGACATCTTGTATTTAAAAGGTTACTGCCTGTTCAGATAGTTATATACTATAAGCAGCATATAACTATCAAATAAAATCCGGCTTTATGATTTTTATTTTTTTGCATTATTAAGGTATAGCTACTATCCATTTAATTTGCGGTTCCTGATCTTCCCATAACCGCACAGGAAACTTCACTTTTTAAAAAAAACACTTGAATCCTGAAAAGCCGATCAGAGACTTGCTATTACAGGGGGATTCATACAGATAAAAAGACGATCAGACCCGTAAGACATCAGCAAAAAATGAATATTTATTGGAAACAACAAAGAGCTTCGTTGGCCATGTACCGTACTTCGATTCTGGAGTATATTAGAATCCCCTTCAATGATAATAATATCAGGAAGGGAAAAGATGTTAAAAGTATCAGGTGAATGCAAATGCGGATTAAAACGCGATATTGAATACGACGATGCAAGTGACATACAGCAGATAAAGAATATGCCATGCCCGTATTGCGGCAGTACTCTTAAATATAAATCAGGTAATGATAACTGACGCCCTCCACGGCTTATAACCCTGGTCTCGCCATAACAGACATCCCTGGATAATGTATTATACATGCTTACAACTTCCCCGGGTATTTTTCTTAAATATTCCCGGATATAATCTGCACAGCACTATATCTTCAGAATAACCTGAATAATGGTTCATATCTGAAGTTTTGCTTTTTTATAAAATTTTGTATTTACCCTTGAAAAATTTAAAATAATGAGTATATTAAACCATAAGTAATTAAGAATTTAAGGAGATTCTATATGACCAAAATACTCGGTTTATTATATGTACTTTTAGCTGCATCATTTATCACAACAACTGCATATTCCCAGGGCCATGATATGAATAATATGGGCACTGACAAAACAGTGACAGATGGTCAGAAGTCAATGAAGGGCGGCATGATGATGGATATGACGCAGATGGATAAGCGCTATATAGAGAAGATGATTCCGCATCATCAGGATGCAATTGCGATGGCAAAGCTTGCCCTTGAAAAATCAAAGAAAGCAGAGATTAAAAAGCTTTCGAAGGATATTATTTCCTCGCAAACCGCTGAAATCGAAACTATGAAAAAATGGTATAAAGAGTGGTTTGGTGCCGATGTGACTGCAAAGCCTATGAAAATGAATTCGCAAGGCAAAGGGATGGGCATGCAGGATCAGGGTATGATGATGTATATGGGCATGAATAGTAATATGATGATGGGTGGTACTATTGAAGATTTGAAGAAAGCACCTGACTTTGATAAAAAGTTTCTGGAAATGATGACCAAACATCACAAAATGGCTGTAATGATGTCCGGCATGATCCTCGACAGTAAAAAAGCTGAGATGAGAAAGCTTGGAAAAGACATTATAGGTGCCCAGTCGGGTGAAATAGAGATGATGATCTCATGGTACCTGAGCTGGTACGGAAGCTGGTAGATGTTATTTTCGATTTAATTTAGATGTAAAGATTTAAACTTCTACAATTTACTCTTATACACAGGAAAGTTGATGAGTGTGACTTATTAAGATTACTTTTGCACACTCATCATTTTCCTGTTCCTCATTTAAATACACCAAACTGTCATGTCCGATCTATTTTCTGATTCAGGGTGAGTACCGATCTGGGGCTAATGCCATGGCTCTTATCCTGTTCGTTGTCTTTGTACCTCGTATTATATTCCTCTGCTTTATCAAATTTATTTCTATATCCTATCGGATCAAAGAATACAGATTGTAGGAGAACAGGCTTTTTACTGGTGCTTTTCTTTTGATTTTTGTTCCCTTTATTGCAGTGAGAGGTACAATTATAGCTCATATTCCAAAAATATGATGCATTAAGTGATCTTAAATAATCAGGCACGTAATAATAAATTCTGAACGCATTTGCGGGCAGAATTTATTAATTTAATACTTTAAATCTTTTTTAATAATATTCTCAGATGCTTAGATCTTTCTTCAACGCTTCAAATTCCTCTTTTGTTATCTCTCCCTTAGCATAACGGATTTTCAGAATATTCAGCGGACTTTCTGCATTACCGGTCAGCTGACCGTTATTTTTAAAATATTTAATACCAAAAAAAAGTAATAATCCAAGCAGTCCTAATGATATAATACCCATAACTATACCTCCTCCGTAAAGTCCTCCGCCCATATGTCCATACTGGCTGCCATAAGCACACTCTCCATTACCCCAGGCAAAAACTGCTGCGGGTATTATTAAAAAGAATGTGCTTAAGGCCAATATCTTATTTTTCATAATTATTTCCCCTTGTCACTTTTACTGTTAGACCCGCGATTTTAATATAAGGTTCCAATTTTATTAATTTTTTAAAAGATAGAATAGGAATGCAGTTATTTTATATTTAGTAATCATCTGATATGTTTTAACTCCATCATAAAGAATATTGCTGCATCCTGTATTTTTGATTTATGATTAAGGACGCTGCGTTAAATCCCGGCGAGTTTTATCTCAGGACTCTGGAGTTAACTGGACATACTGAATAATCTTCTTTCTCCTAAGAAGGGGGTTCTCCATGTACTTCAGTATAAAGCCTTAACAGAAAATCCTCAAGTGCCTCTTTAGGATTTTCAATGTCTGAACATATTGTCTCAATTCCCCTCTTCCTGAATACTTCGTTTTTAACAGGATTATATGAAAGCATGAAAATATAAGACCGCGGCCGTACAGACTCGTTTGAGTACCCCTCCCAGAGTTTGTTCAATTTGTAAAGGAGGTACCGGATGTCGAGATCGTTAAGGCTATAACCTATAAAGAGAAGCGACCTTCCCAGAATATCAGATCTTAATTTCATGTCCAGCGGGCCTTCAAAACCCAGCCTGTTGAAATAACTCGATTCCGTAAGGACTATAGATGTGTCATCGTCAAAATCTCCATGGAATTTTATTATCTGCGTCTTACCGGATGTTGGTTTTGTCAGATCATAGATGCCCGTCATTTTGATATAATCCCTTTTATAATACTCGAATGCTTTTTCAAGCCACCTGTCGTAATTCGTAGTATAGATGATATGAAAATTAAAGTTAGCTATAATTTTGTGTATCACGGAATCTTCGATCCTGACAGACGGATTGTGGAAATTGACATCCATCCAGCTTCTCAGCGGGCCGATTGATCCTTTCTTACTTTCATAGAATTCAGCGAGTTCAAGGAAATCCCCATAGGCCTGAAATTCTGCAGGATCGAATTCAAGCTCTATGGCCATGCGGCTGATCAGTTCACTCCATGACGGGAGGCCCAGGTTCATAGACATGCCTGCACCTATAAAGGGGATCACCCTGTTCCGTTTCAGATCGGATATCAGTTCATCACTTATATACATAATACCTCTCCGGTGATATAATTTCTTTTAATTCACGAGATCATTAAACCTGTTTAATTAATATAATGGAAGAATGAACTTGTCAAACAAATTCACTTCATTCCGGTACGCTTGCGACGGGCGTTTCGACAGGCTCAACGGCCGGACTTTTTTAATTTATTATATAAAAAATCCCTCATCAGCTCATCACCAATGGGGGATTCTCAAAATTCATATAAACCGGAAAGCTTTGTACTCATGCTGCTTTAAAATCAGAATGATGACTTTATATAGTTCAAAAATAATGCTTCATTTTTGCTTATTGCATTTGGCCTGATACATAGCATTATCAGCTCTTTTCAGCAATTCATCATAGGATTCATTTTCTTTTAATATGACTATCCCTTTAGATGCGGATACACCTCTTGGCAGCTTTGACGACAGTACTTCAGAAAGCCGCTCTTCAATTGTCTTTTCGATAATATTTATTTCATCACTTTTTATATCTGTAAATATAACTGTAAATTCATCTCCGCCTAATCTATAACAAAAATCAGATCCCTTTCTTGCAAAAACCGATAACACCTGGGCAAACTGAATCAGGACTTTATCCCCCGCCTCATGACCATAAATATCATTAATCTGTTTGAACCCGTCAAGATCAAAAAATATAAGGACAAGCCCAGTATGAATACGTTTTGTTCTTGAAATCTCCCGGTTGATATCTAATTCAAACTTACGTCTATTTCCAATACCGGTAAGATGATCTACAAGCGACTGTTTTTCCAATAAAGCATACTGAATATATATAATTCTAAGAACAATAAGAATAACGATTGTCATAATAAATTCGGTAATCCACGCTCTCCACTCTTCAGGAAAATGCCCATCTTCAAAATATTCAGATAAATATGGTAATATTAAAAATAGTAATAATAAATATTTGCTCTTTAAAATATTAAATTTTGATGTAATTTTATTAATATCCATTAGTCACACCATCACAAATTATTATATATAACATTTATAATATATCTGAAATGTGATAAATTACAATCATTTTATGTTACTTAAGAGTTTGAGATAAGAGTATAAAAGCATAATGCATCCATTTCACTATTACCAAAAGTCAAACCCCTTTACCAGTGGAGGATTATTATGCTTTCCGGCATTTTACAGATTGGATGAAAATTGCTTCAGCTATAGTCTGACATATAGAGACAAATGATTATTTCTTGACACACACCCTGATAATGAATTTTATTATAAACAGCTGGTTTAACTAAAGGAGTACAAGGAATGAATAAACTGCTGATTGCTCCAAAAGGATTATACACACCGGAATTTGAACGGAGACTCCTGAAATTTAAAAATTTCACCGCATTTTCAAGTTGTACGAATGTATATGAAACCGGCATAAAAGGATCAATGTTTCTGGAGGACCATCTTCTCCTGGTGGTTTTAGACGGCAGATATACTGTAAAGCATAATGAACAGAGTTATACTCTGCATAAAAACGAGATGGTGCTTCTGAGGAAGTCTATTTCAATAGAGTATGAAAAAGCCGGTGATTTTATGCTTATTTTCTTAAAAGATGATTTTTTAAAAGAGTTTATCGAGGGTATAAAGGTTTATGAAAAGCCTAAAGATGAACTCGTTCCTGTTTCAGTAATCACTGCGGATAATAGGCTTCTGGGATTTATTGAGTCTCTTAAACCCCTTATGAATGAAAAAAAATCAGTTGATGAAAACCTCATTAAACTCAAGATGTTTGAATTGCTTTATAATTTAGGAAACATTAACAGAAATCTTCTGCATCAGCTTCTTCAGCTAAACCAGAATACAAGGCAGAATCTGGAATATGTGCTTGAAAATAACTATATGAATCCCGTGTCACTGGAAGACCTGGCATATCTTTCCGGTAGAAGCCTCTCCGGTTTTAAAAGGGATTTCAGCAGCCGGTATAAGATACCGCCTTCACAGTGGATAAGGGAAAGGCGGCTTAACAGGGCAATGGAGCTTCTTACAACAACTGAAATGACAGTTACAGATATCTGCTTTTCATTAGGATTTGAAAACGTTTCACATTTCTCGCGATTATTTAAAGAACATTACGGGCATACACCCTCATCATATAGAAAAAATTAGATTCCAGCCTTTTCTATCCCGGAAAAATCAAAAAATTCCTCTGAGCTGAATAGTCAACTATCTGAACTGTAAAGAACAGCATTATATTTGCAGGTTATTTATATTCACATTGTTTCATTCTTATTTGATAACTATTATCTATGTAATTAAAGGAATGGATGAATTATAACGTTGAAACATTCGGGGAGGATAAATTATGAAAAAACGTATGTTGGGGAAAAGCGGTCTTGAGGTATCAGCTCTCGGCCTTGGCTGTATGGGGATGAGCAGTGCCTACGGTCCGGCTGCAGACAGGAAGGAGATGATTACCCTTATACACGGGGCAGTTGAGCGGGGAGTAACTTTTTTTGACACAGCGGAAGCCTATGGCCCTTTTGTGAATGAAGAACTTGTAGGAGAAGCCCTTTATCCTTTTAGAGGGAAGGTCGTGATTGCCACGAAGTTCGGATTTGATATAGATCCTGTGAGTGGAGAACGGAGATCCGGCCTTAACAGCCGTCCTGAGCATATTCGGGAGGTCGCGGAGGCTTCACTCAGGCGATTGAAAGTTGATGCTATAGATCTTTTCTACCAGCATCGTGTTGATCCGGCAGTACCAATCGAAGAAGTTGCCGGTACTATAAAGGATCTGATCAGTGAGGGGAAAGTCAGACATTTCGGTCTTTCCGAGGCTGCAGCGGCGACTATCCGTCGTGCACACGCAGTTCAGCCGGTTACAGCAGTACAGAGCGAATACTCTATATGGACGAGAGATCCTGAAGCGGAAGTACTTCCGGTATGCGAAGAGCTCGGGATAGGTTTTGTGCCCTGGGCTCCTCTCGGGATGGGATTCCTTACAGGTAAAATAGATACTAATACGACATTTCACAGCACAGATTTCCGCACCATGGTTCCGCGGTTTACGCCGGAGGCTATGAAAGCGAATCAGGCCCTTGTTGACCTGCTGGCAGGAATAGCGTTACATAAGAATGCAACTACTGCACAGATAGCCCTTGCCTGGCTGCTGGCTCAGAAGCCATGGATTGTACCAATACCGGGAACAAGAAAACCGGAACGTCTGGACGAGAACATCGGATCAGCTTTAGTGGAACTGACGACAGATGATATGCATGAAATCGAAAGCGCAGCTGCGAAGATAACAGTACGGGGTGCAAGGCTTCCGGAAGCGGTACTGAAACTGACAGGAAAATAATGTGAGGCCAACGTGTTCACTTGATTAAAGTGTACATTAGTTAATATTAAATTTACATCTGATTAAACGAGGTAACTATGAAAAAGAAAAATTTTGCTCTGTATTTAATTGCGGCATCCATCATATTTACGGGTGCATGGGCCTCCTGTAAAGAGAATTCCGGCGCTTCAGATACCGGGAGTAAAAACGGTGATAAAGTTCAGCAGCTTTCTGGAAACAAAAAGATCCTTGTGGCTTATTTTTCCCGAACAGGCAGTACCCGCGAAATAGCCGGCCAGATACAGAAAATCACCGGCGGGGATATATTTGAAATCCAGGGTGTAAAACCGTACCCTTCTGATTACGAAGAGGCAAAGACTGTGGCAATGCAGGAACTGAAGTCCGGTTATAAACCTCCGTTAAAAAATAAAATTGATATCAGGTCCTATGACATCATAATTATAGGTTACCCCATATGGTGGGGTACATACCCGGCACCGGTAAAAACATTCCTGTCAGAAAATGATTTTTCCGGGAAAACCATTGTTCCATTCAGCACACATCTGGGAAGCGGACTGGGAATAAGCGTAAAAGATATTAAGAAGCTCTGCCCGGATTCGACACTTCTTGAGGGTATTTCAATTTGGGGAAATGATACTAAGACTGCACAGAACAAAGTAACTCAGTGGCTTCGGAAAATAGAAATTATTAAGTGAAAAAGTTTTTTTTGGATTATGAAAGATTAGTGATAAAGAGGAAAAATAATTATGAGTTCAACTAACAAGAAATGCCTGGTTGCATATTATTCGCGTAAAGGGCAGAACTATGTAAATGGAAGTATCGTTGATCTTAAAACCGGTAATACTGAAGTGGTTGCCGGGATGATACAGAAAATAACCGGAGGCGATATGTTTCATATTGAATCTGTTAAAGCCTATCCCAAAGATTATACAGAGACTACAAACGTGGCAAAGCTTGAACTGCGCAACAATGCAAGGCCTGAAATAAACGGCCGTGTTGATAACATGGATTCGTACGATATTATATTTTTAGGATATCCCAACTGGTGGGGAACTATGCCCATGCCTGTTTATACATTTTTAGAAAATTATGATTTTTCAGGTAAAACAATAATTCCGTTCTGTACACATGAAGGGAGCGGATTGGGGCGCAGCGAACAGGATATTAAAAAACTTTGTCCTAATGCTGAAGTTTTAAAAGGAGTTGCTATCCATGGCGGGAGTGCAGGTTCTGCGGGAAAAACTGTAACTGAGTGGATAGATAAACTTGTTATTTCCTGATTTTAAAACAGTAAAGGAGGAGAAATTATGAATGAATCAAAACCAATAGATGAGAGTGTAATCTTCCCGAAAGGAGAAAAACTTCCGGAACAATTTAGTAAATATTTCACCGGTACCGCTTATCTCAGCATACTGGTGCCTCAGGGTACTGAATTCAATTGCCCGGTAGGCAATGTAACATTTGAACCGGGCTGCCGGAATAACTGGCACAGGCATCCGGGCGGACAGATTCTGCTCGTAACCGGGGGACGCGGTTATTATCAGGAGGAGGGAAAACCGGCACTGGAACTTAATCCGGGTGATGTAGTAAAAATCACTCCAAATATAAAGCACTGGCATGGAGCGGCGAAAGACAGCTGGTTTGTACACATTTCCATCGAGACAAATGTTCACGCGGGATCGCCGGAATGGCTGGAACCGGTTTCAGATGAAGAATACAGCAAATTAAAATAAGTGTAAAACAGTGTTTAATTTCTTTGCTGTCTTATCAGTTGTTGTAAAGTGTATTTTGGGAAAAATTGAGGATATCAATAAATTTTAAAAGTCATTTGACCGGGAGGTTCTTATGAGAAGTGTCACCGTACTAATTGGATCAGGATCAATCGGTGTCGCAATCGCGAGAAGAGTAAGTGCAGGAAAGCACATTCTGCTAGCTGATTTACGGCAGGAAAATGCGGACGCGGCAGCTGAAGTTTTAACTAATGCAGGATTTGAGGTCAGCACTGCTGCCGTTGATGTATCATCGCGCAAAGAAGTTGAGAGTCTTGCTGAAAAGGCCGCAAATCTTGAAGATGTTTCGGGAGTTATTCACGCTGCCGGTGTTTCACCCTCGCAGGCTCCAATAGATGCGATATTGAAAGTTGATATGTACGGGACAGCCCTTATACTGGAAGTGTTTGGAAACGTCATCGCGCGTGGAGGTTCCTGCGTTGTTATTGCATCACAATCGGGTCACCGCCTGGGTGCTCTAACTGATGAGCAGAATAGGCTTCTTGCCACAACTCCGGCCGATCAGCTTTTATCGCTTCCAATGCTCCAGCCGGACCAGATGAAGGATACCCTTCATGCCTATCAGCTTTCAAAGCGCGGAAACTCTCTAAGGGTTATGGCAGAATCCGTCAGATGGGGAAACCGGGGCGTCCGGGTCAATACAATCAGTCCGGGCATTATTATCACTCCCCTGGCGATAGACGAGCTGAAAGGCCCTCGCGGAGAAGGCTACCGACGTATGATTGAAGGCTGCCCTGTGGGACGGGCAGGCACTTCTGACGAGGTTGCCAATGTCGCGGCACTACTTATGGGGCCGGATGGCGCCTTTATCACCGGCAGCGATATTTTGATGGATGGTGGAGTTACCTCTTCGTATTTCTTCGGAGAACTGGCGCCGAAGTGAGCAGATAATTGCGTTTACAGGACGGTTATGATGTGATTCTCATCGGCTATCCGTACAGATGTGTAATAATACCGATGGTGGCAATCGCATTCTTTTCAGCAATTTAAGGAGGATTAATTATGAAAAAACGTATATTAGGAAACAGCGGACTGGAAGTATCGGCAATGGGACTGGGCTGTATGGGGATGAGCTTCTCCTATGGGACTCTTCCGGATAAAAAGGAGATGATCTCCCTTATCCATAAAGCAGTAGAACGGGGCATAACATTTTTTGATACAGCAGAGGTTTACGGCCCGCTCACCAACGAGGAACTGGTCGGCGAAGCTCTTTCACC
>Ga0116171_10003782_pt1 | contig 13865 bp, 12 predicted proteins | sample AD_JPNHW2_MetaG_FD_89798 | JGI IMG/M metagenome (GOLD analysis project Ga0116171, IMG submission 89798) | Active sludge microbial communities of municipal wastewater-treating anaerobic digesters from Japan - AD_JPNHW2_MetaG | ecosystem: Engineered > Bioreactor > Anaerobic > Digestate | place...
CATATTCCGCACTGGAGGCAATCGAATGGCTCTCCGGGCATGAACCGTTTATTATGCTCCTCGATTATACTCTTCCGGATATGAATGCTAAAGAATTTATATCCGCATTGCAGAGAAAAGAAGAGCCTCTGCCGGCATTTATTATTTCAACAGGACAGGGTGACGAAAGAATAGCCGTTGAGATGATGAAACTCGGAGCAAGGGATTATATTATAAAGGACAGTCAATACCTGGAGATGCTCCCTGAAATTATAATAAGAGTTGCGAGAGAGATTGAAAATGAGGGCAAGCGCAGACAGGCAGAATGCTTATTGGAACAGACCCGCCGTAATTACGAAACATTTTTCAATACAATAGATGATTTTCTCTTTGTTCTAAGTGAAGCAGGGGATATAATTTATACTAATAATACGGTGACTGACCGTCTGGGTTATACAACAGAAGAACTCTCGGGAAAATCAATTTTGATGGTTCATCCGCCGGAACGCCGTGATGAAGCCGGTATAATTGTCGGCGAGATGCTGCGTGGAGAAACCGAGTTTTGCCCTGTTCCGATAATTACAAAATCCGGTATTCAGATCCCTGTTGAAACAAGAGTCTCCAGCGGATTCTGGGACGGCAAACCTGTGCTTTTCGGAGTCACTAAAGATATTTCAAAAGTTAAATTATCAGAAGAAAAGTTTTCAAAACTGTTTTATATCAATCCGTCTGCTTGCGGTTTAAGCGATCTGGATAATCACATATATATCGATGTCAACGAGGCATTTTATACATTGTTCGGATTTAATAAAAATGAAGTGGTTGGTAAATCACCGATGGAGTTAGGTATTTTAAGTGATGAAATCATAAATGCCGTATTGCTCAAGGCCGATAGTAACGGGAATGTAAGTAATGTTGAAACTGTATTAAAAGCAAAGAATGGTGATCTCAAGCGTGTGCTGATGTCATCAGAAAATATATATGTACAGGATAAAAAATACCGTTTTACTATAGTCAATGACATCACTGAACGTAAACATGCTGAGGAGGCACTGCGTGAAAGTGAATATCGTCTTAAATTTTCCATCGAAGGTTTCGGCGGCGGTGCATGGGAATGGAAAGTCCAGACCGGCGAAACAATTCTGAATGAGCGTTCAGCGTCGATTATCGGCTATACCCTTGACGAATTAGAGCCTGTCAGCAGCGCAACATGGATAAAATATCATCATCCTGATGATTTAAAAAAATCAATTGAACTGTTGGCAAAACATTTCAGCGGTGAATCAGAATACTATGAGTTTGAAAGCCGTATGAAACATAAAAACGGCAACTGGGTCTGGGTTTTAAATAAAGGTAAAGTCATTGAATGGAGCAAGGAATTCAAACCGTTAAGAATGTTCGGGATACATATGGATGTCACGGAAAAAAGAGAGATGTATCAAAAAATTGAGGAGCTGTCAATCCGTGATCCCCTCACAAATCTTTTTAATAGGAGATATATTTTTGAAAGGCTTGAAGTAATTGTCTCGGAATTTCTTAGAGAAAAGAAGAATTTTACTATTTCAATTATTGATCTCGATTACTTTAAAGATGTAAACGATAAGTATGGGCATCAGGCGGGGGATTTAATTCTCAGTGAGTTTGCTGAAATTATGAGCAGTAATCTTCGTCCCTACGATTTAGCCGGCCGTTACGGCGGTGAGGAATTTATTCTTATTTCAATGAACGTAAGCAGGAATCAGACGGAATCGAGAATAGAAAGGATTCTGGATATTATGAGAGAGAAGAAATTCATTTATAATGAAAATGAAATTAAAATCACATTCAGCTGCGGGATAGCGGAAAGTTTAGAGCTGGAGACTGTATCGGTGGGTGTGCTGATCGAAACTGCCGATAAGAGGCTTTATCATGCAAAAAATACAGGAAGAAATAAAGTTGTTATAAGCTGTTGAAACGAGATCATAAATATATTATAATTGGGCCACTGGTATAGTCAGGATAGGGGTATTATCATAAAGGAGCTCTGTGATGGGGGATTATAAAGAATTGATAATTTTAATAGCGGAAGATGATGACGGGCATGCCGAGCTGATTAAAGAGGGGCTTGAGGATGCCGGTGTGTGTAATAAAACTATCCGTTTTTCTAACGGTGAAGAGGTCTGGCAGTTTTTATCCGCTGCCGGGGATAATGGTGTAAGGGATAAAAGTAAAAGCTACCTGCTTCTGCTTGATATCAATATGCCGGTAATGGATGGGTTTGAGGTATTAAAAAATATCAAGCAGGATGAAGAGTTGCAGAATATTCCTGTAATGATGCTCACTACTACAGATGATCCCCGGGAAGTGGAGGAGTGCTATAAGCTCGGATGTAATATGTATATAACCAAGCCCGTGGAGTTCAGCAAATTCACTGAAACCTTAAAGCGCCTGGGGCTTTTCATACAGGTTGTAAAGATATGACTTTTTTTACTGAAGAACTATTTGGAGAACCGCTAAAAATGAAGACAGGAGTTGTTTATGACAATTCTGATCATTGAAGATGACGTGGGTCTTGCGGAATTAATAAAAGAAAAAATGGAAGAATGCGGTTTTGAAACAGCATGTTCAAATTCTGCAGAAGAGGCGATCGAATGGCTTTCCCGGAATAATCCTTATATCATGCTGCTTGATTATACCCTGCCTGATATGAACGCGAAAGATTTTATAAATGAGCTGCAGAATAAAGGCAGACGCCTGCCTCCATTTATTATTTCCACAGGCCGGGGTGACGAGAGAATAGCTGTTGATATGATGAAACTCGGGGCCAGGGATTATGTAGTAAAGGACAGTCAGTTCCTGGATATGCTGCCTGGAGTTGTACAGAGGGTTCACAGAGATATTGAAAATGAGAATAAGCTCAATGATGCGGAGCATGCATTACGGAAAAAAGAGGAAAAAATTCATCTTCTTCTTAACTCAGCAGCTGAAGCGATATACGGTATTGATATGGACGGCAACTGTACATTCTGCAATAATTCCTGTCTGAACCTGCTCCGATACGATAAGCCTGAAGATCTGCTTGGCAGGAATATGCATTGGCAGATACATGGGAAGTATTCAGATGGCAACTATTTCCCTGTTGAAAATTGCCGTATTTTCCAGGCTTTTCAACAGGGTATTGGTACACACGTGGACGATGAGGTTCTCTGGCGGTCTGACGGTACATTTTTTCCTGCAGAGTACTGGTCGTACCCTCAGATAATAGATGGTGAGATAGTTGGAGCTGTGGTAACATTTCTTGATATCACTGAACGTAAACTCTCTGAAGAAAAAATTAAGAATCTTCTCGCAGAAAAAGAACTTATCCTTAGAGAAGTTCATCATCGCATCAAAAATAATATGAATACCATCAAGAGCCTGCTCTATCTTCAGGCTGACACTCTTACAGAACCCTCGGCCGTTGCGGCTCTTATGGATGCTGAAAGCCGGGTAGAGAGTATGATGGTTCTGTACGATAAGCTTTATCGTTCGATTGATTTTATGGAACTGTCAGTAAAAGAGTATCTGCCGGTGCTGGTAGATGAAATAATCGGCAACTTTCCGAATAAAGGGATTGTAACAATAGAAAAGCATATTGATGACTTTATCCTTGGTGCAGATACACTTTTCCCTCTGGGTATTCTTGTAAATGAAATTCTTACTAACAGCATGAAGTATGCATTTGCCGGCAGAAAGAGCGGGGTGATAACTGTATATGCTTCGCTTAAGGATTCCCGCGCGAACATTGTTATACAGGACAATGGGATTGGAATTCCGGAATCAGTAGGTTTTGAAAAACATTCCGGTTTCGGCCTTGATCTTATACGTATGCTTACAGAACAGATCGGCGGCAGAATAAGGATTGAACGCGGTGAAGGGAGCAGGTTTGTTCTGGAATTTAATGCAGGTTCCGAATCCGGCGGTAAATAATAGAACGGCATCACAGGTTATATTCCTTTTTTATAAATCTTCAATTTTTTATTTGATATTCATTGATCGCAGTATTATAGTTAGAATGTATACAGATTTGTTTTTCCTGTTGGAATTGTAAAGTGTCGGGTTTATCAGAGTATAAGTGCAGAGAAAAATTCTAATCCTGCCTGAACGCATGTTATTCCGGAAAAATCCGGTTATATATAAACAGCATGTTGGAGTATGCTTATGAGTGAAAGACCTGTTGGAAAAGAGAATTCCCCTGATGCATCATGCATAGAGCCGGCAGATAAACGCAGCGGTACAATTATTATAATGGATGATGAAGAATGTGTAAGAGATTCTCTTTCAGATATGCTTATGTGTATGGGATATGATGTAATTCACATGGAGGAAGGGGGAGAGGTTATCTCTTTCTTAAAGGAAAAACATATTGGTGAAGAGATAATTTCAGGGATTATTCTTGATCTGGTAATTCCGGAAGGAATGGGGGGAAAAGATGCTGCTGAAGGAATTCAGAAGATAAATCCCGGGATCCCTGTTTTTGCCATAAGCGGATATGCAGATGATCCTGCGATGGTTAATCCCGGGGAATATGGCTTTACCGCCAGTTTAAACAAACCGTTTCGAATGGCTGATCTGGCGGATATGCTTGATAAATATTTATAAAAATCTTTATCTCAATATTCAGCTTAACATATAAGAATGTCTGTGGTGAACGGGATAATCGTGTTGTCCCGTCTGTTTATTGATAGTCATGATGTCCGTACTCTCCCGCATGGTGAAGACGTTACAACAATTTTCAAAGGATATCCCTCCCCGGGGGACGAAGTAAACTCACTCGAAATCCTGTAAATCCTTTAATCCTGAAATCATACTCAAATTTGAAGATAACACTTTCGTGTGATGCTGATATAACACGTTTGTGACATGGATTAATCACGTTCATGTGATTGTCAACACCTCTATTAAAGGGATAATTTAGAGACAAAAGATTCTATCTAATGAGAGAAATGTTATGCCAGCAATAAACCAGCAAAATAAGCAGACAGCAAAAGTGGAAGATGTCTCCAGCAGACAGTATGTGACATTTTCGATTAAGGATGAATTATACGGCATTGATGTGAGGAGAGCTCAGGAGGTAATGAACATCCCGCAGATAACCAGGGTTCCGAATACTATGCCGTTTATGAAAGGTGTAATTGATCTCAGAGGGAAAATTATTCCTCTTATAGATATGAGAATTAAATTTAAAATTGAAGAGAAGCCCTACGATAATAAAACTGTTATAATTATAATTGACGTTAAAAAAGTTATCTGCGGCGTCATTGTAGATTCAGTATCTGATGTCATAAATATGTCGATTGATGATGTTCAGCATACTCCGCACTTTGCCTCTGAAATCGATAAAGATTCTGTCTTCGGTATAGGAAAAACCGGGGATAAACTTGTCATCGTTCTTGATGTGGATAAAATTCTCACGGACGAAGAATTACTTCTGATAAAGGCGAACTGAGGTAAGTCATGGCCTTTACTTATTTTTTCAGGGATATGCAGACGCTGGAGATGATCCGTGATTATGCGATCCCCGCGCTCCGGACAAAAAGACATATAAAAGTATGGGATGCCGGATGCGCCATGGGCCCGGAACCCTATTCTCTTGCTATCATTCTGCGCGAGAACATGGGAAACATGATTTTCAGAAACGTGAATATTTTTGCAACAGATATCGACGGCAGCAATCTCTTCCAGAAAATAATTGAAAGCGGTGAGTATCCCCGTGATCAGCTTGACCGGATTCCTAAAGATATTTTTTATAAATACTTCGCAAAGGTAGACGGTTCAGACAGATATAAAATTTCCGATGAAATGATAAAATCTATAAATTTTTTCAGGCACGATCTTCTCTCCCTTAAACCGGTGTCCCATGACTTCGGCCTTGTGATGTGTAAAAATGTACTCCTGCACTTTACTTACGAGGAACGTATCAACGTAATAAAAATGTTTCATGATAACCTCATTGATGGGGGTTACTTCGTGTCGGAACAGACACAGAAGATGCCGGTAGAACTTGAAAATTATTTTGAGCAGGTCGTGCCGAATGCCCAGATATACAGAAAGGTAATTTGATGGATGGCTGTGCTGTGAAGATATATAACCTGACAGAGAAAAGCACCATGTACACTTCAAATGTATACCTGGTAACAGGAACGTGGAATGCCCTGGATGATGTAAATACTCTGGTTGATGTCGGACGGGATGTTGCCGCAATTGAGATGGTATTCGAAATTTCAACCGGTGTCGGGAAGAAGCAGGTCAATAAAGTTGTACTTACACATAATCATTATGATCACACGTCGATGCTTCAGAATGTAAAGACTGTTTTTAATCCGAGAGTTTATGCCTATTCAAAATCGCTTGAGGGAGTTGACCGTATTCTTAAAGACGGCGAAAAAATAAGAATGGGTGACAGATATTTTGAGGTGCTGCATACTCCGGGGCACAGCAGTGATTCGATCTGTTTATACTGTCAGGAGGATGGAGTTCTTTTTTCCGGTGACACTCCTGTAATAGTAAGGTCAACGGGCAGCACTTATGAAGAACACTTTATTAAAGCGATGGAAAGACTCTGCAGGCGCGAAGTTAAGGCAATATATTTCGGGCACGGAGATCCGATGTTACAGGGATGCAGTGCGGCTTTAAGAAGGTCGCTTGATAATATAAGAACAGGGATGGGATTGAATCCGGGGCAGTATCACTGATCTGTCTCCGCGGTCCTTCGACAGGCTCAGGGACCGGGAGTAAATAATTCGGCGGCTGAGCCTGTCGAGGCCTGAAATTGGAACTAATTAAATTTATGCAATATAACAGTTTATGGAGGAATAAGATGTTTAAGAATATGAAGCTTGGAGCGAAGGTTCTGCTTGGATTTATTGTTTTAACAGTGATTGCCATGGTTATAGGGGTAGTAGGAACAGTAAATATTAATAAGATTGTCAATGCTGATACCGCACTTTACGAGCGTGTAACTCTGCGGGTCCAGTACATTGGAGCAATTACGACCGATTTTAACCAGATAAGGGTTAATGTTTTAAATGCAGCAAGATCAAATGATCAGCAGCGAATTTCGGTCTGTAGAAACAATATAGAAAAATTTGATAAAAATATTGATGAACAAATCGGATTATACAGAAAAACTTATACTGAAAATGATGCCGATAAGAAAGTTGCTGCAGGATTTGCTGAGAGATATGATCAATATAAAGGTTTATCCGATAAAGTGCTTGAACTTGCATCCGCCGGTAAATCAGAAGAAGCTTATGCATTAATAAACGGGACAATGGCTGCAGTCGGATTAGAGATTAATACGCAAGGTGCTGAAATCACGAAATTTAATGTTGAGGCTGGAAACAAAACAGCCCGTAATAATGAAGCTCTTGGAAATACTGCAGTTACTTTAATGTATACTCTTATTACATTTGCTATTATCTTCGCTTCAATTCTTTCATTGGTAATTATGAAAAATATCAAAGGAATAATAAGTGGTATGATGAAGGAGGTAACCGGCATTACCCAGGCAACTCTTGATGGAAAACTCGATGCACGTGCAAATACACTCGCGATAAATTTTGAATTCCGGGCTATCGGAGAAGGTCTGAACAACATACTTGATGCTGTGATCGGGCCTCTGAATATAGTCGCTGAATATTTTGACAGGATTTCCAAAGGGGATATCCCTGGGAAAATTACAGATAAATATAACGGCGATTTTAATGAAATAAAAAATAACATCAATGCCTGCATCGACGGGCTCGGTGGCCTTGTAGAAGCAAACACAATACTCCAGAAAATGTCAGTGAATGACTATACAACAAAAGTTGAAGGAAAATATGATGGAATTTTTGCTAATGTCGGAATTGCTGTAAATGAAGTAATAGAACGTGTATTTCATATCCAGAAAATGCTGGTGAATATGGCTATGGGTGATTTTAGTGAAATTAACACCTTAAAGAACGCCGGTAAACGAAGTGAAAATGATAAGCTTACTCCCTGCTTCATAAATCTGTTTGAAACACTTAATAGTCTTGTAGCTGACATGAATACGCTTACTCAGGCGGCAATAGAAGGGAAACTGGATATTCGTGCTGATGCTGCAAAACATCAGGGATCATTTGTCGAAATAGTTGCGGGTGTTAACAACACGCTTGATGCACTCATCGGACCGCTGAATATAGCTGCCGAGTATGTGGATAGAATATCCAAGGGTGATATCCCGCCGAAAATTACAGATAATTACAATGGCGACTTTAAAGAAATAATAAATAATCTCAATGCACTTATCGATTCAATGAATACAATCACCAGCGTTGCTCAGGAGATTGCAACAGGTAATCTAATGGTTACAGTTGAAGAGAGATCCGCTCAGGATAAACTGATGCAGGCACTCAAGAAGATGGTAGCCGACCTTACTACAATTGCAGTTGATGTTCAGACTGCGGCAAACCAGGTAGCATCAGGAAGCGGCGAGATGAGTTCATCAGCTGAAGAGATGGCTCAGAGCGCGAACGAGCAGTCCGCAAGCGTGGAACAGGTCTCCAGTTCAATGGAAGAGATGAACAGCTCGGTTGTACAGAATGCCGATAACGCCAAGCAGACAGCTGCAATTTCAATAAAAGCTTCTAAAGACGCGCAAGAAGGCGGATTTGCTGTCGCTGAAACAGTTAAGGCTATGAAGAGTATCGCTGAAAAAATTGCGGTTATTGAAGATATCGCAGCACAGACAAATATGCTGGCACTTAATGCAGCTATTGAAGCTGCGCGGGCGGGAGATCATGGTAAAGGATTTGCTGTTGTTGCCGGTGAGGTAAGAAATCTTGCTGAAAGAAGCGGTAATGCGGCTAAAGAGATAAATAATCTGTCAGTACAGTCAGTTGAAGTTGCCGAGAGAGCAGGCAGACTTATAGAGGAGATTGTTCCTCAAATACAGAAAACGGCGGAACTTGTACAGGAAATAAACGCATCAAGCTCTGAGCAGGCAAATGGAATCGCGCAGGTAACACAGGCTGTTGAACAGCTCGATAAAGGAATCCAGCAGAGCGCTGCAGCTACAGAAGAGATGGCTTCAACAACTGAAGAGCTTCTAAGCCAGGCGGAACAGCTCCAGACATCAGCATCTTTCTTTAAAGTAAAAGGTAACGGTAATGGAGATGGAAGAGGAGTCAGCATTACACATAAATCCGGAGCGGTTCATTCTAAAAGACCTGTTGTGAAACATGATTTATATAATGCCGGTCATATACCTGGAATGAAAAAATCCGGCAATGCAGAATCATCCGATATAGCTACAGGCGGAGTATCGTTGGATATGAGTTCAGATGACGGCTTTGAGAGGTACTAGTATTTAAACAGGCTGAGTAACCGGCAAAGGGTTCTGGAGCCGGAAAGCATTATATACTTAACAGCCCCCTCCGGGGTGCGGGGCTGTGGAACAAAGAGATAAAGAGGATGCCGGGATTTAGTGATGGAAACAATATTAACAAAGGAGGTGGGGAAAAGGATGCCTGACAAAATAAACATAAGTGAAGAGAGCTCTTGTCCGGTAAACGGTGTTGTGAATATGAGTGATAATGAATTCAATCTGTTTAGTACACTCATCTACAGCCGTCTCGGGATAAAGATGCCTCCTGCAAAAAAACTTATGCTTATATCAAGGCTGACAAAACGGCTTAAGGTTCTGGGATTCAGGTCGTACAAAGAGTATTACGATTTTCTCTGTACCGAGAAGGGAAAATCTGAAGAGTTCAACAAAATGATTGATGCTGTAACTACAAATAAGACTGATTTTTTCCGTGAACCGGATCATTTTGATATCCTTGTAAAAAAGGTATTACCTGATCTTGTCGCATCGGAAAATTTTATTGAGAGAAAAATGGTTAATATATGGAGCGCCGGATGTTCAACTGGCGAGGAGGCTTATACTCTTACAATGGTAATGTCGGAATTTTTTTCCGATATAAAGAGTAATTCTGAATTCAGCATCCTCGCCACTGACATCTCTCCAAAAGTTTTACAGGCCGGATACGATGCAATTTACACAGAGAGTGTAATTCAGCAGATCCCGTTTTCAATGAGGCAGAAATACCTTATGCGGGGAACCGGAGACAAGAAGGGGCTTTTTAGAATTATTCCCTCCCTCAGGGAGAGAGTTACTTTTAAACAGCTTAATCTAATGGATAATCAGTTTAATGTTGATACGGATATGGACATTATTTTCTGCCGCAACGTTATTATATATTTTGATAAAGATACACAGAAAATGCTTTTTAATAAATTTTATAAACATCTGGTACCCGGGGGATATCTGTTTATAGGGAGTTCGGAAACTCTTTATGGAGTGAATAGCGATTTTATCCCTGCAGGCCCGACAGTATACAGAAAACCGAAAGAGTAGATACGGGAAGAATAATTTCCGGAGGGTTAGTTTAATGCAGAAAAAAATCAAGGTGCTTGTAGTTGACGACTCAGCTGTCGTCCGCCAGGTGATGAAAGAGATTCTTGAATCCGATCCTGCGATTGAAGTAATTGATACTGCAGGTGATCCGTTCATAGCTGCCGAGAAAATCAAAAAAGAAGTTCCCGATGTTATCACTCTTGACGTGGAGATGCCACGCATGGACGGGATAACTTTTCTGCAGAAAATCATGACTCAGCACCCTATCCCTGTAGTCATGTGCTCAAGCCTTACTGAAGTCGGGGCTGATACTACTCTCCGTGCGCTGGAATACGGAGCTGTTGATATTATTACTAAACCTAAAATGGGCATCCAGCAGTTTATTGAAGAATCACAAATAAGAATATGCGACTCGGTCAAAGCAGCGGCACAGGCCAGGGTGATTAGTATTCCAATGAAAAACAGGATTAAGCCTTCTGTCAGGCTGACAGCTGATGCTATAATGCCGCGTCCTGCAGGGAATGCCATGTTACGTACAACTGAAAAAATTGTAGCAGTCGGTGCTTCAACCGGAGGGACTGAAGCCCTGAGAATATTTCTGGAAGCGATACCCCATGATTGCCCAGGGATCGTTATTGTCCAGCACATGCCTGAAAATTTTACAAAAGCTTTTGCAACGCGTCTTAACGGATTATGCGATATAGAAGTGAAAGAAGCGGAAGATAATGACACTATTATCAGGGGAAGGGCCTTAATCGCTCCGGGCAATAAACATCTGCTGATTAAACGAAGTGGAGCAAGATATTACGTGGAAGTAAAAGAGGGGCCTCTTGTTTCACGTCACCGTCCATCGGTTGATGTGCTTTTCAGATCGGCCGCACAATTTGCCGGTGCGAATACAGTGGGAGTTATAATGACCGGAATGGGTGATGACGGCGCGCGTGGAATGCTTGAGATGAAAGAGGCAGGTGCATATAACATAGCACAGGATGAAAAATCATGCGTGGTTTTCGGGATGCCTAATGAGGCTATAAAGATCGGTGCTGTTGATAAGATTCTCCCTCTGGATGCGATTGCAGAGGCAGTCCTCAGAGAATGCGCAAATTAGTTCAGGGAAGGTGAGGTAAATGGAAGAAATAATTAAAACTGATGAAGATTATGTATCAGCAATTGACCCGGAAAATGAAAAAGCTTTAGCATCCGCCGGTGATTTGGTGCTCTACCTGACTTTTCTTCTCGGGAGAGATCTTTTCGGAATTCAGGTAAGTGAAATACGCGAAGTAATTGAATTCAAACAGGTTTTTAAAATACCGAGAGTTCCTGATTTTTTAAAGGGAGTAATAAATCTCCGGGGCGAGGTTGTGCCGATTATTGATCTTCATTCAAGGTTCTATAATACATCGAGCAATGTTACCGGGGCAACATCTATTGTTGTTGTGGAGATTGATGATGATAATCATAAAACCCCGATCGGAATTATGATCGATTCTGTAAAAGCTGTAACAGAACTTTATGAAAACAATATTGAATCTGTGCCTGAAATCGGAAGCAAAATCAGGTCCGATTTTGTCGAAGGTATTGGAAAACTGGAGGACCAGTTTGTTATACTTCTCAGGGTGCAGAACATACTAAACATAGAAGAATTATCAAATATTGATGACAATATTAATTGAACCGGGAGGACAAAATGGCGAAGAAAGTAATGGTTGTGGATGATTCGAATGCCATAAGGCAGTCTCTGATTTTTATATTAAAAAGCGCCGGATATGAAGTTGTTGAAGCAGCTAACGGTGTTGATGCGCTTAGTTTAATGAAGGAACATGCCATCGGCCTTTTTATATCCGATGTAAATATGCCTGAAATGGATGGTATTACTCTGCTTAAAAAGATAAAAGCAGACAAGGATTATAATCATACACCGGTCATAATGCTTACAACAGAGGCTAGCGGAGATATGATAACCGAAGGGAAAGAGGCGGGAGCCAAGGCGTGGATGATAAAACCGTTCCAGCCTGAACAGCTCATTGGCGCTGTAAAAAAACTTTTTGTAATATAAACAGGCTGATAAACGGGAAGGTGTGCTATGAAACTTAAAATAGTAAGACAAAAAACAGATAATGACGGACTTCATTTTAAACTTACAGGTGAGATGACAATTTACTCCGCTGCTAAATTGAAAGATCTTATGATCAAAGAGCTTAAATCCTGTTCAGGAATAACAATGGATCTTGCAGAAGTTGATGAAGCAGACACTTCAGGATTTCAGCTGCTTCTTTTTTTAAAACGTGAAGCGGATATGCTGGGGAAGAATTTCAAAATAACTGAAGCCGGCAGCAGGCTCAAATCAATCTTCACTCTTTATAAAGAGACGATATAACATGGAGGGGCGGCATGGCTGATAACAATAGCGAAAGGAATTTTAAAAATGTATATTTTACAGAGAGCAGGGAGCTTCTTGATTCAATGGAGATGTCACTTCTTTCTCTGGAAAAAGACAGCAATGATGAAGATTCTATCAACTCCATTTTCAGAGCTGCCCATACAATCAAGGGGAATTCCGGGATGTTCGGCTTCGGACGGATTGGAGATTTCACGCATGTCCTGGAAAATGTCCTCGTTGGCGCCAGAAGCGGGACAATCGCAATAAAACCTGAATTGATAGGGCTCCTTCTTGAGTGCCATGATTTTATACAGGTACTTCTTGATCATTACGAGAGTGAGGAGGACCGCCCGCTGGATGAAGAGAGCGAGGCTTTATTTAAAGAGCTCATAGATCGTTTAAATAAATATATCCCGGATGCTGAAAAAGTCAGAAAATTAAAAGAAAAGGTTATTGAAGAGATCGGTGTACCGGAGTCGTCATGTGCAGATTCCGGTGATTTATATGTATGCAACGACTGCTGGCATATATCCCTGAGATTCGGCAGGAATGTTTTCAAAGACGGTCTTGATCCTTATTCATTTATCAGCTATCTGGGAGAAAAGGGTGAGATACAGAATATTAAAACTGTTTATGAAGAGATGCCATCCGGGGAAGAGATGCAGGCTGACCTCTGTTATCTCGGCTTTGAAATGGATTTCAGAAGCAGCATAAGCAAAAAAGAGATTGAGGATGTTTTTGATTTTGTAATAAACGATTGCGATATAAGAATACTCCCTCCTAAAACAAGCATAGAGGATTACGTTAAGCTTATAGAGGAATTGCCGGAAACTCCTATGAAGATAGGTGATATGCTTCGCGAGATCGGGTCATTGACTGAAACTGAACTTGAAAAAGCACTTGAACTTCAGGCTGAATTGACTGCTGAAAAAAATAAAGCCCCGGAAGAACTTCTTGTGGGCAATATACTTGTTGAAGAGAAGATGGTACAGAAATATATCGTTGAAGCGGCTCTTACCAAACAGGAGAACGTAAAGAAGAGAGAGGAGAACAACCGTAAACTTATCAGAATTGATGCGGAGAAACTGGATCATCTTATAAATC
>Ga0116171_10003783_pt1 | contig 13861 bp, 8 predicted proteins | sample AD_JPNHW2_MetaG_FD_89798 | JGI IMG/M metagenome (GOLD analysis project Ga0116171, IMG submission 89798) | Active sludge microbial communities of municipal wastewater-treating anaerobic digesters from Japan - AD_JPNHW2_MetaG | ecosystem: Engineered > Bioreactor > Anaerobic > Digestate | place...
CGGCTTTTGTCGAAAACGAGAACCGCCACAGGGATGTTGGTCGTCTGGAAAAGATTGCCCGGGAGTCCGATCACTGCATCAAGAATATTGTCTTCAATAAGTTTCTGTCTTATTCTCCCTTCAGCAGCTCCACGGAAAAGAACGCCATGAGGAACAACAACAGAAACCCTTCCTTCCTTTTCAAGCGCTGTTTCAATCATGTGGGTGATAAATGCCCAGTCTCCTTTACTTTTTGGCGGAACTCCCCGCCAGAATCTGTTATACTTATCACTTTCCGCATTTTCGGAACCCCATTTGTCCAGAGAAAACGGAGGATTGGCAACAACACAGTTGAATTTCATGAGACGGTCATTTTCAACAAGCACCGGACTGTTCAAAGTATCGCACCATTCAATTCTCGCACTGTCAAAGCTGTGAAGAAACATATTCATTCTGCACAAAGCCCATGTGCTGCCGTTTGATTCCTGCCCGAAAAGAGCAAAATTACGGTCGCCAACCTGTCTTGCCGCCTGAATCAACAGACCTCCCGAACCGCATGCAGGATCACAAATTCTGTCACCCGGTTTCGGTGAAGCAAGACGGGCAACAAGTTCACTTACTTTAAGGGGTGTGAAGAACTCTCCTGCTTTTTTACCTGAATCGGCGGCGAACCTTTCTATAAGATATATGTATGTGTTTCCTATCACATCTTCTGAAACTCTGCTCGGTTTCATATCAAGTTGCGGTTTATTGAAATCTTCAAGAAAAGTTTTAAGACGACGGTTTCTGTCCTTTGATTTTCCAAGATTGGATTCACTGTTGAAGTCAATATTCCTGAAAACTCCTTCAAGTTTTGATTTATTGGATTCTTCAATGTTATCAAGAACTATGTTGATCAGTTCGCCTATATTGTCACTGCTTCTTCTTTCATAAAGACTGTAGAAATTGGCAGGGAACCTATCAAGAATAGTGTCAATACCCGTTTTCGGATCTGTTTCCTTAATTTTCACTTCAGGAAGAATGAACCTTTCCCTTTCGAGTTTTCTTCTGATTCTTTCATCATCATCACCATACTGCTTTTTGTATTCATCATAATGATCGTTCCAAACATCGGATATATATTTAAGGAATAACATCACAAGAATGTAATCCATATATTGTGAAGGGTTGACAACTCCACGAAAAGTGTCACATGCCGCCCATGCTGCACTGTTTATATCCTTCTGCTCGATTTTTGTATTCATTCTTATTCTCCTTTTGATGAATTTATTAATAATTTTGAGATGTAATCTTTTTTGAGTTCTGCAATTTCTGATAATATCCGGTGTTCTTTTTCTGCCAGTTCTGCAATTTCAACGATCAGCATCTGCGTTTTCAAGTCGGGAACGGAAACAGGAAGTTCGGCAAGTTCTGAAGCCCTTATCATTCCGCCGTGAGTGCCCGACAACCTTGATTGCAAAAATTTCTGAGATTCCGGCTGATTGATGAACCATTTCAGATATTGGGGTAAAACTTTGTTGCGATCTATAGCTCTGATTTTTAAAAGAGGAGCAGAAACCACAGTGTTCTCAATCTCTTCTAATAAAATTGACGCTGTAGAGTTAATTCCTCTTGATCTGAAAACAAGATCTCCCTTTTTCGCAAGATGATGATCTTTGAGAACTTCCATATCTATTTTTATCAGTTCGTGACAGTCAACAATGTTATCAGAATTAAGATCTTTCATCTGAATAACCCTTACATTTCCCGAATCAGAATATTCAAGACGACCCCTGAATGAGAAGCCTGTCTGAATATCTGCCAGATTTTTCAGCATCGTTTCCAAAAAAACCTCCGCAATGCAAAAACGACATTACAGAGACAATTGTGCTCAGAAAGTTTGATTTGTCAAGAAATATTATGCAGTAAAGTCGTTATTGAGGAATATGTGTTATTCCTTCCTTGCCCTTTTAGATTTGCGGTTTTCAAGTATTTTTACCGATTTTTCTTTTTGTAATTTGAGTTCTTCGATTTCTGCGGTCTGCTGTTTCCACATTGATAGTGTGCTTTCAGAAATTTCACCGTTTTTTATCGCTTCTTTGACTGCGCATCCCGGTTCTGTTTCGTGTTTACAGTCGGTGAAACGGCATAAAACGGATAGTTCGTTGATCTTTTCGAATCCTTCATCTTCTTCAAGATCCCATGACTGGAGTTCTCTCATTCCGGGTGTATCGATGACCATTCCGCCATTTGAAAGAATTATCAGATCTCTTGATGAAGTGGTGTGCCGTCCTTTTTTCACCGACTGGCTTATTTCGGCGGTTTTCTGAGTATAACTGCCGGTGAGGATATTGATAAGTGTTGATTTGCCAACTCCTGATGATCCGGCAAAAGCCGCCGTTATTCCCGGTTTTAAAAACCGGTTAATAATTTCATAAGTATCCTGATTTTCTGATGATACTGCGAACACCTCGATTTTTCCTGCCAGCATTTTAACTTCTTTGACTAAAACTTCTGTGTTGTTGCAAAGGTCAGATTTATTCAGAAGTACGATCGGTGTTGCCTTGCTTGAAATCGCTGTCGAAATATATCGCTGAAGTCTTTTCAGATTGTAATTTTCGTCAAGCGACATGACAATGAAAACAATATCAATATTGGCACTGATAATCTGCTCTTCCACAACATTTCCGGTAGATTTTCTGGAAAAACAAGTCTTTCTTGCAAGTACCGAAATTATATAAGCTTTATCTGCTCTTATTGAGACAGCTACCCAGTCGCCAACTGCGGGAAGTTCGGAATTTGATAATGAATTAAAACGGATAGAACCGCTCAGTTTTGCATTCAGAATGCCGGTTTCGCAAATAATTGAATAGTAGCGTCTGCCATGCGAAATAACTCTTGCCGGAACAAGTTCTTCTGTTTTTATTTTATCGAAAATCTTCTTGAAATAACTGTCAAAACCGAGATTTTTTATGTCCATCCGCAATCCGTCAGAAAACTTCAGTGAAAATAACTGATTAAGCTGTTTAAGTCAAGTCTTGCAAAAAAAGAGATTCGCCACTATATTAGCGTAGTTTTCATTTTTCGGAGAATAAGGTGCTTCTTAAGATAAAAGGTTTTTTAAGACTTTATAGAATTGATGTCCCGGTGATTATTTTTCTTGGAACATTTGCCGGCAGGATGATGACAACAGGCTTTGAGATGAAAATCATTCTCGAAGCGCTTTTCCTTGCATTATTTCCCTACAATTTTGTTTACACGCTGAATTCTATTACAGACAGGCTCGAAGATTCTGTAAACAAACCGTGGCGACCGCTGACAGACGGTACGCTGACAAAAAACGAAGCTGTGATATGGCTGCTGTTCATCACAATTGTTTCGGCAGCAGGAATTCCTATGTTATTTAAAGGTATAGAGATCTTTCTGGCTTTTCTGATCATATTTCTGGGGATAAGCTATTCACTTCCTCCTTTCACATTGAAAAACCGACTTTTAATTGCGCCGCTTATAACAGGCTGGGGCGTTGTTCATCCATTATATATTACCGGCGGAATGAAGCTTTTCTGGGTGACTTCAAGTCTGCTGCTTCATGCAGTTGCTTCAACATTCCTTAAAGATTTAACTGATGTCAGCGGTGATAAACTTGCGGGAAGAAGTGTGGTTACAGATCACCTCAAGCTTCAGACAATAATTTTCATCTCAACTCTTCTCAACATATCGTCAATTGCCGCTTTTTTATTTACTGATTATCCTGTGATCGGGCTGATCCCTGCAATATCGATTATTTCGCTGCTATACAACTATACTATGAGAAGAGCTGATTTTACTGAAATCATATATAAAAGAGTCATCTGGACGACAGCTTTTTCTTCTTTTCTCGTAGTTTCTTATCTGTCACTCAGGTAGTTCGCCGATATTGATTATTCTGAAGGCTTTTTTCTTATCAGTCGTTTTGTCAGGAAAAAAAGACATCAGAAATCCGCTTTTAGTAAATGGTGAGAAAAAGAGAGATCCTGATTCATTAAACTTTCTGGAAATAGGAAAAAAATTCTCTTTTACAGAGATAAGCTCTCTTTTGTCAAAAATGTAAAGAGTTGAGTCTCCGGCGTTGAAAAACATATTTATTTTACTATCCGGTTTTACAGGATGATATGCCGTGATATATTCGAGAGATCTTTTTTCTATGTTGAAATTATAAACGGTGACTTGTATCATATCACTAAATATTGAATCTGTGATAAGAAACAGTTTGTTGCCGGAACACTGAATACTGACAGGTCTTTCAACAACAGAACCAAGAGACAGATATTCGCTCATGAATTCTTTAGAATTTTCTTCTTTTATAAGATAGCTGTCAAAATCGTTCAATTCAGGAGAAGTCGAAATCGAAATGGTATATTTTCTGGCAAGATCTTCAGTTTCATCAACATGCAGAAAGGCCAGTCTTAAATCATTCAGGAAGCAGCCGGATTGAATGGACACAAAATTTTCGGGAAGATCCACAGTTTTTTTAACCTTTTCTTCCGGATAGTCGAATATGTTGAGTTTAATTGAAGATTCCTGAGAAGTTTTTGCAGCCATCAATTTCATGTCACTGGAAAAAGCAAACGGAATCGTATTATTATCCGGCAGATCAATTTTGTTCAGACTGCTATTTTGCAGGATAAAGTAATTTCGTTCAGATTTGTTTGAAATTTCAATAACACCGGGAAATATTGCAGTCATTTCACATTTTGATTTTTCGCAAAAAACGAGAGGGTCTTTGTTGCAGGAAATAAAAAAGATAATAAAAAGACTCGCAAAAACTATTTTTTCCATTGGTTTTGACAAAAGATCAATTGAATAATGAATTGACTAGAACTCCATTTTCTGGAGATCAGCCTCGGCTTTTTTATAATATTCGTTTTCAGCAGTTACAAGCTTTAATATGGATCTGAGAAGCTCTTTAGCCTTTGAAGGATTAAAATTCTTCATAACTGAAGCTTTATCATAAATCTTTTTAACAAGCTTATCTTTTGAATCAAGCCATTCCTTACACTCGGTTTTTTCAGGATCCAGTTCAACACATTTTTCAAAAGCTTCGTTGGCTATGATATAGTTATCTTTCTTTTCCATATCCTTTCCTTTCGCCATGTTTCCGATAGCTTCAATTGTGTATATCTTTTTAGAAAATTCAGTTCCACCCGGAACTATATATTCATCAAGAGCTTTTGCAGCTTCAAGATTGTCAAGTATCAGGTTGTAGTCAAGAAGCTGGACACCTTCAAGAATTTTACTTCTTACTTTGTTGAAATTGAGAAGCTGGGTTTTAAGCGCAAGAACCTTGGCATCTTCTTCACACTCACATTTAAGCTCACTTACTTTAACTATTGCGGTTATAGCCTGATTGTATTTTCCTTCAGAACACATTTCAAGAACAAGTTCTCTGGCTCTGCTTAATTTTTCGCCGTTTGCCATGAGAGATTTTTTCTTTGATTCCTGTTCCTGTTTTTTCTCATCTTCTCTTTTTGCTCTTTCAGTTTCAAGGCGTTCTTTTTCTCTTGCCTCTTCTCTTCTTTTTCTTTCTTCTTCTATTCTCTGCTTTCTTTCATTTTCTTTTGCTAAGCGGTCTTCTTCTTCTTTTTTCTTTTCGAGTTCGAGTTCTCTTTTTCTTCTTTCTTCATCAAGTTTCTGGCGGCGTTCATCTTCAGCTTTTTTTGCTTTTTCAGATGAAGAAACTTCGTCTTCATCTTCTTCAACAGCTTCTTTATTTTTTGATGAACCTGCCTTTATGCTGGCATATGAAGCGGAAGTTGTTTTTCTCAGCTGTTTGTAGAGATTTTCCTTTGAAACTGAATCAATGTCATCGTATGTTTTTGAAGAATCATCTACAGTTTCTTCATTTTCAATATCGATAAGAACTGTTCTTACAATAACTTCTTCATCTTCATTCATACTTATAAGCGTAAGAAGTGAGAACTGAAATTTCTCATCAGAAGCTTTTTCATTCCAGCATTCAGGTTTGCTTCCGCATTTGGCAAGATCTTCAAGAAGCGATTTCTTAACTTCTTTGTAACTTACATAATTGAACTTTGCTTTAAGAATAGACTCAAGATTTTTTGCTATCTTTGAAGCATCTTCTTTTTCGATATTCTTGGTTACCGGTTTCATAAAAAAAACTTTGTCAGCATAAAGAGGCATTATAAAGACTACCGACAAAACTAAAAGTAAAAGCCTTCTCAACTTGATCCTCCTTTCATCAGAACACTATGGCAAAAAATACTCAATGACATTAAACATTTTTTTGATGGTTTTTCAAGTTTTTAATTGTTAAAAGATTAAAGGCGGGAAGGTTCACCTTTCATCACAGTAGTAAATCATAAATTTTTCACTTCCCTTTTTTACGGTACCTCTGCAAAAAAGTCCTGAAATTGAAGATGAAAAACCGTCTGAAAAAAGGGTGTTCCCATGCTGTTTTATTTGAAAGACAGCATCCGTTATTTTTTTTCCCTGGAATGTAAACGCTTTTTCGAGTAAAAGCTTTTCACCTTCTATCCGGTATGGAATAAATTTCGGGCTTTCAAGAAGGTTGGGAGTTTTCTTTAAAGGAGAATCTGTTGTCGAAGAAGATATTTTATCATAGAGATCTGTCAGCCCCCTGCTTTCAATATAACCATCTATTGTATCTACGGTTTTCATTCTGCTCAAAGTAAAAAGGATAAGTCCGAAAATGCCTATTACAATAAGAAAAAAGAGATACTGTTTTCTCTTATTGCGGATGTATTCGATAGTATGGTTATCCAAAACAACTCTCCGGACAGAATTTTTCCTGATAAATATTAAGACTTAATTGATGCTTTTCAAGTTTTGACTCATAATCAATTGTCGGGTATACTCCAGCCTGGTTTGCTAAGGAGGTTGTTTTGTTAAAGATATCAGTAGTTTTTTCAACAATCCTTTTTTCTGTTTTACTGACAGCGGATATTTTTAAAGTTAAGATAGGGCACAATGATGATGAATTAAAAGATATTGCCGGGCGGATGGATGTTCTAGGTGCCGGAGTTGATGAGAACGGTGATGTTATTCTCATTATCAATGCAAAAGAAACTGAAATATCCGAATTCCCGGTTTTTACGGAAATAGAACAGATTCCCGGTGATATAGAGATTGATCCGGAATATTATGATCTGGATGAGATCAACAGAAGGATAGATAATCTGGGAAAGCAGAATAGCGGCTATGCTGAAGTTTTTGTTATAGGCAGCTCTATCGAAGGCAGAGAGATCAAAGCAGTAAGAATAACCCGGACTGGAGACAGCACTGAAGATCTTCCTGAGATTCTTCTTGTCGGAACTCACCACGCAAGGGAGTGGATATCTTACGAAGTTCCTCTTTCAATTGCTGAATTTTTAATGGAAAATGCGGATTCCAACAGCTCTGTGGCAGATATTCTTGATAAATCTGTTGTGTGGGTTGTTCCTATGTTAAATCCGGACGGATTCGTTTTTTCATGGGAAAGCGAAAGATACTGGAGAAACAACAGAAGGGTTAATCCGGATTCAACGATAGGTGTCGATCTTAACAGAAATTATGATTCTTCATGGATAAAAGTTGAATATGATCACGGGACAGGCCCTTTCAGCGAACCTGAAACGGTTGCGATAAAGCAGCTTATAGAGAACAGTTTTCCTGAACCTTTTGAAAACGGAATAACATCTCTTGACGGGCTTATCACTTATCATTCTTTCGGTCAAATGATAATGTATCCTCCCGGTTCTACGACTGAGCCTGCGGAAAAGAGCGAATATTATAAAGAACTTGCAATCAACATGTCTAATCTTACTTTTTCGGAATGCGGAAGTATTTATCTTGCGATGCAAGCCTCAGATCTCTATTTTACTTTTGGTGAAATGACAGAATGGTTTATGAATACACACGATGGAAATCCGGCCTTTACTATCGAGCTTAGACCTCACAGCGGCGGCGTAAATGATTTCGTTCTTCCTGCTCAGTACATAAAGGATACTGTGAAGGAAAATATTTCTCCTGCGATGTACCTGATCGAACACATTATAACCGGTGAGACCGTCATAAATATGGATAAGAACGGTAACGGTAAAAGTGATGTTACAGAAAACACGCTGTATGACTATAAATGCGACAGGTCTGATCTGGAAGTGCCTGATTATGGCGATTTTTCCAATGATTCGGATGCTGATGTGCCGGATGATGGTGCTGATGATATTGATGCCGGAGATGATGATTTTCCGGTTTTTGACGACGAGCCGGAAATTGATGAAAAAAATGATACCGATACAGGTGTTTCTTCAATAAAAAAGAGCGGATGCAGTATCACAATTTTAGGAGATTGAAATGAGTATCAGTTCTCAGATAAAAGGTTTTCAGAAGAATTTCTGGATTGTAAATGTGATGGAAATGTTTGAAAGACTTGCTTTTTTTGCAGTGAGAGCGGTACTTCCTTTGTGGATGGTGGCTACAGCGGATAAACAGGGACTCGGACTTTCATTTACGGAAAAAGGGCTGATATTTATGATCTGGGCGGCCTGCCAGACACTTATTCCGATGTTCAGCGGATCGTTTACCGACAATTTCGGTTATAAAAGAAGCCTCTACACAGCTTTTACTCTGAATATTACAGGTTATGTTCTGATGGCAAATGCAACAGGTTTCTGGACAATGATGATCGCCGGAATTACGGTCGGAACAGGAACTGCGATATTCAAACCGCCGGTGCAGGGCACGGTCGCTTCATCTGTCAATCAGGAAAACAGCTCTCTGGGATTCGGAATATTCTACTGGGTTGTAAATATCGGGAATTTTCTTGCTCCTCTTCTGGCAAGCGCTCTTCGTGGAAATGAAGAGTCAGGATATACATGGCATCTTGTATTTTATGCTGCGGCGATTGCAACTGCCTTGAATTTTATTCCCGCCATATTTTTTTATAAGGAACCTGAGCACAGAACATCAAAATCTGCAAAAAAAGCTTTAAACGACACTCTTACCGCATTGAAAGATACCGATTTTATGATGTTTCTTCTGATATTCAGCGGTTTCTGGCTGATGTTCATGCAGTTATGGGATTTGTTCCCGAATTTTATAAACCAGTGGATTGATAGCAGGGATCTTGCAAAAGTTCTTCCTGCTTTCATGATAGACAATGGAAGTGTGAAAGCTGAACAGATAATCAACATCAACGCCGCATGTATAATTATTTTTATGGTTCCATGGAGCATTTTGACCGGAAAATTTCCAAGACTTGTTGCAATAATCGCGGGTATACTTCTCACAACTTTTGCATTTCTGACCGCAGGGCTTTTTATGGCAGGAACCGTAACAGTTGTGTGCATCATTTTTTTCAGTTTCGGTGAAATGACATGTTCTCCCAAATTCAGCGAATATATCGGAGTTAATGCTCCGGCTGATAAAAAAGCACTTTATATGGGGCTTGCCAATATTCCTTTTGCTCTGGGCTGGATAGTTGGAAATGCTCTTTCAGGCCCGCTTTATGATGCTTTTGCCAATAAAATCCTGCTGACGAAGCAATATCTGCTTGAAGTGAAAAAGATACCTCTCACAGACCTGCAGACAATTGTTGATAATTACAAATCGGTAAATCCTCATAATCTGCTTCCTCAGACCCTTGAAAAAATGAATGTCCAGACATTTGATTTCTTTCAATATTTCCAGCAGATAATGGGTGTTGATCAGTATGAGGCTAATAGAATTTTATGGGAGGCATATCATCCGTGGAAAATATGGATCATTCTTTCATCATTCGGTTTTATAACTATTTTTCTGATGCTCAGATTCAGTTTGAAAAAGAAGAATAAGCAGAATAAATAGAAAAAATATTGAAAACACATTCCCGTTCATTATAATTCAACCATTACTTTGAAGAGGATCAGTATTTTATTTAGGGGGACTCCATGAAATTGTCAATGTTTGTTTTGCTGTTTTTTGTTATTTTTATTTCCTGTGGCGGAAATGAAGAAAAATGGACAAATGAGAATTCTGACACTTCAGGTTATCAGGCAAATACTGCCGGATCTGAAGATTCATCAGGGGAATTTCTTGATCTCGATCACCTTAATCTGTCATCAAATCTGAATGATGACATGGATCTATTGGGATTGGGCGAAGAAGACACAGTGATGATGGAGACAAAAGGAATTTCCGGCTTTGTGTTCACTAACTGTTCTCAGACAGGGCGGACAGGCCCAAGTCAAGCACAGTGCAACACAGCATATTCTGCAACAAATTTAAATGGGCAAGTGACTGTTACGGGCGGAATTCAGGAATGGACTGTTCCGGCAACAGGAAAATATAAAATCGAAACATACGGTGCTGAAGGAGGTCGTTTCACTGCTGGGCGAGGAGGGAAGGGTGCATATATGAAGGGAGATTTCGATCTCACAGCAGGAGAAGTGATTCGTATATTAGTTGGACAGGCAGGAGGAGCAGGACCATCTGGTGGTAGTGGTAACGGTGGCGGTGGGGGAACATTTGTTGTTAAAAGCGGTTCCCCTCTTATTGTTGCCGGCGGTGGCGGTGCACAGGCAGGTTGTGGCGATAGTGAAGGAACTGCTGTCGGACTGGATGGAACTACTTCAACCAGCGGTCTGGCTGGTGTCGGTGGCGGCGGTGCCGGCGGAACAGGTGGCGGCGGCGGCGGAGCTGTGACCAGTTCTTATCCCGGTGCTGGTGGTGGCGGTTTTTCGGGAGACGGAACATATGGTGTAAGAAGTTATAGTGGAGGATGCGAAACTGGTGCATCAGGTTATTCCGGGTTGGATGGTGATGCCAATAGAACTGCTGGAGGCATGTCATTTAATTCGGGTGGTGTCGGTGGTAGAGCCTGCTATGAAACATCTGCAATCGGCGGTTTCGGCGGTGGCGGCGGTGAAGGAGGCTGTGGCGGCGGCGGTGCTGGCGGTTATTCCGGTGGTGGTGGTGGATATAGTGATTACAACGGCGGCGGCGGCGGCGGTTCATACAACGCAGGAACCAATCAGGTTAATACTGCCGGGGCAAGAACTGGTCATGGACTGGTTGTTATTACCAGGCTTTGTGATGGAATAACTCCTGACCCGACTGATGTTACGGCTACTCCCGATGCGGTTTGCGGTGCAGGAACGACCGTAAAGCTTAATGCAACAGCACCAGGTGCGACAATATCATGGTACACTCAGGCAACTGGCGGTTCAGCGATAGGCACAAGCGCAAGCGGAGCCGATTTTGAAGTGACTCCGTCAGGTGCGACAACATATTATGCGGAAGCAAAACTTCCTGATGTTACTCTACCATCTGAAGCTACTTTTAATTACACCGGTGCTGTTCAGACATGGACCGTTCCGGCTGGTATTACAAGCATAGAAATCGAAGCTTGGGGAGCTCAAGGTGGTGGCGGTTCCAGCGGTTTTGGCACGGGAGGCAACGGAGGATATGCAAAAGGTACTGTGAGTGTCACTTCTGGACAGGTCATTTATATATATGTTGGACAGCAAGGTTTCCAATCATACAATCAGATTGCATTTAATGGCGGCGGAAGCGGATCAATTGTAAGCTGGGATGCTGCAGCTGGTGATGGATACACTGGAGGAGGAGCAAGCCATGTTGCCAAAAGAACAGGAACACTTCAAAATCTATCAAGCTATATATCTGATATTATCGTAGTTGCAGCAGGTGGAGGTGGAGCAGGCGGAGCAAGCGGTTCTTGGAACTCTCCGGCAAATGGTGGAAACGGTGGCGGAACAACAGGAACTGACGGTGCAACAGTTGATGTCGTTAGAACCGGCGGTGGTGGCGGCAGTCAAGCAGCAGGTGGCAGCAGTGTCGATGCAAATTCAGCTTCAGGTTTTGGAATTGGTGCATCTGGAAGTCTTAGTACAGATGATGCTATTCAAGGCGGCGGCGGCGGCGGCGGATACTATGGTGGCGGAGCCGGTAGTCATTCAGGTGGTGGTGGTGGCGGCGGTTCATCATACATTGGTGGTGTAACAGGCGGAACGACCACGGCTGGTTTGAGAATCGGAAATGGTCAGGTTAAAATAACTTATGCAAGCTCAACAACAACATACTGTTCAAGCAGCAGAATTGCGGTTTCAGTAGGAACTGCTTCAATTTCAAATCCGACAGCAAATGATGTGACGGTTACTTATGACGGAAGTTCACATTCTGCTTCGGCAACACCTCCAGCAGATTCATCAATAGTATGGTACACTGCTGAGACAGGTGGAAGTATTACAACAGCTCCGGCAGGGACAACCGTCGGAACATACACAGTCTGGGCACAGGCAAATCATAACACTTATTCATGTACAAGTTCAGGCAGAACTCTTGTAACTCTGACAATAAATAAAGCGACACCGACTGTTTCGGAATGGCCTTCAGCAAGTAACATCACATACGGACAGACACTTGCGAATTCAACTCTGAGCAGCGGTAGTGCAACAGTAGCTGGAACATTTACATTTGACGCTCCGGCAACGGGACCGAATGCTGGAACGGCAAGTTACAGCATGACATTCACACCAACTGACACAGTAAATTATAATACAGTAACCGGTTCAGTAAGCGTAACAACAAACAAAGCATCTTTAACTGTAACGGCTGATAATAAATCGAAGGTATACGGCGCATCAGAGCCGGCATTGACCTTTACACCTTCAGGAACTTTGTATTATGATGACACATATTCTGTTATATCAGGAGTGAGTCTTGCGACAGCGACCGGAGCTTCTGCAACAGTCGGCACGCATACTATTACTGCTTCAGGCGGAACGGCATCGAATTACGAGATAACTTATGTGAATGGTACTTTATCTGTAACAAAAGCTGCGGCGCTTACGGTTACAGCGGATAATAAATCGAAGGTATACGGCGCATCAGAGCCGGCATTGACCTTTACACCTTCAGGAACTTTGTATTATGGTGATACTTATTCAGTGATTTCGGGAGTAAGCCTGAATACTTCTACAGGAGCTTCGGCAACTTTCGGGAACCATACAATTACAGCATCAGGCGGAACTGCTGATAACTACAATGTGACTCATGTAAACGGGACCTTGACGGTCAGCAAGGCAGATCTCAATCTTATCAACGCAGTTGCTGCCGACAAGATTTATGACGGTGATGCCGATACGACAATATCGGGTGATCTCAATGAAGTTTTTTATGGCGGTGATGTGACACTGGATTCAGTTGCAGGCACATTTGCGGATAAGAATGCCGGAGAGAACAGGGCTGTAACTTCCGCGATGTCGATCAAGGGAGCTGATGCGTTCAACTATAATTTCATACAACCTGCCGGATTGAAAGCTGATATAACGAAGAGAGATCTTACGCTCAGTGAATTCGCGGCAGAGAGCAGGATTTATAACGGCACTACTGTTACAACGGGTGATTTCAGTGATGACCGTGTATTCGGAGACGATGTCGAATTCAGCTATACAACTAATTTTGACACGAAGAACTGGGGTAACGGTAAAACAGTCACATTCGGTGCAATTGCGATAAGCGGCGGAATAGATGCTGATAATTACACTCTTGTGACAGCGACAGGCACTGCGACAGCTGATATAATGAGGAAAGACCTTACGATAACACTTCTTGACAAATCGAAGATCTACAGCTTGATAGACCCTGTATTCGGCATTAATTACAGCGGATTCGTACCAGGCGAAGGTCCTGCGAATATCTGTGATGAAGTGTTCATCTATCGTGAAACAGGAGAAACCGTAGGCACATATCCGATAAAAGTTATTCTCATCGGCAGATTTGACAATGACGGCAATCCTTCTACATTCCTGAACTATAACATTCCTGTGAATGACGGGGACGGTGCTGTTACAGGAGTCGAGGCGACATTCACGATCACAAGGAAGAACCTTACAGTTACAAATGC
>Ga0116171_10003785_pt1 | contig 13859 bp, 10 predicted proteins | sample AD_JPNHW2_MetaG_FD_89798 | JGI IMG/M metagenome (GOLD analysis project Ga0116171, IMG submission 89798) | Active sludge microbial communities of municipal wastewater-treating anaerobic digesters from Japan - AD_JPNHW2_MetaG | ecosystem: Engineered > Bioreactor > Anaerobic > Digestate | place...
AAAAGCGAAAGGTGTGTGCCATAGGAACCAAGGTGTTCGAGACCATGTTTGAATCCGGAGAGAATCCGATTGGGCAGTACCTTAAAATCTCAGGCGTTTATTACCAGGTGATAGGGGTCATTAAACCTGAAACCAGGGTGAATATTAATGGTAGAACAGAGGAGTCGGTTTTCATTCCTTTTACCACCATGCAACAAACTTACAATATGGGCAATGATGTCCATTTTCTGGCCATCACCTCGATTCCCGGTGTGCCGGTCAGTGTTGTGGAGGAGAAGGTAAAAGACATTATCAAAAAACGACATTCCATTTCCCCAACCGATACCCAGGCCATCAACAGCGTCAATATTGAGAAACAGTTTTTACAGATGAGGGGGCTTTTCCTCGGGATTTCCATCCTGACCTGGATTGTGGGGATTGGCACCCTGATGGCCGGTGTAATTGGCGTCAGCAACATCATGCTGGTGATCGTCAAGGAACGCACCAAGGAAATCGGTGTTCAGCGCGCTCTGGGCGCCAGGCCGGTCACCATCATTTCCCAGATCATGCTGGAAAGTGTTGCGTTGACCACCATCGCCGGTTATATTGGCCTTTCCCTGGGGGTCGGACTGCTGGAACTTATTAATAAGATCATGGAAAGTCAACCCAAAAGCAGTGAAGAAGTGTTCTTCAAGAATCCGGAAGTCAGTATCTCGGTAGCGGTGGCCAGCCTGATCGTCCTGATTGTCGCCGGTCTTTTTGCCGGATCCATCCCCGCCAAGAGGGCCCTGCAAATCAAACCCATCGAAGCATTGCGTGAAGAATAAGATTATTGTAAAGACATCACGTGTGGCGTCTCCGTTGATAGTAGAGACGCAAAATATTGCGTCTCAACAAACAGGTGGAAAAACAAAAATTAATTAACCAGAAAATAAAAAATAGCCATGAAAAAATTCTTTAAAATCGCCGGGCTGGTTCTCCTCGGGGTCATGTTCATCGGAACATTGGTTTTTCTCTATAAAAAATCACAGCCGAAGCCGGAAATCTTTGAAGTCAAAAATCCGGAGATTACCAACATTGTAAAAAAGACGGTGGCTACCGGTTCAGTGGAGCCCCGTAAGGAGATTGAAATTAAACCCCAGGTCTCGGGAATTGTCGAGGAAATCTTCATAGAAGCCGGCACCATGGTGAAAAAGGGGGATATACTTGCCAGGGTGAACATCATTCCCGACATGGTCAACCTGAACGCTGCCGAGTCGAGGTTAAACCGGGCAAAAATCAGTTTTGAGGATGCCAAGATCAATTATGATCGTCAGACTTCCCTTTTTGAGAAAGATGTAATATCGAGGGAAGAATTCCAGAAAGCCCAGCTGGCCTACAATTCCGCCATGGAGGAAGTAAAGTCGTCAGAAAACAACCTGGATCTCATCCGGAAAGGGGTTACCAAATCCTCCGCCAAGACCACCAATACACTGATCCGCTCGACGATTGACGGCATGGTACTCGATGTGCCGGTCAAGGAAGGTTTTTCCGTAATCCAGGCCAATACATTCAATGCCGGGACGACAATAGCCATTGTTGCCGATATGAACGACATGATTTTCATCGGGAAGGTCGATGAAACGGAAGTGGGAAAAATCAGGGAAGGGATGAACATAGAACTTACCATTGGCGCGATTGATAATGAAAAGTTCAATGCAGTACTGAAATATATCGCTCCCAAGGGAAAGATTGAAAACGGAGCCATCCAGTTTGAAATCAAGGCTGACCTTTTACTGAAAGAAGACCAGTTTATCCGTTCAGGATATTCTGCCAATGCGAACATAGTGCTGGACAAACGCGACAGTGTGTTGACCATTCCTGAAGGGATGCTGAAATTTGAAAAAGATTCGGCTTATGTTGAGGTGGAAACTGATCCGCAGAAATTTGAGAAAAGATTTGTCAAAACCGGCTTATCTGACGGCATCAATATCGAAGTTAGGGAAGGCCTTGCCAAAACCGACCGGGTGAAGGGAGAAAAAGTGGATCCTAAAAAGAAGGCGGAAACCAAGGAAGAGGCTAAGAGTTGAGGTTAATGTTGAGGTTATGGTTAAGGCTGAGGCCACAGAAGCAAAAAGCTTTGCGGGGATAATTTATGATAACACAATCGGAATAAACAGTTCAGAAACAATGAAAACACTCTATACTATTTTAATATTCCTTCTTTTGGCCGCAGGTGGGCTTTCCACCACGGCGCAGGAAAAATGGAATCTGCAGCAATGTATTGATTACGCACTGGATAACAACATTCAGATTAAACAACAGGACCTGGCCGTTGGTTATCAGCAAAACCAGCTGGCGCAGGCCCGCAGCAACCGTTTGCCCAACCTGAACGGACAGTTGGGTAATAATTACAATTTCGGGAGGTCGCTGACCTATGAAAACACCTATCAGAATACCAATTCCATGAGCTTATCGGGGTATCTGGGCACTGAAGTAACGGTTTGGAACGGTTTTCAGCTACAGAATCTGGTAAAACAGCGTGACCTGGATCTGAAGGCGACCATGCAGGATTATCAGAAAGCAAAAGATGACCTGATTTCGAATATTGCTGCTCTTTACCTGGAGATTTTATTTGCTGAAGAATTGATTGGCATTGATGAAGCCCAGATGGAGGTTACCCGGCTGCAGATTGCCCGGTCGGAAAAGCTGGTGGAATCAGGCCGACTGGCCAAGGGAGCTGTATTTGAGATCGAAGCCCAGCTGGCCAAAGAGGAGGTACAACTGGTGACTGACCAGAACCGGGCCCAGCTCGCCTATCTCAATCTGTACCAACTGCTTGAACTGCCTGTTCCAAAGTACTTTAAAATTGAGAAACCGGTTTTGCCTGAATTACAGGCAGGAATGTTCAGCTTTAATTCGCAGAATGTTTTCCAGAATGCATTGCAAACCCGCCCGGAAATTGAAGCATCACGGCTGAGGGTGGAAAGCGCGATGGTGCAGTTGGAACAAGCCCGTGGAGCCCGCTGGCCCCGACTGAGTTTTGGCGCCAATTTCTACGATAATTTCAACGACAATTACAAAGATATGATCAGTCAAAAGACCATCGCTTTTGGGAAACAGCTCAACAACAACAAGCGATATGGATTTGGACTTACCCTGAATATTCCGATATTCAATCAGTTCCAGGTCAGGAATGGTATTTCCAATGCCACCCTCCAGGTGGAGGATTACAAATACCGGTTGCTGACTTCCCAGAATATGCTTCAGAAGGATATCGAACAGGCCTATACCAATGCTACATCTGCCCTGAAAAGATATATTTCAAGCGAGAAAGCAGTTCATTCCAGTACAGAAGCCTTCCGTTATGCCGAAGAAAAACTGAATGTTGGGATGGTAACACCGGTGGAATATAATCAGATCAAGAATAACCTCACCATCGCCCAGTCACAGTTGACTCAGGCCAAGTTTGAATATGTATTCCGTTCCAAAATCCTTGATTTCTACAACGGAATCCCGATTAAACTGTAAAAGGCTATTCTTTCTTTTTACTATCGCGGATGATTTCCTGCATTACCTTTTTGGCAGAGTCTCCGATTTCCCTGGCTCCACGGCCAAGCTCCTGCATATCCTGCGGGAGTTCCTTTTTCAGGTAATGTTGAACATCATCTTTGATTTCGTCGAGGTCTTTTCCGAGTTCATTTTTGAAGAACCGGGCAAACCGGTTTTTACCTCTTTCGGTCAGGTACCTGATTTTCAAATTCCGAACCTCTGATTGCTGTTCAACGGTGAGATCACCGCTGAACTTGTCGTACCATTCCCCGATGTACCTGGCATATCTTTTATTGGCATATTGCCAGTCGGAGAGGCTGAATTTTTCACCGTTTTTCTCAACGTCGCCAACAAAACGACTAAAGTTTTTAACATAAGTTTCCGGAGAGGAGGGAATCAAACAGGACGAAAGTGCAATTGAAAGAATTAAAAAGCTAATGAACGGAAATGATTTTCTTTTCATATGGATAAGCTGATTTTCCATGACTGTATGTTGATCAAATTTAGTGATTGATTTTTCCGGCAGATTTAAGGTTCAGGAGGGGTTTCATCAGTGATGATTTGCTTACGGAGGCGTGTAAAGAGCGATTCATTTTCGGAATGTTCTTTATGGGCCTGATAAATACTGGCATTTAATTCGAATCCGATCAGCAGGATCAGTGCGATAAGGTAAATCAGCAGCAGGATGATGAGTAAGGTTCCGATTGATCCGTAGAGTTTATTGTACTGGCTGAAATGGTTGATGTAATAGGTAAAACCAAAAAGTGTTCCGATGCTCAGGAGGGTTGCCAGGGTGCCACCTGCAGAAATAAACCTCCATTTGGTTTTCTTTGCGGGCGCCATGTAATAAAGGAAAGAATAAGCGAAAAAGAACAGGCCGACGATGATGATCCATTTGGTTATTGATAGCAGGTGATAGGTAAACCGGTCAAAAAGCTGGGTGTGTTCAACCAGGTGTTTCAAAAGAGCCTGTCCGCCTGTAACCAGACCAATCGCAATGGCCAGTAAAAACCAGAGGATAACCAGCAACACAGCTGAAATCATCCACTGTCCATACCAGGTGCGGCGATTGATGCTATGGACAGTAGCATCAAAAGCTGCCATAATGGAGGATATGCCGTTGGTCGCAAAAATAATCGCCATCAGAAAACCGAGTGATAACAAGCCACCTCGGGGTATGTTTATAATATCTTCTATTGTACCTTCCACCGCATCAAAAGTGCTGGCCGGAATAACCGACTTAAGCAACTGGAAAAGTTCTTCCTGAAAATTGGGTATAGGAATATAGGGGATAAGGGTAAACAAAAAAATGGTGGCCGGGAAAAGAGCGAGAAAAAAGCTGTATGCAATGGCAGAAGCCCTGGTGGTCAATGAACCATCAACAATACTTCTCCAGAAAAATACAGCCACTGTATATACTGGCACTCCATCCAGAAAAGGTAAAGTAATCCTTTTAGCCCAGAAACTGATTCTTTTGGTCAGCTTTTGGCTAATTACTGTCAAATTTGTTGTTATGGATTTAATCCTGTTTTTCAATTCTTAACTGATGTATGATCTCTTTCCCCTCTGATTTTTTCAAAAGAAAGCCGACCCTGAAAACACCCTGTTTGGTAAATAGCTGACCGATGATGTATTTTGCACCTTCTTTGCCTACCTGGTGGAGGATTGAAAATTTCTCCGGCTGGTTCTGACTGAAAAACCCTGATACTATTTGTTCTGCCTGTGCTTTGCTGTACACATTGTCATCGTTTAAAATGACGAGTTCCACATTCTGGTTAAAACTGGCAGCCAGCATTTTGGCATTTCCGGTTTTCAATGCGGTCAAAATCTCTTCGGGAACCGGTTCCACTTTCTGGTTTTCTGAGAATCCGTTAATGACCAACAGCATCAGGGAAATCAGCAATACCTTGTGAATTGTTTTCATGAATGAATTGTTTCAAAATTTCCGAATTTTTCAGCAAAAACTGTGCAAAATTCAAATGCTCACTAATTTTAGCGTAAATTTAGAAATTTTCTGATTCTTTGTAGTATGAAAATTATCCTTATGGTAACCGGAAAAACTGATGCTGGATGGCTTCAGCAAGGTTTGGAGGTCTATGCCAAAAGGATAGGATTTTATTTAAGCTTTGAAATCCGGGTAATTCCCGATTTGAAAAATACCAGGAACCTCTCTTCTGCAGAACAAAGGGAAAAAGAGGGAGAAATGATGCTGCCCTTTCTTGAAAATAAAAAGGAGGTCTTTCTGTTGGATGAAAAGGGAAAAGAATTTGCATCCAGGGAACTTGCTCAGTTTATAGAACGCAAAATGGTGAACGGCTGCAAGGATCTGGTATTCATCATCGGAGGGCCTTATGGATTCTCGGACAAAGTTTTGGAAAAAGCCACCGGGAAGATTTCTTTGTCCAAAATGACCTTTTCACATCAAATGGTCCGGTTATTGTTTCTGGAGCAACTTTACAGGGCATTCACCATTATCAACGGGGAACCCTATCATCACGACTGATTATGAAGCGGTTATTAAAGAAAAATGCGTATTTGATTGCTGCTGTAACTTTCCTGATCACCGCGTTTCTGCTTGAAAAAGGTAGTAATGAAAAGGGTGTTGAGCAGCAGATGATTCAGCGGTTTCAGAGGAACTGGTCGGTAAAGGAGCGGTCAATGGACCATGAAATCGAAAATCTGAAGACGCTTTCCACCACTCCAGGCTTTGTCGATTTCATCCTGAGTGAAATGGCCGCCTACAATCAGCCTTTGGAACGCGGTGGGGTAGGCTATCTGGTATACTGTAACCGGAAATTGATCTATTGGTCTGATCGTGCAGTTGCCTTTCAGGAAATTCTTCCGCCTGACAGCAAAAACGGGAAACGGTTGTCAGTCCTGCCCAATGGAAATTACCTATCCGTCACTTCGCAAAAAGACAGTTTTACCATTGTCGGTTATATCCTTATCAAGTACGACTATGTACATGAAAATCAATACCTCCGGAATGGTTTTTTCAGAGACTTCCGCTTACCGGCAGACTACAGGGTGGATCGTAAACCCACTGAAGGTGGTTATGATATCCGGGGAACACAACATGAATATCTCTTCACCATAATACCCGGAAATTCAACAGTCAATCCATCCTGGTCAATTTATTTGCCCGGTATTTTATACCTGATGGCCCTGTTGTTGGTCCTTCATTTTTTGGGGAACCTCTTTTTTCGATGGAGATGGGGATTCTGGGCCCGCTTGCTGATGACCGGATCCTTCCTGGTAATGATTTACGCTATCCACATTAAGTGGCAATTTCCCGCCATGTACAGCCAGATCGATTACTTTTCGCCTTCACTTTTTGCCTGGAATTCCATGTTACCCTCCCTGGGTGATTTTCTGCTGATCTCCTTTTTTATTCTTTACCTGTCAGTTCTTTTTTACCGGGCCAGTCACATTCCCCTGGGTATAAAAGCCACCGGATTGTATCCCTCCCTCCGGATTTTACCGGTATATGGGGTTGCAGCCCTGATTTGGGGGCTGATAATTTCCCTGGTGGAGATCTTCATTGACAACTCCAGTTTTTCCTTTACCCTTAACCAGATCAATGAGATAACGGTTCCCACTTTTCTTGGCATACTGGCCATCATGTTCCTTCTTTTTTCGCTGATTCTGCTTTCCATAAAAACAACAGCGGAGATACTTAAAAGTATGCAGGTAAATTCACTTCCGGTTGTCCTGATTATTGTCGCATTGCTTTCATCCCTGGTTCAATATTTCATCACCGGGAGGGTCAATACCCCTTCATGGATACTTTTCCTGGTGGTCTCCCTTTTATCGGTATGGTTTGTTTCCCTGAAAACCAGAAAATACCAGATGAGTTTTCTGGTACTCTTTATTACGGTAATTGCTGCATTTTCCATCTTTTTGATTTACAGCATAACCGATAAAAAGGAAAAGGATGTACAAAAACTACTGGCCATCACCCTGGTAGCAGAACACGATCCGGCTGCTGAAGTATTCCTTGTGGAAATCCAGCAGCAGATCAAAAATGACCCCAATATGCAGCGTTATCTGGTTTCTCCCTTCGACAAACTGGTACAATATATCGAAACTACTTATTTCAGTGGTTTTTTCAGGCAATATGACCTGCAAATCACGGTATGTTCAGCAGCCGACAGTGTGATCATCCGTCCACAGAACACAAAATCTCCCTGTTATGCTTTTTTCGACAGTATGATCAAAAACCAGGGTATCCTTTTACCTGGCACTGATTTTTATTACATGGATAACATGGATGGCCGTATTTCCTATTTTGGAAGACTGAATTATTCGCTCCCTGACGCAGGGTCGCAGGTTTCCATCTTTATCGATCTCAAATCCAAAGAACAATCTGAAGGGGTTGGCTTTCCGGAACTGCTGATCGACCAGAGCATGAGAAAACCGGCTAATTACAAAAGATACCAATATGCCAAATACTTCGGAGGTGAACTGGTTAACCGGCATGGTAACTTTCCCTACAATTTTTACATCTATTCCTATGATTTTGAGGACAATGAGTTTACATTTACCCAATGGGACGGTTTTGAGCACCTGATACACAAAACACGCGAAAACAACTATGTAATTGTCAGCAGAAGCCTATACCGGTTTAATGATTACCTGATCTCATTCCCTTACCTGTTTGTTTTATACTTTTTATCCTCCCTGACCATTCTTTTCCTGATTCATCGCAGAAAAATCAGATGGAAGATCATGCTGGACCTTAAATTCCGCATTCAGGCAGCCATCATTTCCATTGTGTTTATTTCCCTCTTGCTGGTGGCAGCAGGTACCATATTTTACAACCTGCGGGAATCAGGTAGCCGGCTCCGGAGCGACCTGGATCAGAAAATGAATTCCATATCAGTGGAACTCGATCTGCACCTTCAAAATGAAACTTCCTTTTATCCTGCCATGAACGATTGGCTGCTGCCTGAACTGGTCAAGCTTTCCAATGTCTTTCAGACAGATATCAATATTTTTGGAGTGAACGGGGATTTGGTTGCCTCCTCCCGGCCGGAAATTTTCAACAGGGGATTGGTATCCAGAAAAATAAATACACAGGCTTATTATGAGTTGTACGAGAATTTTCAGACCAATTATTTCCAGCCGGAAAAAATCGGAGAGCTGAGTTATCTCTCTGCCTATGAACCCATCATCAACAACAGGGGCGAATACCTTGGATTTATTAATCTGCCTTTTTTTACGCACCAGGACAAATACAGCCAGGAAATATCCACTTTTGTGGTGGCTTTTATTAATCTTTACGTACTGTTGTTTCTGGCCAGCCTGGTGGTAGCTGTCTTTTTTGCCAATCAGATTACCCTTCCACTGGTCACCATCCGGGAAAACCTGCGGAAAATTGAATTGGGCAAACGTCATGAACACATTCATTATCAACGGGATGACGAAATTGGCAAGCTGGTGAAGGAATACAATAAAAAAGTGGATGAACTGGTGGTCAGCGCCGAGTTGCTGGCCCGCTCGGAAAGAGAAAGCGCCTGGCGGGAAATGGCTAAACAGGTTGCCCATGAAATCAAAAACCCGCTGACTCCCATGAAGCTGAACATCCAGCATCTACAGCGCTTCCGGGGAGAAGGTAAAGAATATACAGATTATGTGAACCGGATTTCCCAGATTCTGATCAACCAGATTGACACTTTGTCGGATATTGCCACCGAATTTTCCAGCTTTGCTCAGATTCCCACCGCCATCAAACAGGTGTTCCCGGTAGCTGAGCAGATTGGGAAAGTAATAGAATTGTATACGCTCCATGATAATGTCACCATCTCTTTCCTAAAGAATGATTGTGACGGTGTTTTGATTAATGCCGACAGGGAGCAGCTCTCCCGGGCCCTGATCAACCTGATAAAAAATGGGATTCAGGCCATTCCCGAAAACAGGGAAGGCAAAATCATTATCTCCCTTGAGAAGAAGGAACAGGCCATCATTATTTCAGTTGAAGACAATGGATCTGGCATCCCTGCTGAATTGCAGGAAAAAATGTTCAGTCCCAATTTTACCACCAAAAGCAGTGGCATGGGCCTGGGACTGGCTATTGTGAAAAACATCGCTGAAAATTTCAATGGGCGGGTATGGTATGAAACCCGCCAACAGGAGGGAACTACCTTTTATTTTGAGATACCAGTTTACAATGAATCCCCAAAACCCTGAACAACAAACGAAAAACATTTAACGACTAACAGTTATACATTCATGATCCCACTATCCTTTACATCCATAGCTGAAAGAATAAGGCAACAACAACTTCCTGCATACGACCTGGTGATTGGCATCGGGAACGGTGGAATTGTGCCGGCCTCCCTGCTGGCCTTTATCCTGAATACGGAGCTCCGAATCATCGTGCTCAACTACCGGGATGAAAATAATACGCCCCGATATGAGGATCCTCTGGTGATTAACCTGCCTGAGGGACTAAACCTGAACGGGAAGAAAGTGTTGTTGGTTGATGATGTTTCCGTGACCGGGAAAACGCTTGAGAGAGCCAAAGGATTACTGGTGGGCGCAGAGGTGACTACCCTGACCATGAAGGGGAAAGCAGATGTGGTGCTCTTCCCGGAAATCAGGGAGTGTGTCAGATGGCCCTGGAAAGTATAACGATTGGTCTAATCCTGAAATCAGCGCTTATTTGCCATGTCTGAAGAGGATTTCCTTTTCTGATCTGGTCAGGCTGTCGTAACCTGTTTTGCTGATTTTATCCAGAATTCTGTTCAGTTCCTGGTGGTCGGCCATGCGTTGCCGGTTGTATTCATAATCGTCCCGTGGAGGTTGTTTGTGGATCACACTGATTTTTGGCCGTGGCCTGATCAGTTTCATCCAACCTTTTTCAAGTGCCGGAACAAAGGAGGTAAGGTCTTTCCCCTTTTGTGCTGCTGAGGCAAATATCCACCCGGCTACCACTCCGCCCAAATGGGCCAGGTTTCCGCCGGCATTGGAGACTGATATGCCGATGATGTAACTAAGCACCATAAAGAGGGCTAAAAATTTAAGGGGTACTCTTCCGATGAGGAAAAGATAAATGTCCCGGTTGGGATCACGAACGGCAGCAGCGATCAGTATGGCTATGATAGAAGCAGATGCCCCGAGCAGATAAGAGCTTTCAATCACCCCGCTGAAAACCGGGAAAAGATTATAAGCCAGCATATACACCAAACCGCCGGTTAACCCACCCAGAAGGTAAAGCCCCAGCAGCTGATTCTGCGTGAAATAGTCGAGAAAGATTCTCCCGAACCAATACAACACCAGCAGGTTAAACAGGATGTGCAAAAAGTCAAAATGGAGGAACATATAGGTGAACAAAGACCAGGGCTGCCGCAGGAACTGAGGGACCGCGGCGGGAAGTTCGAACCAGATCAGACCGTTAAAACCTGCGCCGGATAGAAAAAAGAACAGGTGCAATAGCCTGAAAAGCAGGAAAATGCCCAGGTTCAGGTAAATCAGCCGGGTGATGACCGATCCTTCTTTAAAGGAGGTTTTGATGTCATTCCAGATTTCCATATATGTTAAATCATATGGTTGGTTGTAGAGACAAGGCGTGCCTTGTCTCTGTATTAACAGACAAAGCGCGCCTTGTCTTTACATTTTAGGATTTGTCAATAAAAATTTCTTGTTGTTTTATTCCAGTATTTGATCAGGAAAAACCCGAAGAGCATTCCGCCCAGGTGGGCAAAGTGGGCGATGCTTCCTCCTGAGTTGGTCAGACCGAAATAAAGTTCGATAACCCCGTACGCCATTACAAAATACTTCGCCTTGATGGGGATGGGAGGGAAAAGCAACATCAGTTGGGTATTGGGGAAGAGCATCCCGAATGCCAGCAAAACACCGAAAACTGCTCCTGAAGCGCCCACTGTCGGAATATCCATTTTCAGCCTGACAATTTGTTCCATTACTTTTTGTCCCTCAATGGCAAATGCAGAACTGGACGGTTCATCGTACCAGTTGGAGATAAAATCAAGTAACTGTTTGCTTGGTGAAGGAAGGTTTTTGTTCACGAATTTCTCAAGGAGTTCCGGGGCAGGGGTATTGCTGAAAGCCGATATGGCATGTTGCATGGAAGAGATTTCGAGGTAATTCACAAAGGTATGCAGGGCAACAGCACCCAGACCGGTCACGAAATAGTAAATCAGGAACCTCCTGGGGCCCCACACGCTTTCCAGAATTCTCCCAAACATCCAGAGGGCAAACATATTGAAGAAAAGGTGCATGAACCCGCCATGCATAAACATGTGGGTGATGATTTGGTACAGTCTGAATTTGTCGGAACCGGGGTAATGCAATCCCAGTCTTTCTGTCAGGTCAATGCCTCCCTGTTGCAGGGCGAAAGTAGCCAGCAGCATTATTACATTAATGATGATCAGATTCTTGACGACCACCGGAGTGTCCCTGAAGATGGGTCTGTATTGATTCATAGTCAACTGTTTAATCGTGTATAACAATTTTCCGGCCAAAAGGAGGCCGGTCTACTTTTACGTCATTGTGTCATCTGCTGAAGTATTTGTCTAATTCTTCCAGCGGCATGATGGTCAGGATGGTTCTTCCATCGCAGGTAAAATTGGGGGAAGCACAGGCAAACAACTGGTCTATGAGTTGTTGCATTTCCTCCTGAGACAGTTCTTCCTGAAAATTCATCGCGGAAGCCCTCGCCAGGGAAGCTGCCGTTTGTTCTTTCAACCGGGTACGGGCGTTGATGGGAGAATTTTTAAATTCCTCCAGTAATTTTTCAACTACAGTTACCGGTGAATTATCTTCCAATACTCCCGGCACGCCGTTGATGATCCAGGTATCTTTTCCGAATTCCCGTATATCAAAACCCAGGGAAGTCAGATCGGGAAGCAATTCCTTCAGCAATTCTGAATCGGCTCCGTGGAGTTCAAAGGTTTGGGGAAACAGGATCTGCTGGGAAGCGACATGTTCTGTTTTCAGGATATCGAGGAAACGTTCATACAGGATCCGTTCCCTGGCTCTGCGCTGGTCAACGACCATCATCCCCGACTTCACCGGCAGAATGAGGTATTTCTGTTTGATTTGCAGCGCTTTCCTGCCATATGCCGGAACAGTGCCCGCTGATTCCGGGGTAGTGGTTCCTCTGAAAAGGGAGGCGTCTTCCTTGCGGTCACCATACAATTTATCCCAGTTGGGGAGATTTTCATGGTCTCTCCGGAAGGTGGGCACCTGGGAATTTTCTGGTCTGAAGGGTGTCTGAAAGGGGTTGTACCCCGGAATCAGTGATATGGACGGCTCCGGGACAACGGCGCCCTGCCGGGGAGGCAGTGGGATGTCTATACTGCCCGACTGGTCGAAATCGATGGACGGGACAATACTGTTTTTACCCAGTGTTTCCCTGACAGCCGCATGAATGATCTGCCAGATGGCATTCTCATCCTCGAACTTAATCTCAGTCTTGGTCGGGTGCACATTGATGTCAATCTGTCCGGGATCTGTTTCCAGAAAGAGAAAGTAAGAAGGAAAGGAATCGGCAGGCATCAGTTTTTCATAAGCCTGCATGATGGCTTTGTGAAACCAGGGATGCCGCATGTAGCGCCGGTTCACGAAAAAGAACTGTTCTCCCATGGTTTTCCGGGCAAACCTGGGTAATCCCGTGAACCCTGTTACATTCACCACAGAGGTGGAACTGTTCACCGGGACGAGGCATTGGCTGATGTTCTTTCCAAAAATCCCCACCAGCCTTTTCATGTGGTTACCGGCAGGAAGATCAAGCAGGAGAATATTGTTGTGGAAGAGCTGGAAGGCGATTTCCGGATTGGGAATGGCCACCCGCTGCACTTCTGAAATGATGTTCTTTAACTCATAAGCCTCTGACTTCAGGAATTTACGCCGGGCAGGAACATTAAAGAAAAGGTTTTTTACCTGAATGGTAGTACCCCGCTGACAAGCCACCATTTCCTGGGTGATGACATTGGTGGCGATGATGTGCAGGTAGGTACCGGTTTCATCTTCATAACGGCGGGTGCGCATTTCCACATCGGCAATGGCAGCCACTGAGGCCAATGCTTCTCCCCGGAAGCCCATCGTCCGGATGGCAAACAAATCATTAGCCTGGCGGATTTTGGAAGTGGCATGACGTTCAAAGGAGAGACGGGCATCAGAGGGAGACATTCCTGAACCGTTATCCGTGATCTGTATCAGGGTCTTTCCTGCATCCTTGATGTGGATAATGATTTCCCCGGCGCCGGCATCCAGGGAATTTTCCACCAATTCCTTGACCACCGATGCAGGACGCTGGATTACTTCCCCTGCAGCAATCTGATTCGCTACCGAATCGGGCAACAACTGGATAATGTCACTCACAGATC
>Ga0116171_10003787_pt1 | contig 13854 bp, 6 predicted proteins | sample AD_JPNHW2_MetaG_FD_89798 | JGI IMG/M metagenome (GOLD analysis project Ga0116171, IMG submission 89798) | Active sludge microbial communities of municipal wastewater-treating anaerobic digesters from Japan - AD_JPNHW2_MetaG | ecosystem: Engineered > Bioreactor > Anaerobic > Digestate | place...
AGCGCCGTAACATTTCCAAGCATGGAGTTCAAAGCGCCGTAGATAGTCTTGAAATGACCTCTGATCTTGAATGGCGATTTGGACTTCATGCAGCAATTACCTTTAGTATCTATAGCTTAGCTACTATCAGCTGCTGCACGTTTTGAAGTCCAAGCCGGCTTGAAGACGAGTTTTCAGCGTGAAGATCACCTAGCCGTCTTGAACTCCAAACTCAGATTTCATCCAGCCGTCTTGAACTCCAATCTCAGATTTCATCCAGACGTCTTGAACTCCAAACTTAGATTTCAAATTGCCATCATCTCTCTATCCTCTCTCTATCATCTTACGTCATGACGTAAGATGATAGAGAGAGGATAGGGGATTGATACCGGGAAAAGCAAAGGCGGGGATGAGGCAAAAAGCAGGATTAAAGTGTGTCCGCGGGAGCAGGTTGAGCGGGCTGTGCCGAGGGCTGTGTTTCCGTCTTGGTCTTGAGGCTGTCCGTGGCTTCCGGTTCGGCATTATCTTCCTGAGAATGGCGAGGATAGTTCGCCTCCGGACTTTCTACCTGAAGCGAATCAGCCGCTTCAGAATCGCGTCCGGTGAAGAGGAATCCTTTGACTACCTGATATCCGACGATCAGGATGATGATCACCACTGCCCAGATGAAGAGCCTTTTCAGGCTGCTCTTTTCCTGCGGGGGCGGATCGAGCTTGGGTGCGGGCTGAGACGCCGCTTCATGCTTGAGATTGATGACGGGCTCAGGCCTCACAGGCGGTGACATTCTGCGGATATCCGCCCTGATCTCGTTGATCGACTGATAGCGTTCTTCGCGGTTCTTGGCGCACATTTGATATAGGATGCTGACAAGCCATTGGGGGATATGGGGATAGATCGTTGTGGGATCGGGAATCTCGTCATAGACGATCTGGCTCTGGATCTTGAAGGCATTCTCGGTGCTGATGTCGTATGGCTTCTGCCCGGTCAGCATCTCGAAGAGGAGAACGCCCAGGCTATAGATGTCCGAGCGATGGTCGATGCTCTTGGAATCCGTGATCTGCTCCGGACTCATGTAGTAAAGCGTGCCGATCTGGGCGCCGGTATTCGTGTTGCTGAGGTCGCCGAGGGCTTTGGCAATGCCGAAGTCCATTATCTTGACGCTGTCGCCATGCTCGATGTCCACCATGATGTTCGAGGGTTTGATGTCGCGGTGGATGATCCCCTTGTTGTGAGTGTATTCGAGGCCGTCCAGGATCTGTCCCAGGATCTTGAGCGCGCGGGCAAAGGGGATCGGGCCGATCGTGGCGATGAGTTGCTTGAGGCTGATCCCGGGAGCGTATTCCAGGACAATGGAATATGTCCCTTCGAAGGGGAAAAAGCCGTGGAGACTGACGATGTTTGGATGCGTGAGATGTGACTGGAGCTTGGCTTCCTGACGGAAGCGCTCGACCAGTTCCGCGTCCGCGCTCAGGCGGGCAGAGAGGATCTTCAGGGCGATCTTGCGCTCGATGTTGATGTCCTCAGCCAGCCAGACCTGTCCCATCCCGCCTTCGCCAATTTGTCTCAGCAGACGGTAGTCACGGACGATCAGGCCTTCATGCAGTTGCATTCACGTTCTCCAGTTTGAGCTATTTTCGCCATTATCGGCGGCTTGTGGATTATGTCAAGTAAGTTCAGAGGTTTCAGGTGGATGGACGAGATGGACATTATGGACTAAATGGACGGAATGACCGGTTTCTTTGCGTGATGTCCATACAGTCCATACAGTCCATTATGTCCATCGTGTCCATCCTCAAGCCCTGATCTTATTCCTTCTTCCACCAATTCGAGAAGTAGAGCATGAGGGATTGGCGCACTCCACTCATGGCTTGCCTGAGGGGCACAGAGCGGTTTTCCACGACCAGCATCAGGGGGATGATGGTCAGCCAGCGCATGATCCCGCCAACGCCAAAGACGACCTGTTCCGGCTCCAGCGCGAGGCTTCCCAACTTGAGCGCGGGAGGAAAGAAGATGCCGGTGAGGAGGGTCGACGCCATCATGCCGACGCCAACGATGGCATTATAGGTGCCGGAATAGACCTGTTCTCTGCCTTTGGCGGCGAGAGAGAGGGCAAAATTGGTCGTGACAATGCCCGCTCCAGCCCACATGAAGCCGGAGGTGACAGCCTCAAACCACAGTATGGTATGGTTTTGCGCGGTCATGAACAGCCAGAGCATGGGATTCATGCCTCCCAGAAAGACGCAGATCTTCATTGCGGTCTTGTTGCCGAAACGGTCGATAAATCTGCCCCAGAAGTTGTATCCGATCAGGGAAAAGATCATGTGCACGGAGCTGTAAAGCTGCACTTCGAAGAGCCCCATCTGCAGTTTCTTCAGCATGAATGGACCCCAGAAGGCGGAGCCGACCCCGATCGAGAACATCCACCAGACACCAAAGATCAGTAAAAGCCGGAAGTTCTTGTCCTTGAAGGGTTCACGATAGAGGCGGGAAAGCTTTTCGGTGGGTTTGCGGTTCAGTTTACGTTCCGGCTGACGCGCCAGTATGGTCAGCCCGAAGAGGGATATAAGGGTCGCGGCAATGAAGACGCCGGAGAGGAATATCGCCTGATTCGCGGGGGTGAAATAGTCCTGCAAACCCAGGAGTTTAACGTACGCTGAGCGTAGTCCAGAACCGCTCTTCTCGAAAAGATCGACATGAAAGCTGACCAGATAGCTTACGATCAGGCCGTAGAAGAGCATGTACTGATTGCGTTTGGAGAAGAATCTGCCGCGCAGTGAGAGGGGGATCAGCTCGCTCACCCAGGCGATCCAGATGTTGCCGCCGATGGCTTGCAGTCCCGCGCTGGCGAAGAGCAGTGCCAGAACGAACCAGATCCCGCTGCTCTTGATCGAGAAGAGCAGGGACAATCCCAGGAAGAAGGTCAGGATCCTGCCCAGAGCAGTGATCCAGATACAGGCTGGTTTACGGCGTTTGAGCCTGTGGGTGATGGCGACTCCGAGGGGTTGAAACACCGCAGAAGCCTGTCCTAAAGCGCTCAGGAGACTGTAATGCAGAGGTGACGCGCCCAGGATGACCAGGAGCTTGGTGATGAAACTGCTGCCTATGGTTGCGAGAGTGCCGTATATCTGGGAAAAGATGCTCTCGGTGATCGATATGCGATAGGTGCGGGTGACGATGCTTTCCGTCCTCGGGGCGCGGTTGAGTTTCAGCCTAGCGGGAGGCTGAGAGCCGGTCAGATCGGGTTCAATATCAGTTTTTCGCATATCTGCTGAGCAAGTTCTCGCACATCGCTCTGCTTGTAAAGAGAATTATCTTCGCGACCTCAACTCATCTAACGAGAGTTCTCCGGGGAGCTTATCCGGCAAAGAAAAACGCGGACACCGTGGCATCCGCGTTTAATTATAGCCGTAAGAAAGGGTTATTTCACCATCACCATCTTGAGAGTAGTGGTCTTTTCGGGGGTGCTGAGCCTGTAGAAATAGACTCCGCTGGGCAGGTTCCGTCCTGAGTCATCAGTGCCGTTCCAGACGACGCTGTGATCTCCGGCGGGAGTAGTGCCGTTGACCAGAGAACGAATACGCTGGCCACGCATGTTGAATATATCCAGAGAGACGTTCTGCGCTGTCGCGAGGCTGTAGCTGATGGTGGTCGTGGGGTTGAACGGATTGGGGTAATTAGGATACAAAGCCGAGACGATCGGGGTCTCCAGAGGGTCGGTAGTCGCAACGTAGCCGGAAAGACCACGCACCAAACGGATGTTGTCTATGGTCCAGCCGGGGTCGGTGAGATCAGCGTGCGTCGAGACGTCTGTGAGGTGGAAGCGGATCTTGACGTTCATGCCAGGGTAATCTGAGAGCGGGACGTACTCGATTCTCCAGCTATTCCAGAGCCCGGATTTGGTCCAGACAACCGTCCAGTTGTTTCCGCCGTCGGTGCTGATCTCGACTGTGCAGGGATCCCAGCTCCACTCTGTGTAGAGATGAGAATCAAAGACCAGCATGGCATCTTCCGAAGAAGGAATAAAGAAGGAATCGTTAGTAGTGATATAGACACTGGCATTGGTCTCGTAGAAGCCGTTGCCTCCCCAGCTGTCAGTGATGGCATAGCCGGAGGCGGAAAGCTCGTTCTCACGCACCCAGGGACCGACAATGGTCCAGGCAGAGGTGCCTTCTTCCCAGTCTTCGCTAAAGATGGTCATGGTCGGAGAGAGGTTGAAGAGGAAGTTATTGTAGCCTTCCTGGAGCGTGACGGTTCCCAGATAGGGATAGTATCCTTCCGCGCTGACCTCGACCTGGTAGCTTCCCACATAGCTGCTATGCACGAAACTGCCGTTCGTCACGATCGTATCAGGATCCATATCCTTGAAGATGATCCTGGCGTTGATCGGTTGTCCGTTGCCGCTGACAGTTCCGGCGAAATATGCCACAACCTTTGGCTGCATCTGCACGTTCTTCAGTGTCCAGGTATTGGCGTTGACCATCACGGTTGCAGTGAAGTCCTGATAGCCCTCTTTCAGCACTTTGAGGTGATATGTTCCCGTCGCCAGGGGTTTGAAGTACTGACCTGTAGCGGGATCAGAGGTGCGGGGACGGAACCAGGGAGCGTCGTGCTCCGTGATCACGATCTGGGCTTGAAGTGGCTGCCCGGTCACGATATCCGTGACCTTACCCTGCATCATGGCAACCGGGACGCTTCCCTGAGAGAACATCAAGGCGCGTTTCAGGAGCCAGCGAACGCCATTGGAGCAGCGATTCACCGTGTCCACCATGATCAGGGAATCAGGCTGGATATCCCTCGTGGCGCATTCGATCAGCATCTGGATCGTGCCATACTGCTGATACATCCAGTCATGCGTCGCGCCTCTGCGGCTTAGGTTTGGCAGGTATTCATAGGTCGCGTCGCCCGCCTGAGTGTAGATCTGGCTTGCGACACCCTGGGCGATGGACTGCGCGAAGAGCATATCCGGCGAGGGTCTGACCTCTTTCCAGTTGAAGGGATAATAGACCTTCTCGGAGAGATTACCTGTGCGTGAGGAGTGCCAGACGATAGAATAGACAAAGCGTTGAGCGTCGCAGAGTTCCTTCAGGGCATGAACTTCCGATTCAGAATCAGGATAGGGACCACGGTAATAATCATACACCTCGAGGCTTCCCGGCTGCATCAGAGTGTCTCCATGCACCCAGTTGAAGTCAAGATTCCGGTTGATATCCACGCCATCAATGTCATAACCCACGAGGTTGCTGAAGTCAAAGATGCCGTTTCCGTTATTATCCCGCTTGTTCTTGCGGTAAGAATTGTCGATATTGGAGGTCACGACGTTGTGTCCTTCCGGGTTGAGCGTGGGGATGAACCACATCTCCAGCTGATTCTTCCAGAGAGATTGGAGCGCTTGTTCATTCAGGGTCAGGATCTCGTTGATGTTGGACATCACGATCTGCACGCCCATGACTTCTTCAGCATGCACCTGCCCGATGAACAGCACCGCCGGTTCATCTTCTTCCAGTTCCACGTTGTCGGAGATCTTCATGGCATAGATCGGCAGATGTTCCTGCTGAGTGTAGCCGATAGTATAGACCTTAGCGATGGCTGGATACTGCGCCTGATAGGCATTCAGCATGTCAGTCACCTGAGCATAGGTATAATAGCAGGTCGGCAGAGTCTGAGCGGAAAGCACTCCTGCCAAAAGGATCAAAGCGAGAAACAGCACTCTTTTCATGGATCTTATTCTCCTTTGTTTGCGGGTTTGATAAGCTCATCGACCCAATAGCTGAGGGTTCCGGCAAGGTCATCTCCGGATCCTGATTTGTCCCAGGCGATCTTGCCATCTTTATCGATGACGCAGATGTATGGTATGCCTGTGATGCCATAGTTCTTGGAAACATCGGCATCTCCGGCGAGATATGTCATACGGTATTTCTTCTCCGCGATATACTTTTTGGCGTTCTGAGGATCTTGTTCCCAGATGTTGATGGAAAAGACCCTGACGCCCTTCGGCATCGAGGTTCGCATCCATTCATCCAGCACGGGCATGGTCGCGCGGCAGGGTGAGCACCAAGTCGCCCAGAAATCGAGGATCACGATTTGACCCTTGAGATCGGCGAGTTTGACGATATTGCCGTCTTTATCAGGAAATTCCCACAAGGGTGCGGGAGTGTCCTTGCGGTTTGCCAGAGCCGCTTCACGACGGGCAGGCTCTGTCGCTTCCCAATCAGCCTTGGCTTTTGCCAGCATGCGTTTCCAGCGAGGCAGTTCGTGCAGCGCTTCCCAGCCTTCGGTATCGTTCAGATCGCCATAATCGATCTCTCCTTTCTCCAGAGCGTTGGAGATGAAGTTCAATGCCTCGTCATAACGCTGCGTGGCGATATACATGTCCAGGAGGGTTCCGTTGTATTTCGGGTTGCCCATATACTGAGGATGCGACGCGAAGAATTGCTTGACCGCGTCCCAGTTTTTGGTCTTACCCAGCATATAGTTATAATAGCTGTCATAAACGTCTGTGCTGTCCGCGGCATTGATCTCACCGGAGGAAATGCCGGCGGAGATCATCAGTGGAACTAGCCGTTCGAAAGCTGTCATTCTTCCGGAGGTTTCGACGAAGCTCATGATGGAATCCATATTGGCGTTCAGGGCTGATGGATCGGATACTCCGAGGATATATTGCTCCGCCAGGGGATAGTTCTTTTCGTAGCTGTAGAGATTAAAGAGAGCGATCAGGGCATATTCGTCTCCGGGGAAACGCTTCAATCCGTCATGCATGAGGATCCTGTCCGTGGGCAGGTAAGCCGCGACGCGTTCTTTGACCTCGGTCGAAGCCTTTGCGTCAAAAAGGGTTCCCAGATATGCAGCATAGAGAACTCTGTAGCCCCAGTAGAACTCAGGATGGGCAGTGATCATTTTGCGCGCTTCCGCGATCTGCATTTCATCGTCTTCAGAGGTGCGAACCCAGAGATAATGATAGACCGGGGAATCCGGCTGCTGGCTGTGCATAGCCAGGAAATGGGCGGTGCAAGCCTGTTTATCGATCCGCATCCAGACGTTTTGCAGCGTCCGCAGATCATTTACATCGGTCATTTTGGGCAGGTATTCCTGCACGATGGTCATGGCATCGTCAGCGCTCTTGGCGGTCTCCAGCTTGCTGTTGAATTCATCAGCCATAGCGGTGGCACAAAGCGTTGATACCAATAACAATACAACGCTCAGAGCGATCATGTATTTAGGAAACATCAATTCCTCCCTTTATTCTCATACAACGTATATGCAAAAAACATGCCGAAAACTTGCAGATAATGCTGATTTTTACCTAATGCTTGCTGATCGGTCATATCGGTATCCCCTGGCTATCCTCTCTCTATCATCTTACGTCATGACGTAAGATGATAGAGAGAGGATAGGGAGAAAATGCCTGTGGGTACAGGCGCTCGCCGTAGCGCCTTTCTAAGTGGAGGCGGGTTTGAGGCTAGGAGTTCAAGGCGAGTCTTAGGCTAGGAGTTCAAGGCGAGTTTGGGGCTAGGAGTTCAAGGCGAGTTTGGGGCTAGGAGTTCAAGGCGGTTAACTAGTGTTTAGTTTTAGTGCTCTTCTCAGCGCCGACTTGGACTTCTAGAAGATCAGCAGCGACGTGGCTAGACTGCAGGCAACACCATCGCTTGTGTCGCTCTGAAGTCCAAACCGCCCTTCAAGATCAGTAGTCAGCTTGAGTTTAGCTACGGCGTTTGAACTCCAGGCTTAGACTCGCTACGGCGTTTGAACTCCAGGCTTAGACTCGCTACGGCGTTTGAACTCCAGGCTTAGCACCGCCCTCTTCATCTGTTAATCTGTTAATCTGCTAATCTGCTGATCTGTTCATCCCGAGTCAGCTCCTCCAGGATCGCGATCGCCTGTTCCTTGGCACCGACGCCATTCTCGGCAACGGGTCCCGTGCAGGAAGGACAGCCGTTCTCGCAGGGACAGGCTTTTGCCAGTCGCAGGGCTTCGCCGAGGAGTTTGTCGTGAAGTTCATAGAGCTTTCTGGAGAGTCCGATGCCGCCCGGAACCCTGTCGTAGATCAGCACAATGGGGTTGCCTTCGCCCAGCTCGCTCTCGTCCTCAAAGAAAACGTCGAGGTCTTTGCGGTCGCACATCACGAAGAAGGGGGCGAGATTCACCAGGAGGTAGGATAGTCCCGCCAGACCGCTCTGGATGAGGACGGAAGCTTCCGCGAGACGGTGACAGCGGGGGCAGAGGGTGACGAGGTTTTCAGGTTTATTCGCCTCGCAGGGGTCGTCGAACCGTTTGAAAGGGGTGATATGATGCACGGCGAAGGCGCTGTCGGTCTCTGCCAGTCCGCAATGGCGGCACTGATGCTTATCCCTGTCCCGCACTTCCGCGCAGATACGTTTCCAGTCCTTGCCATAGTCGTTGACTTCGTTGTTCCACAATCCTTTATCCTTGATGCGCTTGACCGCGTCCGGCGCGAGGGAGAACCACCAGGCGACGGTTTCCAGGATCGAGGGTGGCAGATCAAGTTCCGCGTAGCCGAGCACTTCCTGCGTCAGGAAACGGAGCTTCTTAAAGCCGGTGATGGTGGTGGTGACACGTACGAAGCCAAGGTACTTTTTGGCATGGGTGACGGCTTTGCCGATGTAGAGATCGAGCAGTTCGATCTCCGTCTTGCGGCTTGGCTGGGTGTAATAATTGGTCATGATCGGTTCGAGGATGACCTTATCGTTCTCAAGATCGAGGGATTTGACCAGCCAGGTGTCGCCCCGCTCGAGATAGATCGCGCCGGGATGGGTCATCCAGAACGCGCTTTCCTTGTCCACATAGCCGATGAGCTCGCCTTCGCAGACGAGTTGCATCTGGTTCGAAGCGTTGCGCAGGGAGATCTCCGCGGCGGGGAACTTGTTCAGTTCGATCTGGAATCTCCCCGCAGCTTTACGTATCTTGCCGTCTTCGAGGAGGATCTGGAGATGGGGAAAGAGGTTTTCGGGCTCGAGACGTCCGAAGCTGTCGGTTTCCTTCAGGGCCATATCAGCGATGGCGCAGAGGAGGTGGCGGCTGAGGATCTCAGGATTGTCAGGATCGATCAGGGCTTGCTCGGGGTTGTTCTCGAAGATATATTCCGGGTGCGTGCAGATGTATTGATCCAAAGGATTGGCGGCAGCGATCATGATCGTCAGGGCGGTGTTGCCCTTTCTGCCTGCTCTGCCGGATTGCTGTCGGGTTGCCGAGATGGTTTGGGGATAGCCATTGAGGAAGACGGCATCCAGCCCGCCAATGTCGATGCCCAGTTCCAGAGCGTTGGTCGAGATCACCAGTTTGATCTTGCCCTCGCGGAGCTCAGTCTCGATCTCACGACGTTTTTCGGCAAGATAGCCGCTGCGGTAACTGCGGATCAGATCGGCAAAGATATCACGGGAAAGCATGTGCATGTAAAGGATCTCGACGCTGCGGCGGGGTCCGGTGAACATGATCGCCTGGCCGGGGCTGAAGAGGAATTCCTTGGCAAGGGCGGTGCTTTCCGTCAGGGCGCTGCGGCGAATGCCCAGTTCACGATCCACCATGGGCGGATTGAGGATGATGAAACAGCGTTTGCCGTGCGGCGAACCATCCTTATCGATGAGGGTGACGGGCTCTTCCAGAAGGGTTTCGGCAAGTTCGCGGGCGTTGGCGAGGGTCGCGGAAGTGCAGATGAACTGGAGTTTTCTGCCATAGAGGGCTGCGATGCGCTTGAAACGACGGAGGACATTGGCAAAGTGCGAGCCGAAGACTCCGCGGTACATGTGGACTTCGTCGATGACCACGAAATGCAGCTTGGCGAAGAAGCTCATCCAGAGGCTGTGGTTCGGTAGGATGCCCATGTGCAGCATGTCAGGGTTGCTGAAGAGGATCTGAGCGTCTTTACGGATGCGGGATCTGGCGTCCGAAGGCGTGTCGCCGTCATAGATGCCGGTGAGCAATTTGGCTGCCTTGGGGAGATCGTCATTGAGGAGTTCCAGCAGAGAGGTCAGCTTGGTCTGTTGATCCTGTGCCAAAGCTTTGGTCGGGAAAAGCAGCAGTGAACGGCTCTGAGGCAGTAGCATCAGTTCATTCAGGATGGGGATCTGATAGCAGAGACTCTTGCCGCTGGCGACGCCGGTCGAGATCACGAGGTTCTTTCCCGCAGCGATGGCGTCGATGGCCTCTCTCTGGTGAGAATACAGCCGGGGCACTCCCTGCTCGGAGAAGGTCTCGATCAGTTTCTGACTGAGGTAGCCGGGATAGGAGGTGAACTGAGCGGATTCTGCCTCCTTGATGTCCAGTCCCACAATGGATTCACGCCAGCGGGGGGACTCCAGGAAGCTCCTGATGAAATCGTCTGTATCGCTATAAAAGACCTGACGGCTCATGGGAGGATCACGGTCTTGGCGCGATAGGTATCGGTGGCGGTGGTGGCTTGGATCAGGTATATCCCCGGGGCAGGACGGAAGCCGGAGAGCCCGCTGCTGAAGGTGGTTAGCTTGGTTTCATGATGCACGAGCCTGCCACGCAGGTCATAGATGCTGAGATCAAAAGCTTGCTTATCGTTGCGGAAGAGATTGAACCTGCCATGGCTGGGATTGGGATATAGCTTGTAGCCCGGAGACTCCGTGACGGAGTCGCTGACTGAACTGCCACCTTCACCGCTGACGCGGATGTCATCGATATAAAGCGCCAGAGCATCCCAGGAGACGCATTCCAGCGCCAGACGCACGCTCTGCCCCTGCCAGGGACTGAGGTCGATGGTCATCTCTGTCCAGGCAGCGGGGATCTCCCAGTAGGGTGAAGCGTTGACGCTGACAAAGGACGCGGGATCGGAGCCAGTCGTGGAAATGAGGACGCGCAGACGCTCGAGACCAAAGTCCGCGGTGTGCGAGCGGGCAAAAAAGCTAAGCTGGGGACCTGTTCCCAGGAAGAGACGTGGGCTGATCAGCCAGTCCTGATTCGGAGGCGTGAGGCTGCTGAAACAAGCCAGCATCTGCGAGCCTCCGTGAGGTGTGATGCCTGTCAATGGCGGACTTGTCTGCTGAGGCGCAAAGCTGATCCAGGCGGCAGGTTCGCCGGAACCGGGGAAGCTCGTGTTGTCCGGTGTCCAGGTGGCGTAGCCGTCCTCATCCAGACTGAGCCAGTCTCCCAGTTCGTGACTGAAAGGCGGAAGTCCTTCCCAATCCTCGGCGAGGATGAGATTGGGATCGACGAAGGGTATGCTGACACTGATAGTGTTTGAAGGTGTGGATTCCTGCCCCAGGTGATTCACGGCGGAGACATTGTAATAATAGGTGTTCCCGGGGACGACACCTGCATCCTGCCAGGAAGTATCCGGGCAGTTGGTGAGGAATATGCTGTTGCGGCGCAGGATGTAATGATCGACGCTGCCCATCTGGGGGGCTTGCCAGTTCAGCTGTATGGCGCTGCCGTTGTAGTAACCGCTGAGGTTGCGCGGGGGAGAAAGCGCTTCTCCGGCGGTGGTAAAGCTCCAGACGGGGCCTGAGCAAAAAGAGTCGTCATACCTTGCGTTGATCTTCCAGTAGTAGGTAGTCAGCAGGCTTAGAGGCTCGCTGGGGATCCACTCATGCAGAACGGTGCTCAGGCTGACGGGCTGCAGATCGGCGGCATTCGTGCCGAAATAGACGTCAAACTCAGTGGCATCGCTCTCCCAGGAAAGACCGGTGTCGATGGGGATGTTCTGGCTCTGGTTCTGAGGCTCGGGCTGATAGGGAGTGTAGTGCATGGTTGTCATATCCAGACGCAGGTTTGCGGCGTAGGTTAGGTTTGTGACAGGTGACTGCGGAGGGTTGGCAGGATCAGGATCGATGCTCATGGAGGCGAATTTACGGGCACGGTGACGGGAGGAATTGGTGCTGTAGAAGTCGTCTGAGGTGTTGCTGCCTCCGGGGCTGTACTCGTGGATGGCGATGATCAGATTGTCTGTTCCGTTATAATTGAAAGGGTCGTCGAGGTTGATGGTCAGGATCCCGTTCCCGGGTAGGACGGAAGAGAAGTCAGTTGTGCTGAGTTGCCCGGAGTAAACCTGTGTGAGCTGATCCAGCTGGATCCATGCAGTGAGGCTGTCCGAAGCTGAATGCCCCATCCAGATCGTCAGGGCTCGGTTGTGCTCAAAGAACAAGCTGCTATAGACCGTGTAGTAATAACCTATGCTGCCGATCACGCCGGGCGTGCCGATCTCAGAGGCAAGATAGACCGTCTGTGTGTAGTTGTAGCCTGCGATAGGCTCCCAGGGCAATCCCTGATTGATGACGTTACCGTTGCCGATGATGACTATCTCCGCTCCGATCCGGCAGAAGCAGATCAGTATAATGAGAAGGAGCAGGATGTCCCGCAAGGCTTTCAGACAAGCCTCCAGAAGCTGACCTGGACCATCTCGAGCAGATACTGTCTGGTTGAAAGAGGCTGATGCCGGGGAATGTCACGCGGTGCAGCCAGAAGCTCAAAGTGTTTGCTGAGTATCTCTTTCGCGCCTTCGAATCCCGGATATGGTTCTCCATCCTTGCGGAATCCACCCAGCCAGTTCTCCCGGCGGCAGGAGCTTTCCTGCCAGTCCCAGGCATCCGCGAGGAGCAATAGCCCCCCGGGATTGAGACGCTCGTGGATCTGGTTCAGGAAGCGCTGAGGATTGGTCGTGCGCGAAAGAACGTTATCAGCAACGATGAGGTCATAGCCGGTGAACTTGGCGATCAGATTGGACACATCCGCCTGCCAGAACTCAAGCTTATCGCAGAGTTCCTTGAGGTCATTCTCTTCGAGATTCGCCTCGACGAAACTGATGATCTCGCCCTCGTCCTTGCGAGCGTAGCGGATAAAGCAGTTCTCCTTCATCTCAGTTGCGATCCTGACCAGGCGCGCAGTGAAGTCCACTCCGGTGACCTTCTCGTAGAACCGCGCCAGCTCAAAGCTCGTCCTGCCCGTGCCGCAACCCAGATGCAGGACGTTTCCGCCCTTTTCAGGCTCAAGATAGGGCGCAAGCTCAAGGATCAGTCTCCCTGCGTATTCGTTCTCAAGCAGTCGTCCGGTTCCCCAGTCTCTGTCCGCGGCGAGGCAGACTTCGCTGTCAGTCTCATAAAAGACATCGTGGGTGACGACAGGTTCGGCTGATTCGACATAGCGGAATCCTGCGTGTTGGTAGAAGTGCCGGCGGAAGGCGTACCGTGAGGAGCGCAGGGCTTCATTGCCGGTGGAGATCCAACTGCCACCCTTGATCAGGTTATGTTTCCCATCGAAGGTGGGAGTGCTGAAGTCGTCGTAATAGGGATGCACCTTGAAGCCCGGGAAGCCGTAAATAGGCGTCTCGGTCCACTGCCAGACGTTGCCGATAAGGTCATAGAACTCACCGAAGGCATGCCTGTCAACCGGGCAGGGAGAAGCTTCGTATTCCAGATCGATGTTCCCGGGAGCCTTGTCCCAAAGAGGTTGATCCGTATCGATCAGGGAGTCTCTGAGCCATTGCCACTCCTCTTCCAGAGGCAAACGTATGGATCTGCCTGTCTGTTTTGCCTTCCAGTTGCAGAATGCCTTGGCTTCCAGATAGTTGACCTCCACTGGCCAGTTCCAGGGCATGTCAATGACGCTTGCCATCAAACGCAGGCGATATTCTTCCCCGGAGGCTATCCAAAACAGGGGAGCAGAGGCGTTTCTGTACTGCTTCCATGCCCAGCCTTCCTCAGTCCAATATTCTCGATTCTGATATCCACCTGCTCGAACGAATTCCAGGAATTCACCGTTGGAGCAAAGGTACTTCGAAGCCAGGAAAGGCTTGATATCATAGCTGACCTTCCCATATTCGTTATCCCAACCGTAATAGGTGTCGTCGTTATCTTTGCCGAGCGTGACGCATCCACCCTCTGCAGGAAGCAAGACATTCCC
>Ga0116171_10003789_pt1 | contig 13852 bp, 18 predicted proteins | sample AD_JPNHW2_MetaG_FD_89798 | JGI IMG/M metagenome (GOLD analysis project Ga0116171, IMG submission 89798) | Active sludge microbial communities of municipal wastewater-treating anaerobic digesters from Japan - AD_JPNHW2_MetaG | ecosystem: Engineered > Bioreactor > Anaerobic > Digestate | place...
AATTTACTCTTGGTGTACGTCTATCGTATGGTGAATCAGATAGGCCATCTAATATAGTAGCTGCATGAATACTTATCCATACCATCAATGCTATCTATTAATTGTTCCTCTAAAACATCTTCAACTATATTTTTTGTAGGTTCTAACTTTCTTTCAAATGAAGAAATCTCTAGTAAAAGATCAGCAACAAGTTTAAGAGTTTCTTTATCTCCTTTCTTAGCAAGCGCTCCTAACAATTTTTCAATTTTTTCAATATTCATGCGATAGACCTCTTTAACTTCTATATATTTATTTGTTCGTTCGTGTAATCGAATCTCTGCTCTTCGTAATAAGATAATCTAAAATTTTTCCAATGATTGTACGAATAGTTATTAACCAATTTCTTATTATACTGGTATCTTATATCATCCACTACGTCCCATATAACCACTTTATCCTTAGTCTCGTGCGTTCTAAGACCCCTTCCTATAGATTGGAGTATTTTAATTTCTGATTTATATGAGGAGTAAAATAATACATGATGTAGCCGTTTAACATTTAATCCAGTTGAAAATGAAGAGAATGTTGATACTATTATAGCATTCTCGCTTATTTCCATATTTTTTCTTATTAACTCTTTATCTTCCGGACTTGTATCTCCATATATCTCATAAACATCATACTTCTGATGATTATCGACAATATAATCTCTAACTATTTTTAAATGTTCTATCCTTTGAACTAGAATCAATATATTGCTCTTATCCTGAACTTTGTTTAGAATGTAATCTAAAGTTTTATTTCTAGAGGAACAAGATAATATATCAGTTATCTCTTCTTGGTAGTCTTTACGCTTATAACACATCTGAGATGGATACTTAACTATAACATTTCTAATTTCAATTTTAGAAAGAACACCTTCATCTATTAGTGTTTTTGCGTCTAATGTATATAATATTGGTCCAAGATGGCCGAGTATTGTGTATTTAGAAGCATCATCTTTTGGCATAGTTCCTGTAACACCTATTCTATAGTGTGCGTTGATACAGTTCCTGCTTACATTAGAAATACTCATTCCAGATGCTAAGTGACATTCATCTATCATTAGAGCAGTAAATGGTTTAAAGAAGTTTGAAGACTTATTATATATGCTTTGCCAAGTAGATATGACAAGAGATTTGTCTTCTATTTTTTGACCGGCATATACTAAGCAGCAATGAGATTCTATGTCATCCCATCCATATTCTTTAAAATCAGAGAACATCTGTGTCACAAGTGCTACTGTAGGAACTATTAACAATATTTTTTCAGAACAAGCTAATAGGTATCTTATTATAGAATATTGAACAAGACTTTTTCCCGATCCAGTAGGTAGTTGTAATATACCTCTTTTATTTGTCAACGCTTTAAATATACCTTCTTGCTGATAGTATCTAGGATAGAAATTACAATCAGCAGGAAATATAGCTTCTATAAATTTATCAAATCTATCTTCTACTAAATTAGATCCAAATTCCTTAGTTCTATCAAAGTTGAAAACAAATATATATTTAAACTGAGTACAGAAGGTCACAAAATGTGGAAGTAATCCAATAGGAAGTAATTTATCTCTAGTATTAAACATGTATATCTTTCCATTCCAAAATCCAGCTTTGAATTGTGGATGGTACTTGTAATTGTTCGCATAAAAGGATAAATGTTCTTTTAGTTCCATAGCTTGTGATGGACTAAGATCGAGTCTAAAATAGACCTCATTCACTTTGTTTAAATATATTATTTCATCTGTTTCCATATAAGTATATATCTGAAACAAAAAAGCGACGTCAGAAAATTTCTAACGTCGCTCTCTTTTTGACTCTTGACAAATATAAAGACTATCTAATCTTTAATTATTCTTCTGTTTCGAAATCATCTACAAAATCATCTTCTTTGTTTTCAGTATTATCAACAGTCTTATCTTCGGTATCATCTTTATTATCAGATTTAATTAATGAAATTAATCCTTTAGATTCGGAAGTAATTCTCACTACTTGTCTATTCAATACATCCGATATCTCTTGTAAGGCTTTCTTTGTAGAAGGTCCAAAAGTTATCTCTGGATTGAATACATGTGGTAATGATTTTCTAATTAGATCTATATTTTTATCAATCTGTCTTAAAGATGTTTTTGTAAATGCTGCTGATCCAGAATTGTTCTTATCAGCTAAGTTCTTCATTATAGCAGCAACATATCCAATAACATCAGATATAGACTTAATTGCAGATGATACGGATTCAACATCAAATTCTTCAACAAGAATATCTTTATCTTCCACAAACTGTTCTATAGATTCTATTAAATTCATTATTTTTCCTTAAGATGCGTAGATCGTAGGAAGAAATTTCTTGATCCAGTCTTTTCCTTTAACAGTAAGCTTTCCCTCAAGCATTAGTCCAAACTTAGATAGATCTTCGTCTTCGTCAATACTTTCACTTACTAGCTGCTCAGCAATATGAGCAACGAAAAGAGTTCGAATACTCTTTGGAGATAGCTTTATCTCTTCATCTTCCTTAAGATTTGTCTCATCACTAATAGTTGTAGTAGTTTCAGCATCTACTGTTGTTGGTGTAAATGATGAAATAGTAGTTCCAACAACATCACCTTCCATTAGTTCACGTAGCGTTTCTTTAATAGTCATTATTAGATTCTCCATCTTTTATATTATTATTTAGTTCCTGCTTATATTTTTCTTTTAGTCTATCAGTAGCATATAAGACGGCATTTTTCAATTGTTTTTCTATCTGAGCTATTTCATTTTCAAGAATAGCTTTATAAGCTTCTTCTATAGCTCTTTCTACAGGAAGTTGTTTATTATTAACAAGATATGGTTCTGAGATCTTGACAAGCTTATCTATATAAGTTTCTTCTTCATCAGTTAATACAACTTTATCTCTTCTCTTTTTATCCCTATAATACTTAAAGCTACTATTCATATTATTATTTATCTTCCATACGTCGATCTCTCAACACTTTCTTTGTGAGTTTTATTAATCCATAAAATGTATCAACGTTATTATGTGTATTACCAGCTTGATCTACTATTGTAGCACACGAATCAAGTCCAGCTTCTCGCATGGCACACGATGCAGATTCGTCATCTTCGAATAGTAATATATCTGTACAACATCCGCATGATAATGATGCTTCATACTTTCTAAATCCAGATATGTTTTTAACTTTAGTTTTACCTTTTTGTCTTTCTCTTATTTTATTATTTGAAGCCATTAAATTATATCCTTCAATTTAAAATAATTATTATACACATTATTTATTCTATACTTAGCTATATCAAAAAATTCTTTATTCTTTTCTATACCAATAAAATTTCTATTTAAATTTAAAGCAGCAACTCCAGTTGATCCACTACCCATTGTGTTATCAACAATAGTGTCATTTTCATTTGTATATGTCTTTATTATATATTCTAACAAATCAATTGGTTTTTGTGATGAATGAACACGCTCATAATTATTAACAGACTTAAATTCTAAAACATTAGTTGGCATTCTAGTAGTATTTCCGCCACTATAATTTCTTTTATTATTTCCATGATATGCTTTTCCATTAGAACAACCTTTTGCCGAATTTGTTGGAACATGATTATCACTAATCTGAGGATTATAAATTGAATCCTTGGTTCCAAAAATTACGATTTCTTCTACTTTTCTTATTGGCATTTTATTAGCATGAAAAAAATTAGTTCCTTGATTTTTTATCCAATACCAACAATATCTAAAATTGTCAAGATTACTGTTTATAAGTAAAGTTGTAAATGGTTGACTGGCAAATAACGCAATTGTGCCAGAATCTTTTATAATTCTATTATATTGAATCCATAATTTATCAATAGGAATAATGTTGTCCCAAGTTGGAGCAGTCATTCCATAAGGGAGATCACACAATATAAGATCTATGCTATTAGCAGAAATAGAAGAAAATGACTTTAAGCAATCATCATTTATTAACAATGGTTTATTCATTATGCACCACTAAGTAGTTTCTGATAATCTATATAAGCTCTCGCTGTATATGATATATTCTTCATTCCATCTACAGTCTTTCCAACATAAGTAACTTGTACAGAAATATCATTTAATTCTTTAATAATTGCTAGATACTTCTTATCAGAAAAGATTTGAGATTCTACTTCATTTCTAGCTTCCCATCTATATTCAGATTCAAATTTGTAAAGTCTATACAAATTTCCATACATCTCAATTCTCTTTTGTTCCAACTCATTCTGCTCTGTCTGAAGATCTGTCAAGATCTTTAACAATGTCTGATGTATAAATGCGTATTCCATCAACTTTGTAGATAAGTTATCCTGAGTAAATGTTAATTTATGTTCTAAAGATATCTGAAGTTTTATAAAATCTTCGTTCGTCATCATTATCCTTCATGTAAAAAAATTAAATATACTTCCGCACTACGTCTTTAACCAGACATGAGATTAATTCTTTAGGTCTTTCTAATTCTTTCATAACTTGTAAATTATTTCTTTAAGGTTTCAAGAATCTTCTAGATTTGTAATTCATTTTGGAATCTTTAATTTTTGTAAATTCTGTTAACTCTTTTGATTCTTTATAAGGTTCATTACGTTTAATTAAGTTTTATAAATATTTAATAAAACCAATTCTAATTTTATAAAGTGTTTTCTGTTCTTAATATTTATTTTTCATTTATGCAAGCTTCGCTTGCGAACACCTTTCAGGTGTTCGTTAATATCAATAAATAATTAAAAGTTACTATAGTAGATATAGTTTCTCTAATTCCCCTTCACAAATTTAGCTTCTAAGATGGTCTAATTCTTGAAAGCTAAGATAGCTTAATTGTGCTGAGTACTCGTGTTTCGTCTAAGGAAGTCTGCTAAACCCGCTCTTAGATATATCCCTAAATATCCTTTCAATCTTGACTTTTAATGTCGTAGGTATTTTTGCAACTATCTCTGCCGTAACCGATTGTAACCTATTGAATGTGGTGCTGAACCGTATAGATTCTTTGATCAACCATTCAGGATATTCTCTATCATGTAAGCCTGGCTCTTCACCTATATGCTCTCGCACCTGACTCTTACACGCCTTCACATGCCATTTATGGTTTTGACATGCCATACCACTTACTCGTACTTGCTTAAACTTACTTTTAAGAACTGATCTCATGTAAAATTATTTATGAAATCTACATGAATTTTATTTCCTATACAATATAGTACAAATAGTTCAAATTGGCAAGGGTTAAAATCATTTTTCTTTACGATCAGTATTTAGAACTATAGAGAATCGTGATCTTCGCTTTCCAATTCAACTAAATCATTATAGCATTTTTAATGTCTACAAACAACCGAAGTTTTAAATTTTTATGGTTGACAGATAGATATAAAAATGTTATTATACAATAACAAGAGGAACAACGAGACATGTATGTTAAGCTAAAATTTATGCGGTTTAAAAACATTCTATCTTATGGTAACAGTATGAGTACATTTTCCTTTAAAGAAGGACTATCACTCATATCTGCAAAAAATGGTAGTGGAAAAACTACTTTATTAGAAGTTTTATCTTTCAATTGGTATGGGAAACCATATAGAGATATAAAGATATCGGAGTTAATAAATAGAAAAAATAAAAAGAACATGTATACCGAGACTGAATTCGATATAGATGGTACAACATACAATATAGTTAGAACATTATCACCTTCTAAATTGACAATAAAGAAGGATGGTATAGAACTTGAAAATCTATCAGCAAAGAAGCTTGACCAGGAAGAAATAAATAAAGTTCTTGGTGTAGATTACAACATATTTAAACTAATTATAGCATTATCTGTAAATTATAATAAGCCATTTTTGTCTTTAGGAACACCTGCTAAAAGAGATACTATAGAATCTATCTTCAATATAAAGATATTTGGAGAGATGCTAGTAAAACTCAAAAAGAAAGCATCTACTTTAAAATCAGAAAGAACTTTGCTAGATGGAACTATAAAAACCTTAGAAGCTTCTATTAGTTCTTTTAGAAAACAGATAAAAGAGTTAAAATCAAGTATAGGTGATATTGATAAGAAAAATGAAAATGAGATAAAACTTTATAAGGATAAAATTAAAGAATCTAACAAGATTATAGATTCTTTAGCTAAGAAGGCAGAAGCAATAAAGAAAGAGCTTAAAACCTTAGTCATAACTGATATCACTAATGAGTATTCTAAAATTAGAAACGAGATTGCTGTTTCTAAATCTAAAATATTAGAATTGTCCGAGCAACTAGCATTCTTTGAAACACACGACGAATGTCCTAAGTGTGGAACATTGATGACTCAAGAACACAGGGAATCTGAGATAAAGAATGCTATAAATCAGAAGACTACTTTAGAAATAGTTCTACAAAACTTATTTGTGGAATTTGATAGACTTCGTGATGTTGAAGTTGAAAACGGTAAGATATCTTCTAAGATACAAGAACTGAAAAATAGCATGTATGAGACCATACAAGATGCTAAGACGGAAAATAATAATATAGAATTGTTAAACAAACAAATCCGACTAATATCAGAAAGAACCTTAGTTATAGACACTAAGTCAATAACCGAAGAATATGAAAAACAGATTGAAGAATATAAAATAATGGCTAAAAGATTAGATGAAGTTAAAAACACACTCTTGGTCTACGAGTATGTTTCTAAGGTCTTGTCTGAAGACGGAATAAAGTCATTCTTCTTTAAGAAATTAGTTCCGATTTTAAATAAAAAAATAAATGAATACTTGACTTCCTTCGAGATTCCTATTATAATAAACTTTAATGAGTTCATGGAAGAAAACATAAGAATTCCTCTTTCGAATATGCAGAACGTATCTTATATGGCATTCTCTGAAGGAGAAAAGAAAAGAATAGATGTTGCGATTCTTCTTTCGTTCATAGAAACTACTAAGATACTTTCAAATTGGAACTGTAATGTTTTAATGTTTGATGAAGTGTTAGATAACGCAACTGATTCTGAAGGATTAGAAAAGTTACTAAATTCTATAAAACTCCTTACGAGGAATGATACAAAACTATGTTCGTATGTAATCTCTCATAGAGAAAGTGATAGTGAAATTTATGATAGAAAAATCTCAATTAAAAAAGTTGCCGGATTCTCTAAACTTGTGTGAGACGTTATTTGAACTTGGTGAACTATATCTATCACAAGATATGCATAATTCACCATTCAAAGTAATAGATATAAATACTTTGATAAGTAGTTACATTCTTTTGGTTTTAAAAAGTTGTAATGTTGAGTACGAACTTGTTTCATCTCCGACATTGAATATAGATGGAAGAAATATTATATGTAAGACCAGAAGCGTGAAAAACGCAAAGAGTTTCTTATCATTTTTAAAATTAAATAATGGATGTAAGTTTTATATATACTTTTCTGATATAAGATATACATACTCTAACCCTTTTACAAAAGTGATTGATGCTGATGGAAATATTATGACTAGACTTAGACTAAGATTTGACATGCAGGATAAAATATGACAGACGAAACTATTAAAGTAGTTAAAGTTAAAAAAAGAAAGAAAGGATACTTTGATAATTCAGAGATGCTTGGATGGTTAAGAAAAAGAAACAAGCTTAGAGATTCTCTTCACGTGGATTTTAAAAAAGAAGAAGAAAAGCGCTCTGGAATGGTTTTAAGTATTATACACGATGATACTAAAAATGTTATCTTTGGTGGAAGAGAATATACATTCGAGGAATTCAATTGTATATTTGACAAAGTTAACAATGAAGTAGGAAAACTTTATGTTAAAGTTGCAGAAGGTATGATGAAAAGACCTAATTTTATAAACTATCCACCAGATCAAAAAATAGACATGATATCCGACGCTTTATTTTTTATGACAAGAGCTGGCGAAAGGTATGATATAACATATCAGAATCCATTTGGATATTTTTCTCAGATAACATTTAATTCTTTTTTACAGAGTATAAAGAATATGAAAAAGAGAATATCTACATTTGTATGCGTCGATCATATAGAGAATTTAGACAGCATGAATAGTTCTGGCGGTGGTGATGAATGAAAGTAGCGTTAGTAACAGATTTGCATTTTGCTTTTAAAAAAGGAAACGATGTATACTTAGAATCTCAAATGAGATTTTTTATTAATCAGTTTATACCTTATTTAAAAAAGCATAGCATAACAACAATTTTTATGCTGGGAGATCTTTTTGATAATAGAGTCTACTTAGACTCAAAAGTTTTAAATACTGTATTGAATTTATTTGAGAATCTTCTAAAGGATTTTGATATTCATATTATAGTTGGAAATCACGACTCTTATTTTGATTCTACTATAGAAGTAAATTCTGTTAAAACATTATCAGGTTTTAAAAATGTTAACATCTATTCATCTATTAGTGAAATCGAGATGAATGGTAAAAAAATATTAATGTGCCCATGGATAACAGATTATGATAAATTCTCTAGAGATATTGAACCTTATAAATCTGATATATGTATGGGACATTTTGAGATTGCTAAATGTAAGATGTTTAAAGATCAAATAAGTGAAAGTGGTATATCTACTTCCACTTTTCTTTCAAAGTTCAAATTAACATTATCTGGGCATTTTCATACTCGTTCGATCACTAAGTTTAATGGAAATAGATTAGTATATATTGGTAATCCATTTCAGATGAATAGAGGAGACATGGATGATGAAAGAGGTTTTAGTATATTAGATCTGGATAGCCTTAATCTAAAATTTATACCTAATACTGAGTCTATGAAGTTTGTGAGCTATAATTTTCCGGAAGATCTTTCAAAAGAAAAAGTGTATAATAATCATGTAGACCTAAACGTGATTTATGATGAAAATTACGACGAAAAGAAAGTACAGAAATATATAGAACTTCTTGAGTCGTATTCTCCAGCGTATCCAATCGTAGTAAAGACTATAAATAATATAACCATAGAATCTGAAGATACTTTAGACATGACATCTATACCAGAACTTATAAAAGAATATCTTCAAAAAACAAATTTTGCGGATAATGATAAAAAGTCTCAGGTAATATCTACTACTATGGATTTATATGATGAATGTAATTCGGAGAAATAAATGTTTGTTTTAGAATGTAACGAAGATAACTTTGCAGAGCTAGTGATAAATTCTGATATTCCGGTTGTTGTGGATTTCTATGCGACTTGGTGTGGGCCATGTAAAATGATAAGACCTTATCTAGAGAAATTAGCAGAAAAGTACAATGACAAAATTAGATTTGTGGCAATCGATTCTGACAAGAATCAAGATCTTGTTGTAGAATATGGAATTAGAAGTCTCCCAACTATAAAATTCTTTACTGTTGACTCTATAATAGATGATACTATTGTTGGCGCGACTACTCCAACAAAGTTAGAAGACAAAGTAACAAAACTTATAGGTATCTAATGGACTTAGACGAATTTAAAAACGATATAAACAATCTTTCTACTAAGAATACAAATAACATAACTCAGATACGAAAAAATGTATTACTGTCTTATGTGTCTGATGCTACTGGTTGTGGACATATAAGAAATGTTTTTCCTTTAACATATCTAAATGCGTTATTTGGAAAGAATCAGACTTTGATACCTATAATATCTCCAATGTTCATATGGCAAGAAGATATTTTAATTAGAGCAAAAACCATACTCTTTCAAAGACAGATGTCTCCTGCACATTATAGTCTGATAAGAAAGTATAAAGACTTACAGCCTAAGTATGGATATAAAATGGTTTATGATATAGACGATTTTGTATGGGGACATAATGAACAGCAAGGTGGATCCAAAGAGGATGGAGTTCCTAGTTACAATTTTGGATGGAAAGGAATAACAGATGAGATTAAACAGTATTCTCTAGAAATTATAAAATTAATGGATAGAGTTACAGTGTCATCTGAATACTTAAAGTATTGGTTAAGTGAAGTTGAAGGTATAACTGTACCAATAATAGTTATGCAGAACTCTGTTCCAAAATATTTGTGGGGATCTTCTAAAAAAGCTCCTAAGAAACAGCCTATAAAAATTCCAAGAGTTATTTACACTGGGTCGCCAACACACTATTCTAATCAAGATAAATTGTTAGGTGACTTTGATAACTCATATAGAGAATTTATAGTAAAGAATGTCTTAAATGGTAAAATAAATTTTACATGTATGGGATCACTACCTTGGTTTTTTGAAGGAATAAAGGATAAAATACAAGTTATTCCTTGGTTAAATTCTTATATGTATCAAACTGGAGTAAAGAGCGCGAGAGCAGATATTGCTATTGGACCACTGGTTAGAAACAATTTTAATTATTCCAAGTCTTATATTAAATATCAAGAATCTTGTGCTGAAGGAATTCCATTTATTGGATCAGTATTTACTAACGATAAACCATCTCCATATGATGTTTGTTTGCTTAAGACAAATGATATGGTAACCGTAAGTGAAATAGAGAATTTAGTATTTGGTCTATGCTCAGATGTTGATAAATATAATTTGATAGTAGCCAATCAATATAAGTGGATGGATGAATCTAGTGGATATTTAGAATCACAAGGATACATTCAGAAGCTAATGGATAACTACTTTTAAGGAGTATTTACAATTATGAAGAAAGAACGATATTACCCTATAACAATGTGTGGAGCTTTCTTCACTGAAGAATACTTAGAGATGGTAAAAGATGTGGTCGCTCAGGTCGATGAAGATCTGGAGATTGTTGATTTTATAAAAACATTTCTTCAAACTGGAACTGATTTTTCTCAGTATCCATCATATATGAAAGAAATTGTTATGGTACATAGCAACGATATTCTTTATGAAGAGGATACTAATGAAAAGGGATATTATATGGGTATTCCATTTTTTGAAGTTCCTGAGCATTTTTCAGTAAAAAGAGTATGTATAGATCTTAGAAATCTATATCTTTCTTCTGGAATAATAACAGAAGATGTACATCCAGATACAATAAGAGTTTTCAGTAAAATATTAAAAGTGATGGAAGATGAATGATTTTTTTGTAAAAATTAGAAGTTTTTTAAAAGCAGTTTTTGGTAAAAAGACAAGTATGGAGTCGTATGTTAAAAGACTAAATACTTGTCTTTTTTGTTCTTGGAATGTTACAAAAGGTGAAAGACATTATTGTAGAGAGTGTGGATGCCCAGAAACTAAATTGTGGCCATTCTCAGAACTAAAGAGAAAATGTAATTATCTTTATGCTGAATGTCCTAGAAAGAAATGGGAAGATCCGAAAACGCTTTGAAATTAAATGTGCTATAATAGAGACACTCGAAAGGAAAAGAGTGAATTTATTAGAAAAATATAGACAGTTACTAAGTCCGTCAGCAAAAGTGCTTAACATCTATCACAAAGATTTGGATGGTTGCGCCTCTTCGATCGTAGTTAAGAATGTTTTCAGTAATGTGTATTATCAAGACGTTAGGTATGGATTCGTTAATAAGCTAATGGAAAAGATAAACTATAACGATTACGATGTGGTATTACTTACTGACATCTCACCAGAGACGCCAGAACCATTTACATATGCTAATAACATATTTTTGCTTGACCATCATGATACGGCATCAGTTTATCACAATCCTCAAGAAAATAGAATAGTAGAAACGTCAAAATCAGCAGCAAAGTTGGCGAGAGATTTTTTTGAAACTTTACATGGAATTGATCTATCTTATTTAAAATCATTTTGTGACGCCGTTAATGATTATGATTTATGGATAAATAAAGATCCAGATGGCTGGAAATTAAATGAACTATATTTTAAATATTGGGATGAAACTTTTAGACGTAGATTTAAAAATGGAGATATTAATTTTACTACTTCTGAAATTTCCTATGTAAAAGAACGGCAGACAATATTAAAAGAAAAGATAGAGTCCCTAGACTTGTATGAGATGGACTCAGTTAACGCCGCATTCTTCTTTTCAACTAACTTTGTGAACGACGTATGTCACGCAGTTTTAAGTAAGGGTTTTGATTTTGTTATTTGTATAAATCCTAAATCAAAAAATTGCTCAGTTAGAGCATCAACTAATATAGATATACATGTGGGTGATCTTCTAAAAACGATAGAATTGGGTGGAGGACACCCACACGCCGGCGGATTTATGTATGATAATAATTCCGACGTTGAAAGAAATATAGAAAAGATAGAAAAATATCTATACATGAATTATGAAAAGATTAGGAGATAACTAGTTGTTTACCAACATATATTATGATGAGTATAAAGGAAAGATGCATCTATGGGAGATTAATCAAACTACAAAAAAGGTTAATCATATTGTAGAGGATCATGAGATTGAATATTATGTAAAGGATGATACAAACACCTCTAAGATAAGGGATATCTATGGAACTAGAGTTGTAAAGAGAGTAGCTGATAGTAGAAAATCTTTAAGGGAACTAAGGAAAAGTAATGTAGAAACTTTTGAATCTGATATATCAGAAGAAGTTAAGTTTCTACATAAACGTTACAAGGATATTGATTTTAAACCAAATCCAAAAGACTATAAGATAGCTAATATAGATATTGAAATTCAGTGTGCTAATGAATTTCCAAAACCAGAATTGGCAAAATATCCTATAAATTTAATAACAGTGGATTTTTATAGAACCGATGAGATTGTAACCTTAGGTCTAAATGAATATCATGGTCAGTTATTAAATAAACCAGGATTTAGATATATATATTGCGAAAGTGAAGAAATACTTTTAACTAAGTTCTGTGAACTAATAAAGAAAGAAAAGACTCAAGCCATAACCGGATGGAATTGTATTCATGAAAATTCATCTGTATGGTTAAAAGATAGAATAAGAAGTATAAAAACATTATCCAATAATAACATTACATCGTGTGATGGAATTGTTACAAATGTAGTGTGTACTGGTGACAAAGAGACTACGAAAATAACATTGGTGAATGGAAGTAATATTATTTCATCAAATAGTCATGTATTTCCTATAGTCTCTATACAGAAGAACAAGTATCATAACCACAATCTAAAAGATAGATTTGTTAATACTCGTGTTGGAAATTTTCCTAGCTTAGATACAAATGACATCTTTTTAAAGGTTGAATTTGGAAACAATATAAACACGGATTATACATATCGACAATATCTTTTGGATAATATAGATTTTATAAAAAATCATCCATTTTTTAATTGCTTTATTCCAGATAGAATACTTACTAAGTACATGTCTAAAAAAGAGTTAAAACGATGGTCTAGATTTTCTATACATTATATGTATAAAGAAATTAAGGTAACAGATAACGATTTAATTGATATCATAACTAATGAAAAAGAGTTTGGATATGTATATAGAAATATTATAACAAATATACAGTTATCCGATATCATTGGTTATGAGTTGTGTCGCTTAATTGGATTAATATACACAGATGGTACAAAAGCAGATAAAGGATATGCGTTTTATAATAATGATAAACGACTTATTTGGGATGCTAGAAATATATGCAGAAAAAATTGTCTATTAATTGCTAAGTCAAGAGCATATGGTAAAGATGGAAATCATAGATGTGGAAGATTGAAATTTGGTACTAATAACGTATTCACATTATTGGCTATTTCTTTTTATGGATATGATAAAAAGAAATCGCTAAATCTTGATATATTTTCAAGGTTTTCTAAAATCCAATTTAAATATATTTTTAGTGGTATGGTTGATGGAGATGGATGGGTTGGAGATAATAAAAGCATAGGGTTCTGTAACTATAATGGAAATGATATAGAAAAAATACACGAATTGCTTTTGTGGAATGGTGTAT
>Ga0116171_10003790_pt1 | contig 13846 bp, 13 predicted proteins | sample AD_JPNHW2_MetaG_FD_89798 | JGI IMG/M metagenome (GOLD analysis project Ga0116171, IMG submission 89798) | Active sludge microbial communities of municipal wastewater-treating anaerobic digesters from Japan - AD_JPNHW2_MetaG | ecosystem: Engineered > Bioreactor > Anaerobic > Digestate | place...
GAAGGATTTATAAATTATCATCCGGCGCCGCTGCCGCAGATGCGAGGGATGGAACCGGATACTTTTGCCGTTCTTGAAGGGCGCAAAGAGATATATGGAACGGTACACAGGGTTAATCACGCCTTTGATTGCGGGAATATTGTTTCCTGGACAAAACATATAAAAATCCATAAATATGATACACCGGTATCGGTTCTTGAAAATCTTAACCGTGAAGGGATCAGTACCATAATACATACGCTGAATTCTTTTGCGGACGGGACTGTAAAAGAAGTACCTCAAAGTGAGGATGAAGGGACAAGAACAACACGGGATATGGCGAGAAATGAGTCCTTTATCGATTGGAAAACGGATACAGTGGAAAGCGTTGACCGGAAACTGCGTGCCTTTTGCGGCCAGGATATAGGTATACGCCTGAAGACCTTTTACCGGGGAGTTTTTCACGATGTAGTTGATCTTGAAGGCTATCACGGACGGTTCCCCGGTAATCCCGGAGATGTTCTGGGTTTTTATTCCGGAAGGGGATTTTTCAAAGGCCAGCCGGTTTTCCGTTTGACTGACGGATTGGCTGTCCTGCGCTTAGGCAGGGAGATTAAACCGCTACCCTATTCATCAATTTTTTATAACGAGTGTCCGCAGGAAAAGCTGATTCCTCCCGGTAAAAGATCGAGAAATACAAAACGGAAAATGGTTTTGGGGAGTATCGGCAGCAGGAAACTGCAGTGAAAATGGATGGTTGCGCTTCATCTGAATGTTTTTGAACTTTTACTTAAGGAGATAAAAATGTCTGAATATTTATCATTATTTAAAAACAAATCAGCAGAAAGCTTATTCCTTAAGAAATATGATTTATGTTTAAAACAATGGCCGGTTCCATATGAGACAGATTACATTGAGACCGGATTCGGCCAGACACATGTTATAAAGTGCGGAAATAAAAAGGGGCCTGTTCTGGTATTAATGCATGGTATGGGGGGTACTGCTGCGATGTGGATACCTAATATCAAAGAATTATCAAAAAAATATTATATAATTGCTGTTGATATTCTGGGTGATCTTAATAAAAGTAAAGCCGGAAGAACTTTTAAAAATACCAAAGATGCATCAGACTGGTTAATTGGTGTTATTGATAAATTGAAAATTGATAAATTCAGTATCATTGGAGTTTCATATGGCAGCTTTATTTCAATGATTGCATCAATTTATGAACAGCATAGGGTTGAAAATTTAATAATAATTTCCCCTACTGAATCAATTACGAAAATTCAAAAAAAATTCTGGTTTTGGGCAATAAAAGTTCTATTGATCCCTTCCAATTCAAACTATATGAATTGTTACAAATGGTTCAATGCAGATAAACCGTTAGTTTTAAATGATTATACTGAATTGCAGCTACTTGTAATGAAATCCCGTAATCTTAAAATAAAACCTTTGATACATTTGTTCAGTGACCAGGAGCTGCTGCAGATTAAAATACCGGTATTATTACTGATTGGTAATAAAGAGGTTATAACTAATGTCGATGAAGTTAAAAAAAGAGCGGAGAAATTGATTAAGAATTTGACTTTTCATATAATTGATGATGCCGGTCATACTTTGTCATCTGAAAAAGCTGAAATTATTAATCCTATTATTCTCGATTTTCTAAATAATAACTACACCAAAAAAATACCGCGCGCAACCAGGAGTAATCGGAAGTAATACATTTTGCGTAATGACAGATATTTTCGGATGTTAAATAGATGGTTTTTGAAAAATTAATTTAAACAGGGTGTATTGAAGAATTATTGTCAATGCCGGCGTTTTTATGATATCGTGTCATCTGCTGACAGGCGGCCATCGTCCGCTCAAAGATACTTGCAGTACCTTCTGATTAAAAAATACAGTATGGCGGTAAACGCCAGGGGGACAATCAAAAAAAGCGCAAGAATGATGAAGACATCCTTCGCGGTGCATGATATACTGCCTTGAGTTAAAGACAACACTATGGGAAAAATAGAAATCATCGTCGCAACGATCGACCACATCGAAACCAACCTGGACGAACCTCTTAGGCTTGAAACGGTAGCGGACGAACTGGGTTACTCGCGTTATCATCTTCACCGTATGTTTACGAAAACGGTTGGACTTACGATGCATGAGTACAGCCAGCGCAGGCGGCTTACCGAAGCTGCAAAATTACTTGTTTTTTCGGGAAAGCCAATCGTCGAAATCGCCTTACAGGCCGGTTATGAAAGCCAGCAGGCGTTCTCTTCGATCTTTAAATCAATGTACAAATTACCGCCCAACCGTTTCCGGGAAAACGAAGAATTCTATCCGCTTCAGATGCGTTTCGAATTCGACGAGGCAACACTCAGGTCGAATTTCAGGTTCAAATGGAGCATGGAACAAACAGTCAATTTGGCCTGTGAGGAGGATATTCCGGAATGGATGCGCCTGCTCCGGCTTGTCATCGACGGATTTCCCTGTTTAAACGAGAACGAGCATGTCGATACCCTGAAACGGTATATTGCCCAAAAACGCGCGTTTATTATGAAGGATGGTGATATCGCCATCGGCATCATGATGATTTCGTACAAATCAGGAAGCATCGATCTCTTAGGGATACACCCGCTCTATCGCAACCGAGGTATCGCGCACTCGCTCCTGATGAAAGCAATAAGAGAACTGATTGAGCATAAAGAGATAAGCATTACATCTTATCGAAAAGGAGACAAAGCGGATACCGGACACCGGAATGCGCTTAAAGAACTGGGATTTGCCGAAGGGGAACTCCTTGTAGAGTTCGGCTACCCTACACAGAAGATGGTCATACAGACGAATACATACAGGGATAAGCTCTATGCTTAATGAACAAACGATGGATATTTTACCTGTGGAAAACGCGCTTGCCGAAGATTTCACTGCACGCTCGCTTTTTCGGTTCGCTTTCCCGACGATTCTGATGATGATCTTTTTCGGACTTTATACGATTGTTGATACGATTTTTGTCGCGCGTGGTGTAAATACCGATGCGCTTTCCGCAATCAACATAGTAACACCCGTATTGAATCTTATTGTCGGCCTTGCATCAATGCTCGCAACAGGCGGGAGTGCCATCATCGCACGAAAAATGGGAGACGGAAACGATAGTGAAGCCCGAAGGGATTTTACGATGATTACCGCAACGGGTGCGGCAATCGGGATACTTTTTACAGTCTTCGGACTCTTTTACCTTGATCCGCTGCTTCGCGCACTCGGAGCAAGTGCCGTACTTATTCCCTACTGCCGCGACTATTTCGGAGTACTTCTTGCCTTTGCACCGGTGAATATGATGCAGGTTCTTTTCGCAAGCTTTTTCGTAACGGCGGGAAGGCCCGGACTCGGAATGAAGGTCTGTATCGCGGCGGGGCTTGCTAACGTGCTTTTCGACTACCTTTTCATTTTCGTTTTTCCGATGGGGATCAAAGGAGCTGCGTTTGCTACCTGCATCGGTTATTCTATTCCGACGATTGCCGGGATCGTCTTTTTTTTTCGCAATAAGCAAGGCACGCTCTTTTTCAGCATACTAAAACCCGATCTAAGCGTTTTGGGCGAATGTGCTTTCAACGGATCTTCAGAGATGGTAGGGCAGCTTTCAGCAGCAGTAACGACTTTCCTTTTCAACGCGGCTATGATGCGGCTTGCAGGCGAGGACGGAGTCGCCGCGATTACAATTATAATTTATTCACAGTTCCTGTTAACGGCATTATTCATCGGATTCTCGATGGGTGTTGCCCCGGTGATAAGTTACAATTACGGAAGCAGTAATCACCTGCAGCTTAAAAAGGTAATTGAAATTTCTTCAGTCGTAATACTCGTCATTTCTGTTGCGGTATCCGTTTTTGCTTTGTCATTCGGAGGTATGCTCGCCGGAATTTTTGCGCCGGAAGGTTCAGAGGTATACATCATCGCCCGTACAGGATTTTTAATTTTTCCGTTCGCGTTTCTGTTTGTCGGCTTTAACATCTTTACGAGTGCGATGTTCACCGCGCTTTCAAACGGACTTCTTTCCGCTATACTTTCCTTTTCGCGGAGTTTATTGATTGCTCTTGGTATCATTTATCTTCCCTGGTTTTTCGGAGTGAACGGTGTATGGTTAGCGGTTCCGCTCGCCGAATTTGCAAGCCTGATACTGGCGGTATACATATTTTCAGTTAACCGCAAGAGATATCATTATACTTAACACTGTGAGCGGATAAGATTCTATTGAAAAAAATAATTCCGGTCAGGGGTTTTTTGCAGCAAAGCCGCCGGTTTCCAGATACGTTTCAGGATAATAGATAAAGAGATACTGGTGTTATGAAAATCTTATAATGAAACAGCAATGCGCCTTTTACACCCGTTGAAAAGCGGATAATGGCCGTAAGCTAAAACCTGAGAATCTTAAAAAGTTTACCTGAAGTGAGAATCCGGAAAGTATCCGATAATTATATTTACTCCGTTATTTGAGATCACGGTTGAGTTTGATATTGAATATGATTTTTCGCCTGAATTTATTCTCAGCGGAATTGTTATACGTTTATTACTCCAGCCAAGCCACGAATATTCAGGGAGAAACCTGACGAACCTGTATTTGTCGGAGGGATTCATCTCTTTTCTATAAGTGTTCTTTGCGTCTTTGTAGTGGCTGCTTGTAAAGCTTATTCCCTCGTAGCTTCCATAAACGAAAACACCGGCCCCGAGTCCGGCAATTTCAACGGAATTAATATATGCCCCGAGCGCGATTATCCCGATACCCGCGGCACCGATAAGTGTGAAAATCAGAAGACCCCCGGCAACACCGAGCAGTATCTGCGAAGACATTTTCGTGGAGCTTACTCCGAATTTTTCAACATATTTAACATCGTCGAGAGTATCTGATATTTCATTGTTTCTCGTTTTGTGTCTCGCATACCACCCTGAAGCATCGGGAGTCATGAAGAGATTAAGAGAGATATTTTCAGGAATGGAGAGCGTCAACCGTGACCTGTTTCCCGTACCCTGGAAGTCGACATCCCTGAAACCGCGGATAAATCCATCTCCCCTGGGATTCCAGTATGGCTGGTATCCTGTTCCGCCGAGGATCAGGGCAAGATTTTCCGGAGGAACCTCCATTTCTATCAGTTCAGAAATCCATTTCATTGAAGAATTTAATTTTAATGCGCGCCTGAAGTCGGCACGCGCATCATCCCACTCCCCGCACATACTCCACAGTACTCCGCATATGACACGCATAAACGCGTCATCGAATCTTCCCTCTTCACTGAACCTGTTGCTCAGCAGCACTGAAGACTTGTTTACTTCTACACGCGCTTTAGAAAAATCGTTCCGGAGGGAATATCCCCAGCTGAGGAGAAAGTGCATCCATATGATTTCATGTTCGGAAGCATAGTAGCCTTCCGGCGTTTCAACAAAGAAAAAAGATTTAGCTTCGCGCGATATTTTGTATCTTACCTGTTTATCGATTTTTACCGCGTAAGCCGTAAGGGTGTCTATTTCGGGATTTCCCTTTAAAAGGTTCAGGTAGGTCCTTTCCATGATTGTAATGAATGTGTTCCCTTCACCTTCAGGAAGAGAGTTGATTGCGCTGTCAATATCACCTGAAACGAGAGAAGAGGATGACAGATAGTATGTATCCTTTGTGTTAAGGGTTGAACAGCTGAGGCTGATTAATGACAGAGCGACTGTCAGTGAAATAATTTTTTTCATTTAAAAGGTTTCCTTTACCGTAATTAAGAATAAAATTATAAGTTTTACGGGGGCCGGGTAATCATATTAATGAATATTAAAAAGTTAATCCGGAATTCTGAAACATATCCGGTTATAAAAATAAAAAAACAATCTAAATTTATTTTATAAGCATTAAAATTGAAAAAACTTAAAAAGTCCGGTCAAAAAAAATTAAATATGTTAATTCAGCTGAGATTATTATATTAAACCGGTATTTCGCAAAACGGACTTCAACGGCATTAGATGCCTCGCGGTTATGCTTCTGCTTTAATTTAACCGTAAAATGATATACCATAAACAGTTTGAATAAAAAAATCATTTCATCGGTTTTAAAACTGTTCCAAGGTTTTTTATCTCATTGTAAAGTTGTCCTGCTGTGATTACAAAAAAAGGAGAAATATTAAGGCCGGAACTCTGGAGCGCGCGTGCTATCCATGTATTGCATGTATTAAACATATGGTATCTGTGTACAGACTTGAAAAATATCATCCCGTTAAAATGCCTTTTCGAAGTGATAATTACTTCATTACCCTGATCTTTTTTTAAGCTGTTCTCGATAAAACTGATAAGCTTAATAAACTGACCGGCAGAGAGTGACAGCATAACAGCAAAATCGCACCAGCTGAAAAAATCATCACCGATAGCGTTGTAACCCTCAATACAGATTACGCTGGGATTTGGGAAAAGAACTGCTTTTACATAGTGCCAGTAGATATCTTCCCGGTCCTGGTATGCTGTTTCCTCCCCCCATCCGATATCGGTATACCGGAAATTTTCGAAGTATTTCAACGCGCTTACAACTCGCAGCGATTCAGTATTAACGGGAATTATTATTCCTGTATGGATACGGTTATTTATTATAAAGACCGTGTATTGACCGCGGGATATATTTAGATCCCCGTTTTTAGCCGGTTTTTCAACTGCTGTACATGATACGGATATAAACAAACAAAAATGTAGAATTAAAATTATCATTATTCGTTTGAATTTTCTCATTTTTTTGAGAGCTCCTGCGTATCAGTATAATAAAAAGAAAAATATAGTAATAACAGGTATTATCAAATAATTATTTACAGCAGAAGCGTCATAATTTTTTATCTGATTACTTGATTAATGACAAGAAATTTATTACAGTATTGGTAGTCAAAGGTCTGTATTATGGGGGATGATTTTTATGGATGAAAGAAATAAATCAAGGGTTGTTTTTCATGTTAATGCCTCGATAGGATATAATAACCATACGATCAATGGGGATGTGGAAAACCTCAGTACAAGCGGTATGTTTTTAAATACAAAGGAAAATATTCCTCTTGATACCGATGTTGAGGTATCTATATATCTTTCCGGGACCACATCTGAGCTCAGCCTTAAAATTAGCGGTGTTGTAGTAAGAAAAGATCAGAAGGGTATAGGGGTGAATTTTAAGGAGATAGAATTTGATTCATACCTCCATCTGAAGAACATTATTGAATTCAATTCAAATCCGGACTATAAATTTGTTAACGAATCCGGTGATAACGGGATTGAATTATAAATAAACGGTTCATTGATTAATGAATAAGTAATTATTATATCATTATTGAAAATATTTATGATAAAATGATTATGGAATCACCCTTCCGCTGTTAAAGAAATTTTTTTAAATGAAAAGAATATCAGCCCTTTACTGTTTTTATAATCCTCTGCTGAGTGAATCTCTATGCGGCCGTGGAATGGATGTTGCTGAAGTATGGAAGCAGTGGGAAAGCCCTCTACGGTTCAGGATCTGCTGAACCTGTGATGTCATTTACCGGAAAGCGTTAAAGTTAAAGAAATGTTTTAATTCCGGTATTTACGCGGAAACTTAAAAAATTGTTCTAAAACTGTAATCATTAAACATTTTATAAGTTGCACTATTGATTATTATTATCCGGCATTAAGTTGAAAATGTCGATATGTTATAAAAAGTATTATCAGGAAAATAATTTATGAAAAAACAGATAAATATTCTCATAGCCGATGATGACCGTTTTATCCGCAGATCGATTATTCATATGCTCAAACATATTGAAACGCTTAAGATTTTCGAGGCGGAAGACCGGACGTCAGTTTTTAATATCATCCGCGATAATAGAATCGACTGCATCCTGATGGACTATTACATGTCCGGTATCACCGGCCTTGAACTGATAAGCCTGCTGAAAGAGGAAAATGCCGATATACCTGTTATTATGCTTACAGGCCAGGGGGATGAAGAACTTGTTGCCACTATAATGAAGGCCGGGGCTTACGAGTATATATCTAAAAAACGCCTTTCCGAGCAGGATTTTGCGGGAACCCTCTCAACTATGGTAAATAATGCGATAAGCCTTAATAACGAAAAGATAGAGAAAAACAGGGCCCTTATTGCGCTGGAACTTTCTGAGGCAAGATACAGGGGGCTTATTGAGAACTCACCGATACTGATTATCCGCTTTTTCCCTGAAGATTATATGGTTTCATTTATTAATGATTTTTCCTGTTCATATTTCGGAGTGGAACGGTTTTCCATTCTTGGAGAAAATATACTGACATTGCTGCCCGAGAGTAATCATGATTCGTTTGAAAACATTTTAAAGAGTATAACGAAGGAGAATCCGGTTGCTACTTCTGAAATGAAAACAATATCTAATAATAATGAAACGAAGTGGCAGATCTGGACAATCAACGGAATTTTTAACACGGATGGGGAAGCGGCTGAATACCAGTGCATGGGAGAGGACATTTCGGATCAGAAAAAAATACAGCAGCAGCTTATGCAGCAGAAGAGAACCCTGCAGTCGATCCTTGATTCCCAGGATAACATGATTATTGTAGCGGACAGGAACAGCATATATGAAGTTAACATAAGCTTTCTCCAGTTCTTCGGGTTTTATTCCATGGATGATATGACGCGGAATTTTGAACGTGTCAGTTCCATGACGGTTGAAATGGAAGGATACATGAAAGGGGAAGATGCGAAGAACATGTGGCTTGAGAATGTCAAAGCTGACATGGCTGAAGGGCAGTATCGGATGATAGCTCTGAGACAGGAGGGATTTGAAAATATACGCTATTTTTCAATGAAATTCCGCCCCCTTTCAATAGATTCAGATGTGTTTGTAGTTGAATTCTCAGATGTAACCGCGCTGGAGGAGAAGTCGAAGGTATTTGAGAACAGGGCCAATTACGATCCGTTAACCCGTATTTATAACCGCCGCAGGTTTATAGAGCTGCTTGATCTGGGAATTAAGTAAGCGCATCAGCTTAACCAGAGTTTATGCATAGTCTTTTTTGATATAGACCATTTCAAGAAGATTAATGATTCATACGGCCATAATATCGGGGATGAGGTTCTGAAGGGGCTGGCAGCACTCGTTTCGTCAACAATCAGGAATACGGATACTTTTGCACGGTGGGGAGGGGAGGAGTTCCTTATTCTGATAGAGTCAACATCCCTTGAACATGCAACCGGTATCGCGGACAAATTAAGAAAAGTTATCATGCAGCACGAATTTCCTGAAGTTAAGAAAGTGACATGCAGTTTCGGCGTCACGTCATATAATCCCGATGAGAGCGGGGAGATTTTTATCAGCAGGGCGGATGCGGCTTTATACCGGGCAAAAGAGAGCGGCCGGAACCGTGTTGTGGGTATGAAGAAAAAGGTGGATTGAATAACCGGGCAATTTAAGTTCCATGCCCGGAATTCCTGCTGAACCTGTTTATTTGCCGAAAAGTCTCGAAATAAATGAACTATTCTCTTTTTTTTCAGTTTTCTTTGAGGTTTTCTTTACTGTCTTTTTAACCGCTGCTTTATTTTTAACTCCCTTTACACTGCTTTTTTTGGCAGCCGCTTTTTTAACAGCCGCTTTTTTCTTCACAGCTTTCAAGCTGCTTTTTTTGACCGGCGTTTTCTTTTTTGCCGCGGTTTTTTTCTTTATTTCAGTTTTTTTTACAGTCTTCTTAACGGTTTTCTCCGCTGCCTTTTTAACGGCTGTTTTTTTAACCGGTTTTTTCTTCACTGCTTTTACAGCGGCTTTTTTCACTGACGCCTTTTTGGCAGGAGTCTTTTTCGCACTCTTTTTAACAGCTGCTTTCGGAGTGACTTTGCGTGATGAACCGGAAGCTTTAAAATATGTTTTATGATAATCCCTGAGTTTGAATGACTGCATTGCACGGGTGAGAAGATCATCGGAGAGAATAGTTTTTTACGTGGATTCAATGAAATCAAAACAGAGATGCGCGAGCCCGCAGCGGAGATAACTTGTAAGCTTCTCCTGAGAAGCTCCCTGCTTCGATAGAACTGCTAACCATTCCCTCAGCGCGTCCTCGCCTTTTTTAAATGTTTCTTCGGTGAGAATTTTCCCTGTCTGCCGCATCCGTTCGTTCAGCATTGAGTGGACAATCTGGTAATCCTCTCTGTATACAGGATCAAGAATACTCTCTTCAATCAGCTTCCGGTCAAGGTTTGATACAATTTTTGATTCAGCCATAATCATTTCTCCTTGAATGATGTTATTGAATTAATTGCTTCCGGGAAAATTAATACTGTGATATAAATTGTGATTGTATTTTTAAGAACTTTCACCCCGTAATCTGTATAAACTGAATTGATTTGTCCACACATAAAATAATTTGTCAAACAGATTCCTGTTTTTTAAAATCCGGATTGCCTTCCGGCAGATATCGCGGGAACCGGAAGCAGTATTAATCATGATCCCGGGGGATTATATGTCTGTAAAAATAAAATTCATAATCGCAGTATACGCGGCATTTTCTCTGTTTTTTCACATTGGATGCGGTGCATAACATGAAAATATCGTTATCGATGGTAAATCCCGGGCAGTATGCGGGTGGAAAAAAAATTACGTTATAAAAAACCAGGGAAACTGCGGCATGATCAAATACGGATGCAGTGAAGGGGAAAAAATTTTTATGGATAACCGCGGATGCGGATGCGCAGAACCTGTTTTCTGCGGTACCGGGAATTGATATATTAAGGTAAAATGAAAAAAATATTATTTATATGCAGTAAACATGAATTGCGGAGCCCGACAGCGGAAAAAGTTTTCAAAAATTCTGAAAACCTTGAAGTGCGTTCCGCCGGTCTTGACGTTAATGCAAATGTAAGGGTCAACGATGAGGATGTTGAATGGGCGGATTATATTTTTGTAATGGAAAAACAGCACGAATATAAATTAAAGAACAGGTTCAGCGGAAAACTGGGGGGTAAAAAGATTTATAATTTAGATATAGAGGATAAATATCCATTTATGGATACTGAACTGATTAGTATACTTAAAAGAAAAGTTTCACGGTTTTTAATGACTGAATGAGCTTTTATTTTTACATCATGACGCAACCTGTTGACTCCCTGTGATAACATGATAAAAGTTAACGTACAGTAATCCCCAGTTGTTCAAGAAGGGTAACCGCATCGGGGAGAGTGAACACAGCTTTTTTTAATATATTTTCCAGCGGATGAATCCTGTAACCGCGGGCTTCCGAAAAATCTGCTTTTGTAAGATTTGTATTGCTGAATTCAGTTCCGGAGAATTCTGACCCTGTAAAATCAGATTCGGTTAAATCTGAATTGATAAAATCTGTATCTGTGATCACGCATTTCCGGAAAACGCTTTTTTTCAGTTTAAGGCCGCTGAAGTTGCAGCTGTTTATAATGGATTTATAGAATTTAATATCCAGGCCGAAGCTGCTGCATTTTAAAAAACCGGCACCCATTATTTTACAGCCGGTGAATTCAACATTAAAAAAGGATGTATTTACGAATTGTGTCAGGCTTAAATTGCATTCATTGAATTTACACTGCTCAAACGTGGAGGATGAAAGATCCGATCCTGAAAAATCGCAGCCGTTAAAGGAACAGCCTGTAAAAATTTTTCCGGAAAAGTCGCTCTGATTAAATTTACCGTTTTCAAATTTTTCGTTTTCAAAATCGTCTGAAGAAAAAATGTCCATATTGCTGTACCTGCTGTTGAATATATAAGAACCTGAAACTCCCTGTATTCCCGATAATCTCAAATTTTATTAAATAATACATTCAGAAAACTTGACGTCAAGCATGTTTATCCGGTCGCAGCTTAATCCTGTTTTAATCCGCCTTATGTAAAAAACTTCTCTTTTTGCAGTTTACGGCAAAAATAGTTAAAATTTCCTCTAAATATATTTGTAATTTTAAAGAATCGAAAAGAGACTGGAGCATGCAGTAAAGATTTTAAAAAATCTGTAAAAACGGAACCCCATGTAATTCACGGAATATGAAATGACAGCAATTATAAAAAAATATCCTGCAATAATAATGGCACTTTTGTCTGCAGCCCTGTTCGGGATTACAACTCCGGTTAACAAATTTTTATTAAACGGCATCAATCCTTTTTTACTTGCCGGCCTTCTATACCTGGGCGCATCAGCCGGTTTGCTCCCTGTAATTTTATACAGGGGTGAATTGCCGCTTCTTCTGAAATTGAACCGTAATAATAAAATAAGACTTTCAGGTTCTATAATACTGGGGGGAATCCTCGGTCCGATCCTGATTTTATCCGGTCTGAAATTTTCTTCCGCTTCATCGGTATCTCTCTGGCTTAACCTGGAAATGGCTGCCACTGCCGTTCTGGGATACCTGTTCTTCAGGGATTTTTTAGGTATCAAAGGATGGTCAGGGGTTCTTCTGGCTTTTTTATCGGGCCTGATACTTTCTGTAAACGAAGGTCATTCCGGGTTTGTTTCTGCAATTCTTGTAGGTTCCGCATGTTTCTGCTGGGGCTTTGATAATCATTTTACAGCCCTGATTGACGGAATATCCGCAGTACAGAGTACTTTTATAAAAGGGATTTTCGCAGGAACAGTTAACGCGGCGGCCGGGTATTTTTTATCGGATCAATCCGTATCCGCGGGATTTATAATCTATGCCCTTATGCTCGGCAGTGTTTCGTACGGAATAAGCATTGTACTTTATATTATTTCAGCGCAGAAACTGGGAGCTATCAGAAGCCAGGTATTGTTTTCAAGTGCTCCCTTTTTCGGAGTTTTTTTCTCGATGGTTTTTTTGTCAGAAAAGATCAGTCATCTGCAGATAGTTTCATTTTCTTTATTTGCAGTTTCAATTGCGCTTATGTTATTTGAAAAGCATGAACATTATCATCAGCACGAAGAGGTCGAACATACTCATTTTCACAGGCATGATGATATGCACCATGATCATTATCATCATGTAAAAGTAACATCCCATGAACATATGCATAAACATAAAATCGCGGAACATACTCATCCGCATCTGCCCGATATGCATCACAGGCATAATCATTGAGAGAGCAGTTTAGCGTTTGAGGGACATTTTTTATTCAGGCGGTTTAAAAGTTTGTGTTGCCGGTTATAAAAATTTCTTGTATTTTATAATATCTGCTGTCATATCAGCCAGAAACAGGTAAACAGAACAATAATAATTTAACAGGGTAAAATACTATGAGTTTTAACGAAAAAGATCTGAAAAAAATTGATAAAGAGATGAAATCTTTTATTGAGAAACGCATAACCCCTGTTGAGATGGAGAACGGGGTTGATATAAGCTACAGCATCGAGAAAGAGAGTATAACAGTATTTGAAGTCAGCCCTGCGTGGGATAATCCTGCCGAGAAAGTGGAAGCCCCTATTGCAAAAGCGACGTTTGTAAAAGAAAACAATACCTGGAAGGTGTTCCGGCAGAAATCCGACGACAAGTGGCATAAATATGAACAGGTGCCGGAAGTTAAGACATTCGCAGAGTTCCTGGCCGTGGTAGCGGAAGATAAACACGGATATTTCTGGGGTTAAAATTCTTTTTTAGAATTTTAGAATGAAAATAACCCTGATAAATCCTCCGATAGAAGATTTTTATATTACAGGAATCAGGCGCCAGCCGCTGGGGCTTCTTTACATTGCAGCCTCCCTGCAGGCCGCCGGGTTCAGTCCCTCTCTGCTGAACTGCCACAGCGGGAAAAAAAATATAATGGAACTTCCGGCCGAGTTCGGCTACCTGGAACCTTACTTCGGCAATTCCGATCCTGAACTCATTTTCCCGTATAAAAATTACACTCACTACGGGATGAGCTGGCAGGAGATCGAA
>Ga0116171_10003792_pt1 | contig 13846 bp, 3 predicted proteins | sample AD_JPNHW2_MetaG_FD_89798 | JGI IMG/M metagenome (GOLD analysis project Ga0116171, IMG submission 89798) | Active sludge microbial communities of municipal wastewater-treating anaerobic digesters from Japan - AD_JPNHW2_MetaG | ecosystem: Engineered > Bioreactor > Anaerobic > Digestate | place...
ATTTCAGCTCCGGTTAATGAAAAAAATGGGATATGATGCCGTCTGCATTGGTAACCACGAATTTGATTTTGGCCCGGCAAAGCTTGCAGAAATAATTAATTCATCCATCAGTAATGGCGAGATACCACCGATTATATCGTCAAATATTCAGTTTGATCCGGAGGACAATGGCGATAATGCTCTTGACAAACTCTTCAATGACGGAAGAATTTCACGAACACTCATTATCGAAAAGGAGGGAATCAGGATCGGTCTCTTTTCACTTATGGGAGTCGTTGCTGACGATAATGCAGCTTATGCCCGGCCTGTAACGTTCTCGCGACAGATTCCTGCTGCAAAAAAAATGGTCAGGGAGCTTAAGAATAATGGATGTGAAATGATAATCTGCCTTTCCCATTCGGGTGTGTCAAAAGACAATACGGGAGGGTGGAGTGGTGAAGATGTTGAACTTGCACGTAAAGTAAAAGATATTGATGTAATAATAAGCGGACATACCCATACAACGATTGAAGAGCCAATAATGATCAACAATACCGTAATCGTTCAGACAGGAGAATATGGTAAGTCTGTAGGAGTATTGAAAATGGCACTTGACGGCGAAAAGTATGAAGCCGGGAAATATGTACTTGTGCCTGTTGATGACAGGATAATGGGCAGCAGGGAAGTAGCGGCAATGATAGATGAACAGGAGGTGAAACTGACCAATGAGATTCTGCTGCCTATCGGACTCGATTACGGGAAACCTGTTGCAGAATCAGATTTTCCAGTTGAATGCAATGAACAGGGAGAATTCAGGAACAGCAATCTTGGCCCGCTGGTGGCCGATGCGATATATAATTATGTAAATAAGAATGTACCGGGAGGCACGGATGTTGCAATGGTTGCGGTCGGCGTTATAAGGGACAACATTGTTCCGGGAATTCAGACAGCTCCCGATATTTTCAGAATAATGTCAATGGGTGCCGGAAATGATAATGTTCCAGGTTATCCGCTCTCACGGTTGTACGTTACAGGGCATGAGCTGAAGGGGATACTTGAAATAATGTATATTGCAGGAGAATCGACACCAGCAAATTATTGTTTTTATAGCGGCCTGAAGGCAGAGTATGATCCCGGGAAAGGTTTGCTGAAAAAGATCAGTAAAGTGAGTATAGCAAACTCTGATGGTGCATTCAGGGAAGTCGATTTCTCGAAAAATAATCCTGCACTCTATTCAATAGTTGCCAATTCGTATATGCTTGAATATGTAAGCATTATCAAGAAGCTGAGCAAGGGTCTGGTTAAGGTGATTCCAAAAGATGTGAATGGCCTGCCGGTGAATGATATGAAAAACACTATCATGGATTTTGACAGTAATCGTGAAGGTACTCAGGAGGGCAGAGAATGGCTGGCAATAGTACACTATTTAAAGACAATGAAAGATATCAACGGCAATGGAGTGCCCGATATCGATCAGAAATATAAGGTTGCAATAAAATCCTTTTCTGTTACAGAAGGAAAGTGAAGACTACCATTTGCTGTAGGGGTTGTCGACCACTATTCTTGCTTTTCTGTTCGCTACATTATATCCTATCTGGTAAACAGCATTTGAAATAAGAGCCATCTTCGGGTAATCGATTTTCCCGAGAACATCTCCGGGTGTGTGATAATCGGTATGCAATCCGCTGGAGAAGAAGAGGACAGGAATATCTTTTCTGACAAAATTGAAATGGTCGCTTCTCTGGAAAAGCTGCAGAGGATGGTTCTTCCCGCTCAGTGAATAGTCGAGGTCAAGTACAGTAGTCTTATCTATTTCGTCAGCAATGGCTACCAGTTCTTTGCTCTGGTTGCATGTTATAACAAAGACCTTGTTCTTGTCTGTCATTGGAGTTTCACTGGTCGTATCAGCAGCGCTTTTCACCCTTCCTATCATATCCATATTAAGATCGGCAACTGTTTTTTCGATTGGCACCAGTGGATTATTTATATATGACTGCGATCCGAATAATCCGATCTCCTCACCTGAAACCCAAAGGAAAAGGAGTGACCTGAGAGGTTTCTTCCCCAGGTTCTGAAATGCTTTTGCTATGGAGAGTAATCCTGCAGAACCTGATGCGTTATCGTCAGCTCCGGCATTGACCACCTCTCCTGATGCGCCAACATGATCGAGATGCCCTGAAAAAACAACATATTCATCCCTGAGTACCGGATCACTTCCTTCAATAACAGCAGCAACGTTCCTGAGAATAATTTCTTCCTGCTTCTTATCCTCTGTTATCCTGACACTTTTTCCCGGTATTGAAAAAGTATACGGCTTCACTTCGCTGTCAATTTTTTTCTGCAGATTTTCGAGTGTAAAGCCCGTCCCCTTAAGGATCTCGTCGGCGACTTTTCTGTCGGCAAAAAGGATCTTGGGCATATTTGCCATCATGGGATTTTCGGTGGTTATTTTTTTAAGACTTTTTGAGGAAGCAAGCTCTCCTGATATGCCAGGGTATTTTTGTTCGAATGAAGTAACTCCCGATTTTGGTCCCATTACAATAATTACCGCCTTTGCCTTTGAAGTCATCAGAGACAGAAGTTTGACCTGTATGCTCATAAAAGAATCCCAGTTCACTCCTTCAAAGAGCTCTTTTTTACCGTCTTCAGAGGTTGGTGCCCCGTTCATTATAAGAAGGATCTTTCCTTCAGGCTTTAAATCGGCAAAATCGTTATATCCGTATTTGTCCTGCCTGAGCCCGTATCCTGCAAAAACAACTTCCCCGCTAACGTCAAACTTTGAGGGTCCTGTCGGGATAAGCTGGTAAACAGGCTCCCTGATAATGGTGCTGTCATGATTCTCAGTACTGATGCTGATCATCGTTTTTTCAGGATCATTAGTGGTTTTGAATATTGTGTATGGCTGAAAATAGCTCTCCCCGGCGGCAGGCTTAATTCCCATGAGTCTGAGCTGTGAAACTATATATTCCTGTGCTATCTCCAGGCCCGGATCACCGTTTCCTCTTCCCCTGAGCAGCGGTGACCCAAGAAAGCTCATGTTGCTTTCAATCTCTTTTGCGGTTATCAGATCAGCACTGACTGTTTTCTTTTGCCCGGTCACACTCTCCTGTGTCAGAAACAGGGCAGATAACAAAAAGATAGTGAAGATAATATTTTTCATTTTTTAAAGGGTTTCAAATTTGAGGCCTAAAGTTAGAAAAGTTTTCCTGAGTCTTGCATTCCAATAGTAAGAATAACGATTTTAAAAACCTCTGTATATATCATTTACTGAGTTTTATTTACAGGAAAGTATTAATTTTACGTTTTAAATAAACCTGCGAAATATTAATCCCGTGCCAAACCGATCTATTCGATGAACTATCAGAAACAACGTCAGGCTGCACCCTGGTCGATCATTCTGCTTTTTATCATTTTATGTTTACTGATAGTTGCAGGAGGCATAATCTATTACTTAAACCAGAGAAATATCCTTCTGACACAGAGAATGAAGGAGCTTACCACAATTGCTGATCTGAAGATCAGGCAAATAGCGGATTGGCGGCGGGAGAGAATTGCTGATGGCTATTTTCTGGCAAATAATGTGTCAATGACAACCCGTTTTTGGAAATTTCTCGAAGATCCATCCGACCAGAAACTAAAGGAAGAACTGACCTCTGACCTGGTGACTCTGGTCGAAAGCTATGATTATAAGAACGCTCTATTCCTTGACGCAGAATGCCAGGTTCATCTTTTTTATCCGAACCAGGATACAGTGATTGGTGACTATCTTAATACAAGGCTTCCCGAGGTTGTCAGGCAGGGAAAAGTTGTGGTTACAGACCTTCATCAGACCGGCAAGGTCAGTTTTATACATCTCGATCTGCTTGTACCGCTCATTAGTCCGCATGACAAGAGTATCTTTGGAATCCTTGTGCTCAGAATAGATCCCTGGAAGGTACTTTATCCGCTCCTTGATTCATGGCCCGTAATAAGCAGGACGTCCGAATCTTTGCTTATACATACTGAGGGAGATGAGGTGGTCTATCTTAACGAACTCCGTCACAGGGAAAAATCACAGATGGTATTGAGGATGCCCCTTTCCAAAAGTGATCTGCCTGCAGCCTTGGCTGTACAGGGTATAAAACAGATCCTTGAAGGAGTCGACTACAGGGGAGTTAAAGTGATTGCTGCAATGAATAAGGTTCCGGAAACACGCTGGTATCTTGTGGCTAAGATTGACAGGAAAGAAGCGCTGGAGAGCCTTGCCCGGCAAACCCGCCTGATTATTCTGGCTGTTTTGCTGCTGGTGCTTGTTTCAGGTTTTATCCTAGGTACAATACTGTGGTACCAGAGAATCAGGTATTACCGTTCGCGGTATGAAGCAGAGGTTGAGCGTATGGCCCTGGTAAAACATTATGATTATATTCTGAAGAATGCCAATGATATTATTTTCCTGTTCGACAGCAATTATTTCATTGTCGAAGTAAACGACAGGGCAATTGAAACATATCTCTTCAGCAGGGAGGAGCTTATCGGAACAAATGTCCGTGATTTGCGTACCGAGGAAAAAATTTCAGAACTGGAATCAGATCTGAGAAGACTCGATGAGATGGGATACGCAACTTTTGAAACAGTGCATAGACGAAAAAATGGTACCACCTTCCCGGTTGAGATAAGCGCCAGAAAGCTTGAAATTGAAGGAACAACATTCTATCAGTCTATTGGCCGTGATATAACAGAAAGAAAAATCGCTGATGAGAAAATAAGAGAGAGCGAGGAGAGATTCAGAAAACTTTTTGAGGAGAGTCCTCAGGGCATGGTCATGACAGGAAAGGATATGGGAGTGATTAAAGCAAATCCCGCCTTTTGTAAGATGATCGGGTACCGTGAGGAGGAACTTCATGGCATGACCTTCAGAAACTTCACCCATCACGACAGCATTGCACCCGATGAAGTAGGTATTTTTCTCCTCGTGGCAAAAAAAATCCCTGTTTACAGGACTGAGAAAAAATATATCAGGAGTAACGGAACACTCATGTGGGGTTCCACGACCATTGTACTTATCAGGAATAAAAAAGATGAAGTGCAGCTGTTTTTTGCAATGGTCGAAGATATTACAGCCAGGAAAACTGCCGAAGCCGAGCTTGAAAAATCATTCTCCCTTCAGAAAGCGACTCTTGAGTCGACAGCCGATGGTATCCTCGTTGTGAATGATGATGGGAAGATCGTTCAGTATAACCATAAATTTGCATTGATGTGGGGGATACCCGATGAGGTTATGGATAGACTTGACGATCAGGTCGCACTCGATTTTGTAAGGATGCAGTTGAAGAATCCTGATGGATTTCTGGAAAAGGTGAAATTATTATACGCTGATTCTGAAGCTGTTATCTCTGATCAGGTTGAGTTTATAGACGGTAGAGTATTTGACCGCTATTCCCAGCCACAGAAAATAAATGGAAAAACTGTTGGAAGGGTCTGGAGCTTCAGAGACGTAACAGCACGCGTAAAAGCAGAGGCTGATATAATTGCAGCTAAAGATAAAGCTGAGGAGAGCGACCGGCTTAAAACAGCTTTTCTGCATAATGTATCCCATGAGATAAGGACTCCCATGAATGCAATAATGGGATTCTCTACCTTGCTGAATGAATCAGGGGTCACTGACCAGGAAAGAAAGCAGTTTACTGACGTAATTTTTCAGAGCGGGACACAGCTTTTATCCATTATTAACGATATCGTGGATCTTGCCAGCATTGAGAGCAGGCAGATGAAGGTAACCATGTCGAAAATAAACCTGAACACAACTCTCAGGAAGCTGTGTGAACAATTCAGCTATAGGGAAAAACCCGGAACTCTTGCCCTGGTCCTGGAAACAATCGGATCTCTTGACGATTCTGAAATTATCACGGATAATACGAAGCTTATCCAGATTATCTCAAACCTGATTAATAACGCTTTTAAGTTTACCGAAAAAGGAAAGATCGTGTTCGGCTATAACCTGAAGGGAGAGAACCTGGAATTTTTTGTCAGGGATACAGGCATCGGGATTGCCCCGGAATATCAGGCCCGGGTCTTTGAGAGATTTTTTCAGGTTGATAGCGCTGTGTCGAGACAATATGGAGGCACAGGCCTTGGCCTCTCAATTTGCAAGGCTTATGTCGAACTTCTCGGAGGCAAAATCAGTCTCGAGTCTGCCACCGGATCAGGTACATGTTTCTTCTTCACACTACCTTATGCAAAAGGAAATTCATCCTTATCAGCTTAAATAATCCGCTGTATTTATTTCAGGATTTTATTATGAACATTTTTTATCTGCTAATGTTTATTTAGTCTGAATTAATATTAATTTAAACTCTTCTACCATGAAAAGACTAGCGATTATTTTTGTAATGGGGCTGATCTATACCAGTTTGTGGTCGCAGCAGAGCAAAATCCCGACAGGACAGCTGGAGGACAGGAATTTCAGGATCCCTCTTATTGGAGAGAAGGCACCAGCATTCTCTGCTGAATCGACAAATGGTCCGGTAAATTTCCCATCTGACTTCGGGATAAGCTGGAAGATATTATTTGCACACCCCCAGGATTTTACTCCTGTCTGTTCGTCAGAGCTTCTTGAGCTGGCATACCTGCAGAATGAATTTGAGAGGCTTGGTGTTAAGGTTGTGGTTGTATCCACTGATCGACTTGATACACATGAACAATGGAAGAAAGCATTGGAACAGGTCGATTTTAAGGGCAGGGAAAAAGCCAGGATCAGGTTTCCTCTTGTCGACGACAAAGACCTCCAGGTTTCAAAGAAATATGGAATGCTTCATCCTTCAACTAATTCAACAAGATATGTCAGGGGAGTATTCATTATCGATCCCGAAAATATTATAAGGGCAGTATCTTTTTATCCTATGGAAGTTGGAAGAAGCACTGCCGAGATAATAAGGACAGTAACTGCTCTTAAAACAGTCGATCGTAAAGATGTACTGACTCCTGCCGACTGGACACCGGGCGACGATGTTGTTGTTCCGTTTGTACCTTCTTCAAAACCTGTGGCGGAAAGTTCTGTTCCTGAAGGATACTATAAGATTGCCTGGTTTCTGACCTACAGGCGGTTAACAAACTGAGTGATTTTAATAAGTGTTGTCAGAACCACTAAAAAGAACAGGGTGTTTCAAATGGTGAAATCCATTAACCGCAAAGGTCGCTAAGTATTAATTTTCATTGAGTTTACTTTGCGCACTTTGCAGGAACTTAGCGTACTTTGCGGTTAAAAGAGACTTTTGATACAGCCTCTTTTTTATACGGGCAATGGGGGATTAGCTTCGCTGATCCATTTGAGGGCCCTTACAACCCAAAAACCGGCCTCTTCAAGGAAGAGCAAAATATTTTATAAAAGTTTTGAATAAGAATAGGATTAGCTCCGCTGATCCCATTTTAAGGACCTTACAACCCAAAAACCGGCTTCCGCAAGGAAGAGCAAAATATTTTATGAAAGTTTTAAATAAGAATAGGATTAGCTTTGCTGATCCCATTTGAGGGCCTTTACAACCCAAAAACCGGCCTCCGCTACGCAGAGCCCTGTTTTTATTTTTATTCTCTTATGAAAGCAAGCTTTCAACGGTAATAAAAATAAAAACCGGTCGCTTTCGCGTCCGGTTTTTGGGTTGTGGGCGATGAGGGATTCGAACCCCCGACCCTCTGGGTGTAAACCAGATGCTCTGAACCAACTGAGCTAATCGCCCTATAATATTTTCAAACAACAACAACCAGATGCGGCGCCTGTCCCGATCCATCGGGGAACCAACTGAGCTAATCGCCCCTCTCAATTTGAGAGTGCAAATATAGCTTCATTTTTTATTTATGCAAAAATAATTTGCATTGACTGGTTCGTCATTGTTCTCAGGTCTTAAGAATGAAGCTGATCAAATATTTCGAGACGTTGAACAAGGTCTGATTTCCATTGGTCAAAACAGGAAATCGTCATAAAATGCTTAAACCCCCATTTTCTTTAGTTCTAATTACATTTGTATAAGATAGTTGCATGAAGCAACCAAAAACGCTTTTCAAAAGTCTTCTGAATATGTTTAAAACACGTGAAAAATAAAGCGTTAGAGGTGTTTAAAAAATTCCTATATTCACATTAAATTGAGTTGGGCAAATAATCCTGCAGTCCGAAAGGGAGAAGTATATACTGCAGTGATGTATTATTTTGATATACAGATTATTAGATTTATTAGGCAAAATTGAACCTGATCATATATGGAACGAAATAATCCGGCAGGGCGGGCGACTTACAGGAGATATGCACTATTTTGCATTCTTCTGTTTCAATTTCTTATCGCAGCAGGGCAATCGACTTTTTATTCGCAGGGAAGCGGTCTTTTTGGGACCCTGACCAACTGGGATACTAATCCATTGGGAGGCGGAACAGACCCTGTTGCTGCCGATCTGACTAATGGTCTGAACAACTTTATTATTCAGGACGGACATACAGTTTCCGTAAACAATAATCCTGATGTGTTTGATCTGAACGTCGGAACAGGAACCTCAGGAACCCTTACAATAGGCAGTGTGGCTGGTGCCCGGACAATAATAGTCAGGAATAATCTTAATGTGGCCTCAGGAGCTTCTGTAAATGTAGCATCTTTTGCTTCAACCCATTCTCTTTCCCTGTATGGCAATCTGGTGGTGAACGGAAGCTTCGACATGGTTCAAACATTCCCCGGAAATGTCTGTAATGTCACTTTTATGGGAGCGACCAGCAATACTGTCACCGGGTCGGGAGCGACATGCAATTTCAATCAGATAACAGTAAATAAGGGCGCATCAGCAGCTAATATAATTGACGTCCAGCGTGCCTTTACAATGTCCTCGCCAACAGCGGCAAGTAATTTTCTGACAATCAATAACGGTACTTTTGAACTTTCAGGTACATCTGCTGTTAGTATTACCCCATATTTCGGATCACAGACGATTTCAGCTGCAAATGGAAGGCTCTGGATAAATAATCCTAATGCTTCGGTATCTTGTGTTGGCACAATGACAACTGCTTCAGGGGTACCAACTGTTACCGGAATCCTGCAGGTAACACAGGGTGTCTTTGCTTATGGAAGCGGTAATGATGTAATGACTCTTAATGCTGCAACAAGCAACCTTACAATCGACGGCGGAACCGTAAATATGTACGGTGGTGCAGCATTTACAGCTACTTCACAGTTCAATATGACCTCGGGAAGTTTTAATCTCGACCCGCAAGCATTCGACAATCTTGCAGCAGGAACCTCAATCCTGAATTTCAGTTCGACAAATGCTGCCAACGCTGTAACCTTTACCGGAGGAACATTGACAATTGTTGATCCACACAGTACATCAGGAGGAGGATACGCAATAAATATGACCGGGACAGCCGGATATTCCTATAATTTCGCCGGCAGCAATATTTATTTCGGAGATGGAACAAGCAACTCAAATGGAAATGCAACTGATGGATTTGATATAAACGGGGGGAACCAGTATGCACTGGGAAATATTATCCTTAACAATGGGACATCAACAGGTACAGACAGGTTCGTCAGGCTGGTTACCTCAAATTGTATTATAGGAGGTAATCTCAGCATCGGGAATAATACAAATGATGATTTCCGGTTGAATACCAGAACACTTTCTCTGAAAGGCAACCTCGCAAATAATGGCACTTTTACATCAACCGGTGCCGGTTCAGCACTTCAGATGACCGGGTCTACCCAGCAGGTAATATCGGGATCAGGAATATTTACTGATGGCACCACAGGCAGAATATTGAGCCTGACAATCAATAATACTTCCGGTACATCACCGGCAGTTGATCTGCAGACTAACCTTTCAATTGCTACAAGCGGAGGTGCGCTGACACTTACAAACGGAGATTTCGGAACTACCAATGCCAGTATTTTTACCATCGGCGCAGGTGCCGCAGGTACAATAACTACCACAAGAACCGACGGTTCAATGTCGCTTATCCCTGCATGGAACATCGTGGCTGGAGTGCCGGGCTACAACCTTGTATATAACACATCTGCAGCCGTGCTGACTACCGGCAATGAAATGCCTGCCTCATCAGATGCCATAATAAACAATATCACCGTTAACAATAATTCCGGTGTTCTGATCGGGGAGAATGATATTACAATCCAGGGTACACTGACACTGACAAACGGTGTTGTGGATTTCCAGGATAAAACAATAAATTTCGTAACAAGCGGTGCTCCTCTTGCAAGGACCAACGGAACAATAACAACATCAGCATCGGGAACGATCAATTTCGGAACGCCTGCACTGATGACAGGGGCAAGCATAACCATTCCCGCCAATATATTTACAAACAATCCCACAGTTTTGGGCGATCTGTCGATTAACAAGAGTGCTGCCACACATACACTAACATGGAATAACCAGGGACTTACAATAAACGGAACCCTTACTCTCAATTTGACAGGAGCGACCACAAAAACTTTTGCAATAGGGGCAAATACCCTCACATTCCAGGATGATGACACTCCGGTGGTAAAGATCTCTGGAACAATCACCACAGCAGCAGGTACAATACTTAAATTCGGTGATACTGGACATACCGGCGGTGCAGCATTTGCTTTGCCTGCAGCTCTTTTTACAGGGCCTCCTTCGATCACTTCTCTTACAGTTAACAGGGATAATAAGCTCACCTGGACAACCCAGGCTCTGACGCTCAGCAATACTCTGAACCTGGTATCCGGAGAGTTCGATTTCAATGGTCAGGCTCTTACCACAAATGCAAATATTCCATTTACCCGTACAACAGGAACCTTCACTCCCGGCGCAGCCTGTACTCTCAGCTTTACTGCAAATGCAAATCCATTTACCTTTCCTGATGATCTTTTCACAACCTCTCCGGCAACAATTGCAACGCTGACCCTTAACAGAGGTGCAGGTGTCCTGATGACACTTGGAAACCAGGAGCTCAATGTGACAGGAACTACTACCCTGACGGCAGGCACCGGTGGTATTCTGGAGATTAAAGACGCTGATCTTCAGATTGCAGCAACACTAGGAACGCCTTCAGCAAACAGTATGATAGTAACAAATGGAACAGGTTTTCTTAAGAGAACCTTTCCCGCAGGGGCGTCAGCAGCATTCACATTCCCGATCGGAGACAATACCGGAGGTGTAAATGAATACAGTCCGGCCAGGTTTACTTTCAGTGCTAATACAACTGCCGGCACCCTTGGAGTTAAAGTCACTGATGCAAAACATCCGGCCAACACTGAACCCGATAATTTCATTACCAGGTACTGGAGTTTCAATACCCCTTTGCTTACTACTTACACATATTCTGCACAGTTTACCTATCCTGCAGCTGATGTTGTCGGAACTGATGAGGCAAACTTCAGGATGCAGCGTTATGATAACGGATTATCCACCTGGAAATCAGATGTCGGAAGCATCACTGTACCAGGTGCTAATTCAACACTTACAACATCATCGCTGACAGAAATTACAGGCTGGCTGAATAATAATGACATTACCTCTTTTACCGCACCTGAAACATATTATTGGTCAAGGAATACGGGCGTTGCCTGGAATGCTGCAACTGCATGGGTGGTAACTGATGTAAATGTTGATCCGGGTGCCGGAGGTACTCCAACATCTGTCGTTCCGGACAGATCCAATAATAAAGGTATCACTATCAGGAGCGGTCATACCATTACTGTAAATGCAGGGACATATACAGCAGATCAGCTTACTGTTGCTGCCGGTGGAACACTCGCTCTGGGTGCGAATAACTTAACACTTTACAATGGTTTAGGAACCGACTTAACGGTTGATGGTACCCTTACCACAAATGGTGGGCAGCTTGTTTCTGCAGAGGCAGATATTGCTATTGCTTTAAACGGAACTTTAAACACCTCCGATGCAGATGGTTTTGCCATCGATGCTAACTCCACAATTCCGACGACCAATTCTCCTGCTATAACACTGGGTGCAAACTCAACAATAAACTTCAGCGGCGCTGCAGGGCAGAAGATAGATACACGTACTGATTATGCGAATCTGCAGGCAACAAATCCCGGAGCCAAGATTGCCCAGGGTGCAATAACCGTAAATAAAGACCTTACTGTTAACAATGCATCTTTCGATCAAAACGGCAACACGATCACACTTAAGGGAGGCGCGACCTTTACCGGTACCGGCACAATGTCGGGGACAGGATTGCTTCTTCTTACGGGAGGCTCAGCAAGCCATACTATTGCAGGTAATAATGCGACATTTATTAACCTTGAGCTCGACGATGCCAACGGTGCAGCCTTCTCAGGGGCAACAAATATAATCAGCGGTAATCTCGTTGTAACAAGAGGGACTCTGGTTCTTAATGCATTCACAACACTGACATTATCGGGTACTACAACTATCGGAGCCGGTGCCAACCCTGCTGCAATTGCCATAAATTCAAATGCCGGCACAAAAATCTTTACAGGACTTATAACAATAGGAGCCAACGGAACATGGAATAACTCTGCTAATGAAGCTTTTACGATACGCGGGAGTATTGATAACGCAGGCACATTTACTGCAGGTACCGGTGTTTATACATTCGATACAAACAACCAGTCATTGACGGGAACTTTCTCTATCCCGAGTGTGACTGTCACAGGGGTTACCCTGACCAATAACAACTCCCTAACCGTTGCAACTGCCCTGGGCGGAGCAACCGGAATCCTTACCCAGGCTTCCAGTGCAACCCTTAATATTGGTGTTACTGGTGCGGTGACCCTGGGAACCCTTAATGCCGATGCATCAGGAAATACGGTAACATATAACAGCCCTGCAGGAAACCAGACAATCAAGATACCGTCGGTTGCCTATTATCACCTGGGAATGAGCGGCACAGGGATAAAAACATTACCCGGGGCATTATCTGTTCTTGGCGATCTGACTGTCGGTGCCGGTACCCTTGCATTCGGTGCCAACAGTATTCAGTTGAACGGAAACCTTGTCAATAACGGATTGCACACTGCAACAACAGGAGCATTGATACTTACAGGAGGTGCATCAACACATAATATTTCCGGTACAGGTACATCATTCAACATTACATTGAACGATCCCAACGGCGCCACACTTCTCAGCAATGTTCAGGTAAATGGAACACTTACTCTAACCAACGGTGTTATTCACCTTGGAGCTTATGATCTTACTTTAGGAAGTACTATCCCCATTGGAGGCACCTTTTCCTCATCCAGTATGATCGAAACAGGTGGAAGCGGGAGACTGATCCGTTCTGCTTCTGCAAATAATTCAACATTTAACCTCACTTACCCTGTAGGAAGCGGGGGATTTTATAATCCTATGGTTGTTTCAGGACTGGCAGGTGTCGGTGTCAATCCAAAAACATTTGCCGTCCGGGCCATTCCTTCAAATCCCGGCATTCTTACCAATGGCATTAATAAGTACTGGGAGCTTTCTGCTAACAATATTCTGACACCAGGTATGGTGCTTTCGTTTGCTTATAATGCAGGTGAGGTGGTTGGCAATTCTTTACTCTTCCAGCCCTATACTAATACCTCCGGAACGTGGACACTGGCTCCGGGGCCTTCTCTTCCTGGTTCAAATCCTGCTACGTCCACAGGGAGTGCAGCTATCAACGGATCATGGACTGTCGGCGCACCCAGCACATTCTATTCGTATCAGACGGGGCCATGGAATCTTGCGAGTACCTGGACATTTGATCCGGGAGGCACCACAGGACCGGGAACACTGGTGCCGGGGCAGAATGATAAAGTGGTAATTCTGTCAGGCCGTACAGTGTCACTTACTGCAAACGTATTTACCCAGAACCTTGATATTACAATAAATAACGGAGGTATACTCGACCAGGGAACAA
>Ga0116171_10003793_pt1 | contig 13845 bp, 16 predicted proteins | sample AD_JPNHW2_MetaG_FD_89798 | JGI IMG/M metagenome (GOLD analysis project Ga0116171, IMG submission 89798) | Active sludge microbial communities of municipal wastewater-treating anaerobic digesters from Japan - AD_JPNHW2_MetaG | ecosystem: Engineered > Bioreactor > Anaerobic > Digestate | place...
AATATCACCAATTTGATTCATGCCAATAGTTATATCTATAATCCCTGTACCAATAGCGGGTGGAGCAATAGGAGCAGAACTTCCAGAAGAAGGAATGATTTCAAAAGTAGCTGTTACTGTAATATTACCAGAAATATTTAAATCTGTGCGAGGATTAACTGTTAAATTATCGCTCCATTGAAGAAATCTATAACCAGAATTTGCTACTGCTCTAATTTCAGAACCATCGCTACCATAATCTACTATCTGTGTACTAGACCCTGTCAATGTGCCGTGACTACCAGCAAAATATGCCAAAGTATGAGTATTAACAATAAAACTGGCAGAAACAGATAAGTTTTCAGTTATGTTTGTATCCGTACGTGTAGCAGTAAGCAAATCATCACTCCAATCAACAAAAGTATATCCTGTATTTGGTGTAGCTGTTACCACAGAACCGTCGGAACTATAATTAATAATTTGAGTTGAAGATCCACTAATAGTTCCACCAGAATTTGCTGAATAATTTAAAGTATAAGAATTAATTAAAAAATTAGCCGTATATGAAGTATTGGTAGTAATGTTTGTATCTGTACGTGTAGCAGTTAGTAAATCATCGCTCCAATCAACAAAAGTATATCCTGTGCTCGGGGTAGCAGTAACAGAAGAAGCGTTAAAACCAGCAAATCCTCTTTGTGTTAAATTTCCCGTAATACTTCCACCGCTACCTGCAATATATCTAACAATAGCAACTTCTAGAGAAGCAACTGGTTCTGTACTAACATATTTTCTTATTCTAACATCATCATAAAAAGCATTGCCAGTGGTACAGTCGTCAGCACTACCAATTAAAGTTAAGGAAGTAATTGGTGTTCCGGTGGTAAAATTGACACTCTGGTCCAACCAACCACTGTTGTAAGTACAACCAGTTCCGGAACAACTTGAGGAATCCCATCCAAAGTCTACATTATTTATCTTGATAGCATTTCTTACTACGGCCGTACTAGAATAAGGAAAAACAGTGATTTCTCGCCAAATACTAAAATCAACAGCATAAGCACCAGAATCGAGGGCTATTATTTTTTGGAGAGTGGAGACGGCTCCGTTAAAAGGTGGATCATAACAGGACGCATGTGCGCTTAGTTGGGCGGAATAAAATGGAGAAACGTATTTGTTTGTACTGGTTGATTGAGTTGCAGTTTCACCGTCGATGTCAATATTTGCTTCACCACCTGTCCAATCCGCAATACTGCCACTATCAAAATTATTATAAAACAAAAAGGTACTAGATGCGTTGCTGTATGTAGTAGTAACAGTATTATCGCCGTAATGCATCCGAATTGTGGTGGTACTGTTTGCCGCGAGGGATGGGACTTTTACCCAAATAGTAGACGTGCCTGTACTAGAAAAATTCTTTATCCAATGATTTAACACTACTTCGCTTTCATCTGTAAAATAAATATCTGCTCCTGTAGAAGAAGCATTAGTAAAATCAAAAGTTGAAGAGTTAAAATCAACTTTTACTTGATAATCAGTGATTATGGTAGAAGTACTATTATAAATATACACGTTCTGTTGCAATCCATCAGCCTGTGCTTGATCTACTAATCCCAAAAGAATAAACGTTAATAACAACAAAAATTTCTTCATAATTAAGAATAAATATTTTAAAACTTTATATATTATACTTCACAAAGAAAATATTGACAACTTGTTCTTTACTTTACTTTTATATAAGCATTAAATTTTCATCCACCCCTATGTTCTCCAAAAATTTCTTATCATGTGAAACAACTATTAAAGCCCCTTCAAAATTCAATAGCACACTTTCTATCTGTTCTATACTGTTTAAATCCAAATTATTTGTCGGTTCATCAAGAATCAAGAGTTGTGGTGGTTCTTCACCCGCCAAAATACAAGCTAAGGCTGCACGCATTCTTTCTCCCCCACTAAGCACTTTTACTTTTTTGAAAATATTATCACTCTTGAACATAAATTTAGCCAACCAATCTCTAGCTAAACTTTCATTAATTTTGGAAATCTGTTTTATATTTTCCAAAATATCTTTTTCTTTATCCAAAATAGTAAAATTTTGATCCAAATAAGCAAACCTTTTTACTCCTATTTGTACTTCCCCGCTATCAGGTTTTAAAATTTGAAGCATCAATTTTATTAAAGTCGTTTTTCCAGAACCATTCACACCTTCAATCGCCAAGCGTTTTGGCCCATAAATTGATAAATTAAAATTCTCAAATATTTTTTTATCCCCATAAGAAAAAGAGGTATCTTTCATTCCAATTATCAATTTTCCTTCTGGCACATTAGTTCCAGATAAATCAGCAACAATCAGATTTTCTGGCGCTATTTTATCTTTAGCTAATTCCAATTTTTCTTTTGCTTCATTTATTATTTTATCGTGAGATTTTGATAATCTAGAGGTTGTAGTTTCACTACTATCTTTCATTAAATCAAGCTCGGTTTTGCCCATTCCCAATTTATCTCTTCTTTTCTTTCCGCTTTCCGCTCTTTTTTGTTGTTGTTCCAAAGTTTTTTCTGCTTGTTTTTTTACTTTTTTAAAATGTTTTTTAGCATCACCTAATTGTCTTTTTACAGATTGATTTTCAATTTCCTTTTGCTCTTTATAAAAATCATAATTACCACCATACAGTTTTAAACTGCCTTCACTTAATTCATAGATTTGATCAAACAAATTCAATAATCCTCTATCATGACTTACTACCAATAAACCCTGCTTCCAATTTTTAACCAAATTATAAACAATTTCTCGAGAAACTTGATCTAAATTATTTGTTGGTTCATCGAGAATAATAAAATCCGGTTTAGCAATCAAGAGTTTAGCTAAAATTATTTTTACTTTTTCACCACCACTTAGAGTCTCTAAACGACGATTAAAATCTATGTTGTGTAAATTAAAATATTCCAATTTTTCTACTGCTCGATTATAAATATCCCAATCATCCCCCACTATTTCTAATAAACTTTCGTTTTTATCTCCATTTTTTATTTTTTCCAAGGCTTTCAATTTATCAACAATTTCCAAAGCTTCACCTACAGTCTTTTTCAAATCTATTTGATAATCTTGAGGTAAATATGCAATTTTACCAATCCGCTGTATTTTTCCAACTGTCGGCTCTATTTCACCCACAAGTAACTTTAAAAGAACTGTTTTACCAGTTCCATTATTTCCAACCAACCCAATTTTCTTTTCACCAAAACTAACAGAAATATTTTTTAATACAAAAAAATCATCGGTCGGTTCAAAAGATATATTGTTAACAACAATATTGTTTTGCATGTTTAGAAATTTATTCACTAACAACAAAATTTTGTCCGGTTATGTCTTTCGCTTCATCTGAAGCAAAATAAAGTATTTTTTCCGCAACTTTTTCTGGATCAACTAATTTATTATTTGGCTTACTTGCTAAAAATTCTTGTAATTCTTCTTTTGGTGCTGTTAACCAGTAGCCTGCATTTGTTGCCGAAGGAGAAACTGTATTGGCCCTACCAAAAGGAAATAAAAGTTTTGCATATCCTTGGGTTATGTTTATTACCCCGGCTTTAGCCGCCGCATAAGCGATAGCATCATATTGTCCATCCACACCATGTCGCGAAGAAATATTTACCATTACTCCACTTTTTTGTTTTTGAAATATTTCAATTGCATACTTTGAAACATTCATCATCGAAATAATATTTTGTTGAAAAGATTTTACCCAAACATCAGAGGTTCCGTTCCATTCATCACCATCTATGTATCGTCCAGCATTATTTATCAAAATATCTATTTTCCCAAATTTTAAAATAGTTTTATCAACGACATCTTTTGCCTGATTTTCATTTATCAAATCTGCTTGAATTGCCAAAACTTTTTTCCCTATTTTTTCTATTTCCGCTACAACTTTATCGGCCCCCTCTTTGTTTTCTTTATAAGTAATAATAATGTCTACTCCATTTTTAGCAAACATCAAAGCAGTTACTTCCCCAATTCCACTTGATCCACCTGTTATTAATACAACTTTATTATTAAACATAAATCATAAATTATTTCTCCCTTTTAATATTTTAATTTTATTTATCCCTTATTTAAATATCACCGATCCACTATCAACTTTCAAACCCAAAACCAATTCCCCTTGAGGTGAAAAGAAATAACTTTGCACTTCTCCAAGCATTTTTGCAAAATCATTTTCTTGGGAATCTGGGCAAAACATTTTTGTTGAAAACATATTACCAAAAGTAATATTGTTCCCAGTCACTGTATATTCACCGCCCATATTATTACAATCAGTTGAAGCAGAAAAAGAATTATCTGTTCTGAAAGTAATGGAAAATTTATTTTCCATTTTTGGTTTTATTTCTATATCATTATTATAAACTGTTTTTTCCCAAATCCAAGTTTTCATATCCAGTGTCATGCTTTCTGAATATTTTTTACCATTCTCCAAATAAATATCATCATTGGTAAAATTAAATTTATAAACACCAAAGGCTACAACCAATAAAAAAATAGCTACTACGGAAGTTAAAAATATCTTAACCATACTAATTATTTATTTAAATTATTTTTATCCAAGTATTTTTGAATTGACTCAATATCAATTAATTGATATTCCCCACCTAATTCTTTTTTATAAGAGATAAGATCACGAGGATCCATGATAGAAACAACGACTCCGTTTATATTTGTAATTATCCCATCAAACAAACGACTTTCTTTAACATTGATCCACTTGGTTAATTTTAAATCAGTCATTTTCAAAGTGTCTACATCAGTCATGTCAATATCTTGGCCATTATAATTAACTGACAAGGTATTACAATCCCACTTTTCATTCAAATAGTGTTTTGGGCCAGCCGTAATATAATCAAAAACTTCAGGCACAATAATATCAAAATATTTTCCCGAAAGAGAAATATCAATATCATTTACTCCTCGGGGAGAACCATAAACCTTAGCAGCAAACCCACCGCCAATTTTATAAGGAATTTTATTTTTATCAAGAATTTTCGTTATCCACTCAAGGCCTTGCATTACCTTTTTTTCTAGCTTTATTTCCATAAAAATAGTTTTAATATCAATCTTAATAATAACAAAAAAACCGCCTTTATGCAAAAACGGTTTTTAAAACTTATCCTTTATAAAATACAAATTTAAAACAATCTGGTAGTCTTTAATTTTTGCAAAACAAACATGATCACATAACTAATAAAAAATAGAAGCGTACCAGTCAATACAATTACCGCTCCAGAAGGTAAATCTAAAAAATACGAAGATACTAAACCCACAAAAACAATGATGGCAGAAATAATAATGGCTAAAATTGTAAAAAGTTTAAATGATTTGGCAAATAATTTAGCAATTGCACTAGGAGTAACCAATAAAGCACTGACCAAAATAATACCAACAAGTTTGATACTCAAAATAATGGCCACGGCCGTGGACATATAAAGTATCAAATCATATATCCATGGTTTGATACCAGACAAATACGCTCCAACCGGATCAAAAGTACTAAATAATATCTTTCGATAAAAAACAAACAAACAAATCAAAATTATTGAACCAATAAAAATAATATTCCACAAATCATAAGTATTAATCGTCAAAATATTACCAAACAAATAGCTAACTAACTCTGGCTGATAACCTTGATAAAAATGTAATAAAATAATTCCGATAGCCATACCCGTAGTAAACATAACCGCAATCGCCATATCACTGGATATCTTCGTTTTTTTCTCTAAAAAATAAATGATACCAGCCATAAAAATAGACAGAACTGCTGCCACGGGAATCGGTGCCCAACCAAGAAGAAGTGCTAGAGCAATTCCAGCCAAAGAAGCGTGAGCAATACCATCACCAATCAAACTCATTTTACGAGTTACCACAAAAGCTCCTAGCCAACCCAAAAGTATTGCCACAAAAACTCCAGATATCAATGCTCTGACCATGAACGGATATTGTAAAATTTCTAACATATTAGTGAGTATGATAAAGTCCAGCACCAACACCATAAAGATGCTTGAGATTTTCCGGAGTAATTACTGTTTCTGGAGTTCCTGAACATATCATTTTTTTATTTAAACAAATTACTTTATTAGCATATTTATTTACAATATTCAATTCATGAGAAACAATAAGGCAAGTGGTTCCCCGTTCTTCGTTTATTTTTTTAATCAAATCATAGACTGTCTGTTCTCCGACAATATCTATCCCTGTGGAAGGTTCGTCAAAAATTAATATTTCTTTTTCGTGCAAAAGTGCTTTGGCTATCATGACTCTTTGAAATTGCCCACCAGATATTTCACCCAATTTCTTTTTTTCTATATTATTCAAACCAACGTCTGAAAGAGCTCGATGAATATTGGAACAACTATGTTTTTTTTCTCCACACTTTTCCAAAGCCATAAATTCATAAACTGTGATAGGTATATCACGATCAAATTCGAACTTTTGAGGCACGTAGCCAATATTTTTTATTACTTTGCTGGGATTTTTACCAAAAATTTTTATACTCCCCGCAGTCGGTTCATAAACACCAATAATATTTTTGAGTAAAGTGGTTTTACCAGAACCATTTGGTCCAATAATTGCCGTCATATCTCCTTTTTCAATCACAAAATTAATATTATCTAAAGCAACAATATCGTCAAATTTATAAGTTAAATTTTTTACCACTATTACAGGCTGATTCATAAAAAATAATTTTAAAACAAAACTTCCATTTTGAGTTTATTATACTATCAAATACATCTTATTTCAACGCCTCGTAAATATTATTAATATTATAGTTAATCATATCAACATAACTCTTGCGTTCATCAATACCGCCCAATGGATCCAAAATATAAACTTTAACTTTTAAATCATTGGCAAAAGTATTGACTGCTTCTTTGGACAGCTGTGGTTCAACAAACAAAGCCGTAATATTATCTTTTTTGATTATATTCTGAAGATTGATCAAATATTGTGGAGTAGGACTTTTACCTGGAAAAGGTTCAAAAGCCCCGGCAATCCGAAGACCAAAATGGTCAGCGAAATAACCCCAGGCATCATGAAAAACCACCAAATCTTTTTTATTTAAATCTTTCATTTTATCTTGCCATTCTTTATCTTTATTTTTTAAATCCACAACAAACTTTTGTGCATTAGCTTCGTAATAATCTTTATTCACAAAATCAACTTCTCCTAAATACATGGCAATTTTTTCAGCCATCAATTCAGCATTGTCGGGATCTAACCAAGTATGAGGATCCATATCAGCATCAATATTACCGGGTGCTGGTTCATCTAAACTAACGTGATTAGAATTGGACAAACCAAACGGTTTAAGTTTTAAAAAACTATTCAATTCAACTATTTGTATCCCTTCAACAACATTTGCAATATCTTTTGCCCAATTATCAACTTCACCGCCAACTGTAAAGAAGAGTTTACTGCCTTGAGCCTTACTAATCTGTGCTGGAGAAACTTCATAAGTGTGTGGACTAGATCCTGGAGGTAAAATCAAAATAGAATCAATTTTCTCCCCTCCTACTGTTTTTACGATATCATACAATGGGTATATAGTTGCTACAACTTTTATTTTTTCTACACTGCTTGTATTTTTAGTAATTAAACCAGATGTACAACCTGATATAATTAATATCCCTATAAATAAAAACGAAAATATTCCTCCCCAAACAATTTTTTTATGCATATTATTTTGCACACTTATTACACACCCCAGTTAAAGTTAATTGGTGTTGTATATTAATAAAATTTTTAAAATAACCAAAATTGTGATTGCATTTCACTTTTTCCATATATCCACATTTTTTACAAATTATATGGTGATGAGGCACATCAGCTAAACAATACAACTTTTCTTTTTCAATCACTTCAACATTTACTAAATGTAATTCTTCAAATAAATTTAAAGTACGATAAACCGAAGCACGATTAACGATTTTTATTTTTTTATGTAAATCCCGAGCAGAAATAGGATGATGAAAAACAACCAACTTTTCCAATACCGCCATTCTTGGAATAGTCATCTTGTAACCAACCTCAATTAATTGTTTTTTAAATTTTTCCATATAAAAATATATTAACACAATTGCGAACTATTCGCAAGAATACTTTATGCACAGCTTCTATATTTTATTTAAATTGTCAATCATACAAACTAAAAAATTAGCTACGAAAAGCTAATTTTAAAAGAGAGATTTATTTAAAACACACTATCTATCATGATCAACTTTACCACCATTTATCATCCCAACAGCTTTAGAATACATTTTGTACTTAGCTTCCAATTCATCATATTTCTCCAAAGAAATATTTGTTTCTTTTTTTAAAACATCCAATTTTTTAGTAATAGGACCAAGTGCCTTTTTTGCAGAATCTCGTAAAAGATTGCCTTTTGCAACATTTGCATCAATAATTAAAGAGAGTTCTGTCAAGGAATGCTCTGTTTCAAAAGAAACAAATAACTTTTCCAATTCTTCAATTTCCGGACCACATTCTTTTTTTTCTTTGGAAGTCCTAGCTTTTTCCTCTTCTTCAATAACTTTAAGCCAATAATCCGCTGTTTCCGCTTGTTCAAGAGTACATCCTTTTTCCACAAGTTCAGATATTGTAGCTTTGTCTGGAAAAACATATTCTTTTGAAGAATCTTCAATTCTTTCTGAAACTCTATTGTTTTCTTGAGCTTTTTCTGTTTTTGCTTCCTTTCCTTCTTTTTTAATCACTTTCTTCTCAATATTATTATTTTGATTATTACCATTTTCTATGTTCATATGCTTTAAATTTACAAATGATTTTTTTATAACAACATCTTAATAATAGACTAGAAGCCTTGAAAAGTAAAGATTATTTTATTTCTAATTTCTAAACAAAAATCACCCTTACGCAGGGTGATTTTTATAAATATTAATTTTACTTCTGCCAAATACGTTTGGCTAAACTCCAGCTATATTTTGCTACAATTAAAATGATGAAGAAATAAATAACATACTGCAAAATAACAAACAACAAAGAAACAAGGTTGATAGTTATGTCTTGAGCTATTGTATTTATATCACGTACAAATGATTTAATTGCCGCCTTCCAAGAATCTTTCAAGCTTTGTCCATCAACAAATTTATTTTCTGAAATATTTACATTGAAATAAGCGTATTCCAAACGGTCAAGTTGTTCAGATTTAGCCCGTGCCAATCTTTCTAATTACGCATTAATATTGATACGCACTTCGGTCAATCTTTCAATAATTCCAATTTTACTATCAATGATTTTTGCCAAACTTTCTACATTTTGCGTTTGAGTAGCCAATCTAGTGACATCATCATAAGCTTTTACTGCATCAGCCAAAGTCTTTTCTATAGAAGCGATTTTCTTTTCCAAAATTTCTACTTCACTAGTATAATCATCAACCAATCGTTTAATGGTATATTTATTTTCAGAAAGATCTTTTGGATCTAAAGTTTTGATGAGATCTAAAATTTCTTCTACACTACCATGTTTAACTTTGAAACTATAATTACAACCTTTTTCGTATTCATTAGAATTTTCAAAAATAACATCTTCACGAGATTTCAAACCAGAAATTTGTTTACAAGTATCTTCCAAATGACGAGTTTCAATATTGGCACTGTAATCTGTTACTTCAAAATCTTCGGCATTATCACCAGTAATTACATTATTTGTGATAGGAACTATAGAAGGAGAAGAAACAACGTTGCGAACTGATAATCCTACTGCCCCACCACTATAAACCATATCCGCTTTTTCACTATACATAGCAGAATCATAAGCTGGAGCACTTTGACCCATCAAATTACTAATTCCAGTTTTGTAGGATAATGAACTAAACGAAGATCCTATTAAACGAAAAGCTAAAGTAACTATGATAATGACCACCAAAGCCAAGCCAACAAATTTCAAAATATTCATCGGTTTAAGATTTAAATTATTTGGAAATTGCATATATTTTTACTTAAAAATTAATTATTTTAATAAATTCTATTTTGCTTTCCTAAATTTATACAAACCAACAATCATAGGAAGCAAAAAGGTCACAGAATAATAAATATAAATATCTAATTTATAATAATCAGTTGAATTTAAGAGTTTAACTATAAATAAATAATCCAATACTATTGCCATAACCGTCCAAATAAGACCTAGACCAAAATAACACATCAATTCTTTTCTTTGAATCTTTTTAAACAACACCCAGAGAATAGCCACTAACCCAAAAGGCATAATGTACCAACCGAGCATTTCTTTTGGTACTAAAGCAAAAAATACAAACCCCAAAATGTAACCAAAAAGCCAAAGGATAAATCCCCAAAAAATAGTGTTTAGAAAAATTTTTCCATTGTTTGTATCCATATTTTTGTTTATTGTTTAATTAAGTATATATTAATTAGATTTTTTCCTATTTTTTACAATACCCACAATACCACTTACAAATATCAACAATCCGAGTCCTTGTGCACCCGGACTATCATCATATCCACCAAATACAAATATAAATACTCCGAATGGTATAGCGAGAATTGATAGTATGATTTTGATTTTGTTCATATTAATTACTTAAAAAACCACAGCTTCTTTCTATTATTTTAAGAGCTGGTTTGTGAAGTTTTTCTTTTGACGTAGAAAAACAAAGATTTTTTAAAATTACAGGTTTATATCCTGAATCAAACAAGTCGTATGTAGTAGCTAAGATACAAGCGTCGGTTTCAAAACCACAAATATCTACTTGCTCGATCTTATATTTCTTTAATTTTTCTTTTAACCTAGGGGCTTTTAACAAAGAATATGTATTCCTAAAAACTATTTTATTTTTATCAACTAAATCGGAAAGTTCCTTCATAATTTCTATATGTTTTCCTTTACTGCAATCTGTCCACTTAAAAATTTTACTAAGGGAAGAATTATTATTATTTTTAAAAATCGTAAAAATAATTAAGGAATATTTATTTTTATTTTTCTTAATATATTTATTTATTTTGTTTGCAATATTCCTTGTATTTTTATTTTCAAAGAAACCCTGAACATCAATTACAAATAAGGCTTTTTTCATATATGTAAAGATAATTTTAACTTATTATAAAATTATTTATCAACCGGTAAACATTGAGCAACTTCCCCGTGCATTCCGTTCGGATCCCCAACAAACCCCACTATTCTAGACTCGCATCCTACGGGACAGTCTTTTTTAATCCAAAAGTATTTTCTAGAGCAATAATCTGGATAATTTATATTCATATATACTACATAACTTAAAAAAATACCCACAATAAAACAAATTGTTATTATAGCTGTAATTACAGGGTAGCTTTTTAATATCTTAAACCAGACATAAAAAAAGATACTTGCTAATAAAAAATAAAAAGAAAATAAAATTAAATATTTTTTATCTGGGAAATAAAGCCCGAACAACATTAAACCCACCACACTTATAAATATAACCAATAAAACAAGAACTATAGATAAAAATACATTTAAAATTTTTCTAGTCTTATCAGACATTTGTATTTGCATATAATAAATTTTTATAAAGTTAACACATTTTTATTTACTACTGGTTGTTGGTAAAATATTTTTTCTATTCTTTAGATACAGTACACTTTTAATAATTAATTTTGGAATAATTACTAAAAAAATAAAGGCTAAAAAAGTTTTTTTAAAAAACAAATACCAGGAAAATCTATAGTATGAAAAAAAATCTGAATGATTAGATGTATAAATTTGAAGAAAATTGTTCCCTATATATAAAACAATTAATAACAGAAGCAAAAAAAACAAATACACAATTTGTTTTTTTAACAATACCTGAACATAAACCAAAGGCTTATTGTTTTTTACAAAAAAATAACCAAAACTCGAAATCCAAATAATTAAAATTATCGATATTATCCAGAATACCCAGGAAAATTCATTTAAATTATTCAATGAAAATGTTGGGGAATTATAGTAAAAATCGGCAATATATTTTTGACTGTATTTCATATCTACTACAAATATTTAAATTAAAATAATACATCTTACATAATAACAAAAAAATCGCCTTTATGCAAAGATGATTTTTGCTAACTCCCCTTATAGGACAAGGTTAGAACCTTTTTAAAAAAATTAATCGCAAAAACCCGTTAACATTTCTTGAGAAAATTCGTAATCCTGTTTAATTTTATTACAATCAATACTACCATTGCCATCATAAACGAGTTCCCATGTACCGTTTATTTTCGTGGCAAGAAACAAACCACCCGGACCACCTTGTGGAGCAAACGAAACACCACCTACGGCATACTATGGTTAATATTATAATTAAAACATTTTTCTTATTCATAAAATTAAATTTTTAATATCTAAAAATTCATTCCTTTTAATATTTTATTTTTATTGCCAACACATTGTCTTTGTCGTATAATGTCAATGTATTTAATAAAAACATATGTTAAAATATTTTATAAAAAGCTTTTTTGGTATTTCTTTCTTTTTTATTTTTATGTTCATAGCTGCAGGTAAAATAAATTATCCTGAAGGCTGGATATACTTTGCGGTTAGTATTTTTGGATTAATCATAAATATGGCCACGACCAAAAATAATGATTTGATCAAAGAACGGTCAAAACCGGGATTTAATACTCAATCTTGGGATAAAAAAATATTAAGTTCCTTGGCAATACTAACAATAATACCCTATATACTAGCTGGACTAGATTCTGGACGATTTAATTGGTCAGGACATTTCGATTTTCGAATTACTATTTTAGGTGTGTTATTTATGATTATTGGACAAATAATTTTTACAACTGCAAAATATCAAAATAATTTTTTCTCCAGTGTTGCACGAATTCAAACTGAGAGAAATCACACAGTTCATGATCAAGGACTATACAAAATCATTCGCCATCCAGGCTATTTAGGAATGATACTGTCTTGGCTCGGATTTCCTTTAATTTTAAATTCTCTCTACAGTTTTATACCCGTTTTAATGGCAATAATCTTATTAATAATTAGAACAAGCTTAGAAGACAAACTTCTCACAAATGAATTGACTGGTTATAAAGAATACATGCAAAAAACAAAATATAAAATACTTCCATTTGTTTGGTAAAAATTAATATTTACAAATTAAAATACAGACTTGATAGTCTGTATTTTGTTTTAGCTCCCGGGGTCGGCGCTTCGCTATTCGAAGTCGTCGGCCTTTGGCCTCCTCTTTGGTAAACCTTCTGGTTTTCCAATACCTTTCCTCAGCAAGAGAAAACTCCCGTTTTCTCCCTTTCCTGTTCGAACCTTCTCCTCCAAGAAATAAAACAAAATACAGACTTAATAGTCTGTATTTTGTTTTAGCTCGGAGTCGCGGACGACGTTCGAACCAGCGTAACTAATTATCTTAACTAAATATTCCATTAAACATAATCAATTTTGTGGTATCAATGATTTTTTCTTTGGACATTTTGGGATGAAAAATCGCCCAGTCTACTCCTGACACGGCTAGCAAAGAAAACAGGGAAACGACCACTGCCTCTGTGTCAAGATATTGATTGATTATTTTTTCCTTTTTACCTTCCTGAATAAGTAATTCTAAAATCGACATATATTTTGTCCTAATTAGATTCGCATCCTTGTGCCAACGTTTTTGAAAACTGCCCAGTTGTCCCAAAATCATCAAACAGACGCCGGCATGTTCCTTGAAAAAAGAAAAATGATATTCGGTAATTTTTTCTAATTTTTCTTTAATATCAATATTTTGCAATGTTATTTTTGATATTTCTTCAGATAAGATGTTTATACCTTCTTCAACCAAATCAGAAAACAGTTCATCTTTGCTATTAAAATAATAA
>Ga0116171_10003794_pt1 | contig 13845 bp, 7 predicted proteins | sample AD_JPNHW2_MetaG_FD_89798 | JGI IMG/M metagenome (GOLD analysis project Ga0116171, IMG submission 89798) | Active sludge microbial communities of municipal wastewater-treating anaerobic digesters from Japan - AD_JPNHW2_MetaG | ecosystem: Engineered > Bioreactor > Anaerobic > Digestate | place...
CCCGGCAGTCGGCGACGACCCGCTCGTACAGCGGCTCGGCCCGCTCTGGCCTGGCGGCGCGGGAAAAGCCCGGGCGGCGGGAACGGCAGTCCGCGAACAGGGTGAATTGGCTGATAATCAGCAGTTCCGCGCCGGCGTCGGCGGCGCTTACGTTCATTTTTCCATTTTCGTCCTCAAAAATACGCAGCCCGCACAGCTTGTCCGCGAGCTTGTCCGCCTCGGCCTCGCCGTCGGTCCCGCAGACGCCCAGCAGCGCCAGCAGGCCCTTGCCGATGGCGGCCTTTTCCACGCCGCCGACGGCCACGGCGGCGGAATTCACTCTTGTCACGACAGCCCGCATAGCTTCTCTCCTTTTCTTTCGTTTCCCGTCTCCGCGTACTCCAAGCCGAAGCCCGGCGGAGCGAGTGAGACCCGGCTCCTCCGCCTGCCGGGGCGAGCGGTACGGCGCTTGCGCCGACGTCAGTCGCCGTTTCGGGTGACCTCGCCCACGCCGTTGATGGCGGCGACACGCTTCATGATGCTCCGCAGCTCGTCCACTCCCTTGACCTCCAGCGTCACGGACACCAGCGCCCGCCCGTCGTCGGTATCCCGGGCGTTGAGGGAACGGACCTTGGCGTTGATCGCGTTGAGCGCGGTGGCGATGTCCATGACCAGGCCCTGCCGCTCCTTGGAGACCACCAGAATAGTGGTGGTGTAATTATCGGTGGTCACGTCGGCCCAGCCGACGTCGATCCAGCGGCCGGCGTCGTCGGGATTGTTTTTGCGGTTGAGGTAGTTGGCGCAGTCGGCGCGGTGGATGGACACGCCCTGGCCCCGGGTGATGAAGCCCACGATATCGTCCCCGGGGATAGGGGTGCAGCAGCGGGAAAATTTGATCAGGCAGTTGTCCAGTCCGGCCACCAGCACGCCGTGGACGGGCTTGCCCTGCTTCAGCGACGCTTTTTCCCGCCGCTCGGCGGCCTCGTTGACCTTGTCCAGCACGGTCTTTTTTTCGGCGGTCTTCTGGCTGCGGAGCAGTTCGTCGTGCATCCGGTTGACGGCCTTGGTGGCGGTGATGCCGCCGTAGCCGATGGCGGCGTACAGGTCCTCCACCGTGGAGAAGGACACGCGCTTCAAAAGCTGGGGCAGCAGCTCCTCGTCGGCAAAGATGGCGGAAGACAGGCCCTGGGAGCGCAGCTCCCCTTCAAACATATCCCGGCCGGTGGAGATATTCTCGTCCCGGCGTTCCTTTTTGAACCACTGCTTGATCTTGGTGCGGGCGGAGCCGCTTTTGGCCATGCTGAGCCAGTCCCGGCTGGGGCCCGGCGCGTTTTTAGAGGTGCGGATCTCGACGATATCGCCGTTTTGCAGCACATGGTCCAGCTTCACGATGCGCCCGTTGACGGAGGCGCCCACCATGGTGTTGCCCACGCCGGAATGGATGCTGTAGGCGAAGTCGATGGGGGTGGCGCCGGCGGGCAGATTGATCACGTCGCCCTTGGGGGAGAACACGAACACCTCGTCGGCGAACATATCGATCTTCAGGTTGTGGAAGAAGTCGGAGGCGTCGGAATCCTGCTGGCTCTCCAGCAGGCGGCGCACCCAGGCATAGCTCTCCTCCTCCCCGTCGCCCACGGAGGGATTGCCCATCTTGTATTTCCAGTGGGCGGCCACGCCGTATTCGGCGGTGCGGTGCATCTCCCAGGTGCGGATCTGCACCTCGAAGGGGATGCCCTCCGAGCCGATGACCGTGGTATGGACGGACTGATACATATTGGGCTTGGGCGTGGAAATATAGTCCTTGAAACGCCCCGGCACCGGCTTGAACATATCGTGGATGATGCCCAGCACGTTGTAGCAGTCGGGAATGGAATCCACGATCACGCGGAAGGCGCACAGGTCGAAAATACCGTTGATATCCAGCTTCTGGGCGTACATCTTGCGGTAGATGCTGTAGATGTGCTTGATGCGGCTGAAGATGGAGGCGTGGATATTGTCCGCGGCCAGACGATCCTCGATCTGCTTCTGCATCCGGGCCATGAAGTCCTCCAGCATGGGCATCTTGGCTTCCAGCTCGGTGGTGATCTCCTTGTAGCCCGCGGGGTCGAGGTACAGCAGGGCCAGATCCTCCAGTTCCCACTTGGCCCGCTGCATGCCCAGCCGGTGGGCCAGCGGCGCATAGATCTCCATGGTCTCCAGCGACTTTGCCCGCTGTTTTTCCTCGCTCTGATAAGCCATGGTGCGCATATTGTGCATCCGGTCGGCGATTTTGATGAGGATGACGCGGATATCCTTGGACATGGCGAGCAGCATCTTGCGCATATTCTCCATCTGCTCGTCTTCCTTGCTGGTATACTGCACCCGGGTCAGCTTGGTCACGCCCTCCACCAGATCGGCCACGGCGGTGCCGAATTTTTTGGCGATGTCGTCGTAGCCCAGGGCGGTATCCTCGATAACGTCGTGCAGCAGGGACGCCACGATGGAATCCTCGTCCAGACCCATCTCCTGGGCGATTTCCGCCGCCGCCACGCAGTGGGCCACATAGGGTGAGCCGTCCTTGCGCAGCTGGCCCGCATGGGCGGAACGCGCCATCTCATAGGCCGCGCGGATGCGATCCGTATCCATTTTCACGCCGGAAGCGGCGATTCTGCCCTCCAGCTCCGCATACATCGCGTCGGGGTCCAGCGGGGGATTGACGGGTTTATCCACTTTTTCCGTGCGCGTATCTTCCGACATGGTTCAGTTTCCCTTCCTTAATTTCTGCAGCAGCAGGGAATCGTCCAGATCGACCTTTGCGGAACCGGCGTTGATCCGCGCCCCCCGCAGACCGCCGTCCGGGCCGGGGGTGAGCAGGCCCAGCTCGCACCAGATCCTCAGGCACAGGCAAAACCGTTCCGGTTCCATCCCCTCCGGGCACAGGCTCATCAAGTCGCTGGGTTGATCTTCGCCCGATCCTCCGGCTTTCAAACTGCGCCAGACCCTCACGAAATCCGCCCGCTGGGGGCAGTAACGCGCGGCGCAGGCCGGCAAGTCGCCGTTTTCGCACAGCAGCGCGCACAGCGCCGCGGGGTCGTGGCGGCGGATGCCGCACACCACCAGCTGCACGGAACGGCGGCCGCGAAAATCGTTGATCTGCGGGGTAAAGGCCAGATCCACGCCGTCGCCTACGTTCAAGTCCAGCGATTCCCGCTCGCAGGAGAAGCAGATGCACTCGAAATCCGCATCCCGAAGGGACACCAGCATCCGCACATGCTTTCCCCCGCCGATGGCCGTCAGCGACTCCACCCGGGCGTCGGCAAAGCACAGCACGGGCTTGGGATTGCCGTTGCCGTAGGGCTCCATCGCCGCCAGCGCCTCCACCCCCGCCATATCGAGATAAGTCGGGTCGGTAATCAGCGCCTGGCATTCCTGCGCGCCGCTTTCCACCGGAATATTGTTTTGATAATAGGCGGCCAGCGCGGCGCGGAAATCGTCCAGCCTGTCCCGCCGGATGGTCAGGCCCGCGGCCAGCGCGTGGCCGCCGAAGCCTTCCAGATAATCCGCGCAGGCGGACAGGGCCTCGAACAGGTTGAACCCGCCGTAGCTGCGGCAGGAGCCCTTGCCCCTGTCCCCGTCCAGGCAGATCATCACCGCGGGCAGGGAATATTGCTCCGCCAGGCGGGAGGCGGCGATGCCGATGACACCCTGATGCCAGTTGTCGCTGGCCAGCACGATGGGCGCCGCCGGCGGGGTGTCGCCCAGCATGGCGTTTGCCTTCTTCCAGATGTCCATTTCGATGGACTGCCGCCGGTGATTGAGCTCACACAGCTCCGCGGCCAGCGCCGCGGCCTCGCCCTCGTCGGAGGCCATCAGCAGCTCCGCCGCCGTGGCGGCCTTACCCAGCCGGCCCGCGGCGTTCAGCCGGGGAGCCAGCGTAAAACCGATGGAGGTGGCAGTGAGCTTTTTGTCGCCCATCCCGCATTCGCTCAGCAGCGCCGCCACGCCCACGGAGGGCGCGGTGGCGATCTTGTCCAGGCCCCGGCGCACCAGATAGCGGTTTTCGCCGGTGAGCGGCATCACGTCCGCTACGGTGCCGATGGCCACCAGATCGGCATACCTGTCCACGGCGCCGATGGTATCACCGCCCGCGGCGCACACCAGCTTCAGCGCCACGCCCACGCCCGCCAGCTCCTTGTTGGGATAGGGGCAGTCCTCCCGTTTGGGGTCCACCACGGCGCAGGCCCTTGGCAGCGCCTGATTGCGGCACTCATGGTGGTCGGTGATAATCATGTCCAGCCCCAGATCGGCGGCCCGCCGGGCCTCGGCCACGGCGGTGATGCCGCAGTCCACGGTGACGATCAGGCTCACGCCCTGCTGCTTCAGCGTGTCGATGGCGGCGGTGTTCAGGCCATAGCCTTCCTCGATGCGGTCGGGAATATAAGGCGTCACGTCCAGTCCCCGGGCGCGCAGCCAGTCGGTGACCAGACAGGTGGCGGTGATGCCGTCCACGTCGTAGTCGCCGTATACGGCCACCCGCTCCCGTCCCTCCACGGCGCGGCGCAGCCGGCCGGCCGCTTTGTCCATGTCCAGCATCTCCAGGGGGTCCCGCAAAAGCTCCGTTCCGCCGCGGAGAAAGCGCTCGGCGTCTTCCGGCCGCGTGATGCCGCGCAGGCCCAGCAGCGCCGCCAGCAGGGGGGTGTAGCCGGCCTCCCGCAGCGCCTGAGGCACATCCGGGCGGGAGAATGGAATTTTAAAATCCGAAGAATACATTTGTTCCAGATCGATTCATAATATAATAGGTTATTTTATCAAATTTGAAGACAAAGCGCAAGTACAACGTCAGAGTTCTTGACAGGCGGATTTTGCGGTGATAACATATTTCTGCCACGCCGGTATGGTGGAATTGGCAGACGCACCGGACTTAAAATCCGTTGGTGGAAACACCGTGCCGGTTCGATCCCGGCTACCGGCACCAGACCAATATAATCCGAACCTTTTTCCAATAGGAGATGGGTTCGGATTTATTGTTTTCTTCGAGTATTCGTTTTTCCCCTCGTCAGCCGGGATATTGATACCGGAAAACGGGCATTTTCATTGGCGGAAACAGGCGGGTGACTATCACTTTAGAGAAGAAAAGCGGTGGACATCCATCCGGCATGCAGCCGGACAGATGCCCGCCGTTTCAGGTTGAAGACAAAAGTCAGGGGATGTGGATATGCCCGTGAAGCCTACGCCTCACTCCGCACATCCACCAGCCCGGCTTTTTGCAGCAGTCGGAGGATGATGGTCGCGCTCTCGGCGCGGGTGATGTTGGCGGCGGCATTCAGCTTTCCGTCTGTACCCTGAATGAGGCCGGAGCCGACGCTCCATTTCGCCGCGTCGAGCGCCCAGGAGCCGACGCTGTTTGCGTCCGTGAAACTGTCCAGATCGCCCCTTGCTCCAGTAAATTCCGTGAGCGCCGCAGCCCTTTGCAGCATCAGCATGACCTCCTGCCGGGTGATTGCCGCGGACGGATCAAAGCGGCCATTTCCTTTGCCTTCCGTCAGCCCGTACTGTACCGCCGTAGCTACCGCGCCGGTATACCATGCGTGGGCGGGGACATCTGAAAAAGTGCTTGTCCCGTCTGCCGGAAGGCCCAGCGCGCGGACAAGAATGGCGGCAAACTCGGCCCTTGTGATGCCCGCCGCTCCGTCAAAGGCGGATGCGCTGCGCCCCTCGATGATTTTGCGGCTGCCCATTTCATTGACTGTCGCCTCATACCATTTGCCTTCGGCGTCGGCAAAGGTGACTTTATTCTGAATCAGCGCATAGGTGCTGTTCGTGCGGGAATTGATGACGGCGTAATACTTGCCGTTCTTCTCGATCACGTTCGTCGGCACATGGCGAGTGCTGCCGTCGGCGTTTACCACCACCGCCGTGGTGATTTTGGCCGCCTGCTCCGCCGTGACCTCGATCACGCGGTCAACGTAGGCGCTGAAGGTATCCACGCTGACGGTTTTTCCGTTATACGTCGCGGTGACGGTAAACGCCACTGGGGAGAGCACCGGCGTTTTGCCCTCGATGCGGACGGAGCTGTTCGTAATGGTCACATCGAAGGGGACCTTACTCATGTCCGCGCCGGGGAAAGCGGATGCCAGCGCCGCGGTGTCGATAGCGGAGGTGTTCAGGTTATAGGCCACGCTTCCGGTCTGTACGGTGAGCGTCATGCGCCTAGCCGCCATGTCTTGAATGTTTTTCACCGCGAGGGAAGCCGTGGCAGAGAGGTTTTTGCTCACCGGAACCACAACAGAGGAGCCGAACGCGGCACCGCTGATATTCGTGCCGAGCTTCGACTGATCGACGGTAACGGTAGTCGTGTCGCCAGCTATTTTCTCCGTGCCAATGTTCTGGGTCTTTCCGTCCACGATCACCGGCGCGCCGGCGGAGGTGGGTGAACTGCCGGAGCCTGTGCCGCCGCCGGGGAGGGGCGTGTATAGGGTGAGTGTCGCCGTCGCCGCTGCCGCAGTGTAATTTCCCTGGGACGCAATTTCAGCCGTTACATAATAGGTGCCGTTTTCGCTCGGCGCACCGCCGTCAGTAACCGCGCCGTCGGCCGCAGTGGTTTGGGTCTGGCGGGCGGCATCGGTATAATAGGTATAGGTTACGGTGTACCGTTCCGTTATGTTGCCGTCATTGCCCACGCCGGTCACCTTTGCCGCGCCGATGGCAATGGGGCTGCCGGTGTTGGGCAAGATCTGACTGCTCAGCGCCATCGAGGGCGCGACGGCTGTGATGCTCCAGTTGTGGGTGACATTGGTGCTGCCGGTGCGCGTATAGTTTGCGTTGTCCAGCATCGTGGCTGTGGCGGTATAGGCGGTGGATACATCCGTCTGCGTGTTTCCGGTATAGGCGGTCACCTTGGCGGCGTCGCCGTTGACCAGTCCACTCACGGTGGCGGTGACGGCTTGCGCAGCGCCGCTATAGGGCAGGCTGTCTGCGCTCCAGTTCAGGGTGACCGTCTTTGGTTTGGCCGTCAGCGTTCCGGCTTGGAAGGTAATCGTATAGTTCTCCGAGCTTAGACCGGAAGGAGTGATAGGGTAGGTCCCGTGATCGCCGAACTGCTGGTAAGTGCAGTTGAAAACGGTGGTACCATTCAGGCAGCCAAGCACATCTTCGCCCAACGGCGTGTATCTGACGGTATAAGTTGGTGCTATATCGCCATAGGTGATGGTCTTATCATCTGCGGTGACGGTGAGCTGTGCGGGCGTGATTTTCAAAAGTCCCGTGGCCTGTCCGGAGGTGTAAAATTCGTTGTCTGCTTTAACCTGCGCGATGGCGAGGTAAGTGCCTGCGTTTTTCGGCGTGTGCTTGTTCGGGTCGGACTGGTCGGTGTAAGTAAAGGTGATGTCTGAAACGCCCAGCTTATTTCCGTCAAGATCGCCAGTCAACTGATAGGGAATAATCCAATTTTCCCCTTTATAAGTCACACTCGTTTCCGCGTCTATGCTCAGCGTTACCGCCTTTTTCCCTACCTGAACAGCGTAGGTGGCTGTGACATCTCCGAAGCCGTCTTTATTCGCGGTGGCGGTGATGGTGGCAAGGCCGGGCTTGACTACGGTAACCTCACCGCTGCTGCTGTTTACGGTCACGATGTCTGTATCACTGCTTTGATAAGTGATCGTCGCACCGTCCGCGCCGCCGGCAGGCGTCTCGGTAAAGGCCGCGCCGCCGTAGGCTGCGTTGACCAGCGGATCGCTGAAGCTTAGCGTCGGCTGAATGTTTTCGAGAATTTCCATGATGCCAAAGTTGGAGCCGGTGAGCGACGCCACTGTGTCGCCAATGTTAACTGCCGCAGCATTTTTGATCCTGTAGTTGGTGTCGGTCTGTGCGATCACATACAGATATCTGCCGACGGCGGTGGGCGTGTCCACAGTTTCGCCCACCAGTCCCTCGTCGGTAATGGCGTAGTAGCTTACTGCGGTAGGTACAGTCGGCACGGACATGGCGGTGATGCTCTTGGGGCTGCCGTCATATTTCTGGCTGGTCCCTGCGGAGGCCCAGACTACGGCGCTGCCCTCCGTGATGGTCAGCGCAGTCGTGTTGGAGGAAGTTGTGTAGTTGGCTCCGTCGGACAATTCTGCTGTGACGGCATAAGTGCCCACCGTGCTTGGCGGATCGGTGTCCTCGCCATACTTCACGGTAAAGTCGGAGAAGACGCGGTTGCTGCTGTCTACCGCGCTAATGATGACCGGCTTCTGCTGTCCGTCATAAAGATAGGTGGTTGTGCCGAAAGTGAATGTGATGGGCATGGGAGAAATTCTTGCGGCCGCGGTTTTGACAACAGCGCTGCTCAGCGTGTAGTTGTCCGCTTTGGATCCGGCGACGCCGGTGATGGTGCAGGTGGCAGTCACGGAATCTGCCGCATTTTCGCTGTCGAAGGCACCGGTGCAGACCGCCGTCAGCACATCGCCGGTCACCGCGTTGACGGCGATGGTGAAGCTGGCGCTGGTGGTGCCGTCGTATTCCTTGTTCGCCACGCTTACGGTGAAATCACTCGCCGTTAGGGGTTTGGGATCGACGGTCAGCGTACCGGCTTCATAGGTGAAGCTGTACTTGTCTGAGCTCAGTCCTTTGGCGATAATGGTGTATTCGCCCGTGCCTCTGCCCTTCGTATAGCCGGAGAAGGTCAGATCCGTGGCAGCGTAATCCGCCGCGTCGATGGATATGGATTTTGAGAAGGATAGCGCAGTGATGTCGGTGTAGGGCATGGCGTCGCTGTATTGAATCTTCTTGTCCCGAACTGTCACGGTCACGGTCTCCTTAGTCACCGTCAGGGTATAGCTGGCATAGACCGGGCTCGTGCCGTCCTTGCTGGAGGCGGCGGTGATGGTGGTGCTGCCTGCGGCCTTGATGGTCACCGTACCGTCAGGCGCCACGGCGGCGACGCTTGTGTCGCTGCTCTGAAAGGTAGCGGCCGTGCCGTTCGGATTGGTAAGCGCATTTTTGAAAGTCCCGTCGGCAACATACTTGCTGACCGCCCCGCTCGCGAAGCTGATTGGCTGCTGCTGCTCTGTCCCGGCCTTAATGTCCAGATAACCCACATTGTCATAGTTCGCGATGGTGGGCAGCGTGGTGTCGTTGACAGCAAACGGTATTGTAATCTTATAGCCGGGCTGATCTGCCTTGAAACCAATGACATAGAGGTAGCGCCCGATAGAAATGGCGTTGGCCACCGGGGTCGTGCCGGTCAAGAGGCCGTTGTCCTCGTCCACCTTATAATATTTAACGGTGAAGTCGCTTGCGGTCAGATTTTTCGTTCCCGTGTCGGTAATCGTAATACTCCGCGCCGTGCCCGGCTGATAGGTTTGGCTCGTGCCGGAGACAGCAAATGCAACCGGCTTTGGGCTGATGGTCACCGTGGCTTTTGCGCTGGTGGCCGAGGCCGACAGGGGTGTGGAATCCTTATTTGTCGCCGTGACATTGCAGTAGTAATCGCCGCTGTCGTCATGCTGAGAAAGCGTCAGCGTCTGAGCAGTCTTACCCGTCAGCTTATTCGCTTCGTCCGTGCCGCCCTTATACCACTGATAGGTATAGGTCACACCGTCGCCCAAAGCGTGGCTGGGAGTGGCGGTCAGAGTGACGGTGTCCTCATATGTCGTGCTGAGCGCGGGTGTACCGGCGCCGTTTTTGCCTGTCACCGCCACCGTGGGGGCGGCCAGCTTCGCCTGCGACGTGAACGTGCCGTTGCCATTTGCGGTCACCTGGCTGCCGGCAATCGTGGAATCGCTGCCGACCGTTTTGCCGCTGAGTGCCCAGCTGTCAAAGCTGTAGCCGGTTGCGGCTGTTCCGGAGCTGATGGTTACCTGCGTACCCGAGAGGTAAACCCCGCTGGTGGTGCCGCCGGTGCCGAGATACGCGCCGGACATGCGCGCGCCGTCAGTTACCGAGAGGGTGTAGTAATCCAGGGTAGCGGTCGTGCTGTCAACTTTCACCGTCTTGCCGGTGTCCGTCTCGCCCGACAGCACCTTGTAGGTCTTGGCGGGGTCCAGATTTGTAAAGGTTGAGACACCGTTTGCCACGGTGGTGGCGGAAATTGCTTCCTCCGTCCCGCTTTGCAGCGTGACGGCAGGTGCGCTATCCGTCCACGCTGCGCCGTTCTTTTTCACCGTTACGGCGGTATCCATGGGCAGGCTCAGTGTGCTCGCCTGAACGGATTTTCCGCCAAAGGTCAGATACAACGTATTGGTCCCGCCCGAAAGGGTCTTGTTTAAGGTGGAAGCCGGATAGGCGGGATTCTGAATGTAAAAGCCGATATCGTCTGTTTTGGCGTTATAGGTAAGTGTATTGGAGCTGCTGTCCTTATAAATCGCTTGGGTATTTGTTAACTTTGTCAGATCACTTTTGGATATTGTCGTACCGGCCTTTTGCTTTGTGGAATCAATTCCAACCCCGTTTTCGCTAATATGATCCAGAGTATATTCAACCTTTGAGCCTTCGGACACAAAATATAAGTTGCTCGTCGTGTGGTACCCGCTAGTGCTCCGATACTGATTTCCGGCGTCGTACCAATAGTTGAGGTCATCTTTATACTCAGAAGTTGAATCGGCGGCATAATCCGACAGCAAAATGGTATATCCATCTGCCGCAAAGCGAGGCTCCTGCTTAGATCCTTCTATATTAGCCATGTTCCCATACCCGGAAACCTCTTTTTCGTCATCCGGATAAAATGTGGAATACCACTTTGGCCCCCATGGCGCAATTGATTTATATTCATAAGAAAAGGATGCCATGGTTGTATAAGTGGAAAACACCAATTGCCCATTGATTTCGGATGGGGATGTACCGCACCATACAACCCTATAGTTTTTATTACTACTAAGTGTGCCAGACCCTTTGGCATACTGATAAATTGTAGTAGTGTCACCGCCTATGGTTGCGTTTACTATTGTGTCGTTTGCCGCCATCGCCGGGATCGTCACCACCGAAAACAGTGACGCCACCATGCACAGGCACAGCAGGATGCTTAATGCTCTCTTTTTCATATATCATTCCTCTCTTTCTCCATCAGCTTCTTTCCCGGCCAGTTGCAGATGCCCACATCCAAAGCGCGGGGCTTATCCAAATGAAAGTCGGCGTAGACGCAGTAGCAACAGGTTTTTCCCGCCGCGCTGCCCCGTGGGTTCAAGGCTGGGCAACTCTGATTCGGCCAGACGTTGCTGCCGGAGTTGGGGGCGGTCAGCGCCATATCCTCCCGCCGCCTCGCAGTTTTTCTCATATTTCGTCCCTCTTGTTTTAGTCCAGAATCTTTTTCGGCCAGCAGCACACGCCCACATCCAGCGCGCGGGGTTTGTCCAGACGAAAATCGGCGCAGCGGCAGTACCAGCACTGCCGCAGCCCGGGCGGTGCGCCGGCCCTCGGCTCAAAAGCAGGGCAAACCTGCTTTGGCCACACGTTGCCCTCGGCATTAGGGGCATTCAGCGGCCGGTCCTCACGCCTGTGGCATTCCATTGAGTCACGCTCCTTTGCGCGAAAGTCCATTCAGTTCTCTTTAAATTTCTGTCGGTAGAGTAACACAGAAAAAAAGAAAAATGAGCCTTTACACTTAAAAGGCTCATTTTTACACTTAATAAATTTATATGAACTTAAGTTCACGCTTGACAAACAGAAATCCCTTTTTTCATACCAAAAGGCGCACCCGAAAAACGCCGTTTTCGATTTTATAAATCAGCTCTCCGTCGTATTTTTTTGCAAAGGCGATGACGCTCCTGCTGCCAACACCATGACCGTCTCCATGCGCAACGGGATAGCCATTTTTATCAAGCGTGGTGTCCCGAGCGCAGGAATTTTCAATTTCCAGCAGCAGCCGCCCCACGCTTCGGCAGGTAAAGCGAAGATAGGGGGTCTGGTTTTCTGACAGGCATTCGCAGGCCTGAGTTGCGTTTTCCATCAGGTTTGAAACCACCATGGAAAGCTCCAGCGCATCAACATTCACATTGCCGGGAATCTCCAGCGCGATCTCCGTCGGAATGCCCGCCCGCTCCGCAATGCCCGCATAATGGCAGACAGCGGCATTGACAGCGGGGTTTTCGCAGTAGACCCTGCTGATTTGGGGCACCGCTTGGTCATGACTTTGCAGCAAGGCGGCCGCCTCTCCTATTTTTCCCTGCTCCAAAAGCTCCAGAAGCACATTGTTGAAGTGACGGCGGTCATGGGTAGCGCGGCTGTTTTGCGCCGCCACCTCCTCCATCAGCTTGAGTCGGCCGGACATGTTTTCAGCGGCCAGCTGCAGATAGTCCCGCTCCGACTGCATTTTCTGGTTTTCCTCGCGCATGGCATACTGCTCAGTGATGGTTTTAAACGAGTGGATGATGGACACATAGACCGACAGCCCTAAGAGCATGACAAACAAAAGGGGCACATAGTCGCCCGTCAGCGTTTGCTTGACATCGCCCCAGAAAAGAAAGCTCAAAAGGCAGGCCAGCAGCGCGGCAACGGGCAGCAGGTAGATGTGCCAGTAGTCCAGCACACTTCGGTAAAGCGCTGACACCCACCTGTGAAATACGAATACGATGGCCGAAAATAAAATGAGGCGCAAATAAGCCATGCCATAAATCGGGTTTGGAAAGATATCCGCCAGCATGCAGCTCAAAAGCACCACTATGACATAGATATTCATCATTGTGATGTAGCTGAAGCACCACTGCATGATTTTATCGACAAAAAGGGGCTTCAAAGCAACGCCGATTACTATCAGCATCGCAAGGTCTACGTAAAATACGGCAGTATAATTTTCCGACAAATAAAAGTAACAGTTGGCGCCGACATTTGCCACCAAAATAATGGCGGTTGCGATAATATATACCGCTTTGCTCTTGTATTTCGGCGTCGCCATGGTGGAAAGTAAAAGCACCAGCATCACATCGGTGGTAACTGACCGCAAAAGATCGGGAAAGAGTGTTGCCATACTCAGTTCCCCCTATCCATCAGATAATCCATATACGCGTCCCGCACGGCGGGGTATTGCTTAGCCGCAATGGGAACGGTCTTGCCGCCGCACACCATGAAGCTGTCCTTAGAAAAACGCTCCACCCGGCGCATATTGACCACAAAAGCGGTGTGGCATTGCAGAAAACGCCTGTCCTTCAAAACCGGCGCACAATAATCCGAAAAACTCTCCCGGAAGGTGCGGCTGAGCACATCCTCACCGTTTGTCAGGCTAAAGATAACCACGTGGCTTCGATATTCGCAGCAGGCGATGTCCGTCAGCTTGATTACCCGCAGACTGTCGGCAGTTTTTACGGCAATTGTCTGCTCCTCGGCAATATCTGCTTTGGAGATGGCAAGGTTCAGCGTATCAAACAGCATCTGCTTTTCGATTGGTTTAATGAGATAATTGATGGGACTTGCGGCGTAGGCCTGTAAAGCAAACTGCGGCTCGGCGGTAGCGTAGATGATCTGCGCCTCACGGTCAAGGCGGCGAATTTCCTTGCCCAGCTCCAAGCCGCTTACCATGGGCATGACAATGTCCAGTATGTAAAGGTGAAAGCTCTCCGATTCAATGGCGGTCAGCAATGCGCCCGGGTGAGAAAATTCTTTCATCTCCGCTTCCAGTGTATGAGTGCCAAGGTATTCTGTTATATATTCGCTTATGATTTCCAGCTCTATTGGCTGGTCGTCACAGATAGCAATACGTAGCATGTTTCCGTCTCCCTTCACCGATGCCTGGAAATATTCTAACATGCTCCGCGAAGCTTGTCGAGGAAACAATGAATTTCCATTTTTCATTTAACAACAGAAACAAGACGCAGCTGTCCAACCCGACATCTGCGTCTTGTTTATTGTCCCATTCCGGTTGCCCCTCAGTGCAATTACTGTCCCTATCGGCGATAACTCTTGGCATTACCGGAC